>Ga0209542_10007161_pt1 | contig 21349 bp, 23 predicted proteins | sample RifCSPhighO2_01_FD_184028 | JGI IMG/M metagenome (GOLD analysis project Ga0209542, IMG submission 184028) | Soil microbial communities from Rifle, Colorado - Rifle CSP2_plank highO2_0.1 (SPAdes) (version 2) | ecosystem: Environmental > Terrestrial > Deep subsurface > Rock core/Sediment ... | reverse complement strand
CGCCAACGATATCGGTAGGGAATGTCGTCGGAACTATTAAACAAAATACAACCCGTGAGCTAAAGAAAAGATTCCCGTTCCTCAAGGAGGTCTACTGGCGAGGCAATGGCATCTGGTCAGACGGCTACTTTGTCTCCACCGTAGGTGTCAATGAGACAATCATCGCCAAATACATTGAAGACCAGGGAAGAAAAGATGCGGGGCAAACGAAGTTTGTAGTCTCCTAAAGCCCCGACCGTAAGGTCGTGGGTTCTTTACCTCAAAATTGCTTTTTCTCTTGTTGAGCAGGCTTCGTAATATATTAACTTAAGTGGTCTTCGGTTTTTGGTAGCTTCAACTTGTCCACAATTATGCTGGGCGATTCTATGTCTGAGATTATCTGTCCAACCGATGTAAATTTCGTTATCAAACTGGCTCTTCAAAACGTAAGTGTAGTACACGTCATTATATTTTACCTGCCCGCAATGCTACGCATAGCGTTGCAGGCGGGCCTCATCTAAATATAGTAAAGTTAAACTATATGGCTGCCCCTATGTTTTTTGACATCTACAATCTGGTGCGTTCGGCCAACCTGACCCCAGAGAAGGATCTGGACGATGCCCAAAAAACAGCGGTTCATCTCGCCGTTCCTTTGCACGACGTCTTGATTGGCAGGAGGCTGATCGCGAAGGATGTTTTGGGTAATTTGATGGCCAAGTCAATGGGGATCGAGTACATTGACCTGAAAAGGATCATGGTGCCAAAGGAGATCCTCACTTTGGTAAAAGAGGAGCTGGCCAGAGAACGACGGGTGATCCCCTTTGCCCACGAAGGCGGCGCGCTTCGTCTGGCGATGCAGGACCCGAAAGATCTGGAGACGATCAACTTTATCCGCAAGGTTACCGGTTTGACGGTGATCCCCTTTCTGGCATTTGAAAGAGACATAAAATTCGGATTACATCAATACAAATCCAGTTTGGCGGATACCTTTACCAAGTTACTGGAACAAGCCAAGAAAAGGCACGGACACGTGACGCTTCAGGAATTGGCTGAGGATGTTTCTGTCGTCGAGGCGGTTAACCAAATGCTCGAGTATTCGGTAATCCAGGAGGCGTCTGATATCCACATCGAAGCCTTACCAGATCTGGTTTTGGTCCGTTACCGTATTGACGGCGTCCTGCATGACATGATTTCTTTACCCAAGGATCTCCACGCGGCGATCGTGGCCCGCATCAAAATCCTGTCGACCCTGAAACTTGATGAGAGCCGGCTACCCCAGGACGGCCGGTTCAAGTTCGAGTCGGAAGAGAGGGACGTTGTTTCCTTGCGTGTTTCGGTACTACCGACCGTTGAGGGTGAAAAAGTAGTCCTCCGTTTGTTGGAGAGCGGCGAACCGGAATTTTCTTTGGAAAATCTGGGCTATGACTCGGCCAGTGTCGTAACGATCAAGCGCATTTTGACACGACCGCATGGATTGATCCTGCTGACGGGGCCAACGGGCTCAGGCAAGACGACCAGTCTTTATACCATGCTTAATCTGTTAAATACCGGTGAGGTGAATATCTCAACAGTCGAAGATCCGGTCGAGAATCACATCAGAAGAATCAATCAGACTCAGGTTAACCCGCAAATTAACTTCTCTTTCGCTGAGGGTTTGCGTTCTTTGTTGCGGCAAGACCCTGATATTGTTATGGTTGGAGAAATTCGTGACGCCGATACCGCCGGCATTTCGACAAATGCGGCGATGACGGGTCACCTGGTGCTTTCGACTTTGCACACCAATGATGCTTCGGGAGCCATCCCCAGGTTAATTGATCTGGGCGCGGAACCTTTCTTGGTGGCGTCTACGCTTGAATTGGTGATCGCCCAAAGGTTGGTCCGGAAGCTGTGTACCCACTGCTCTGTTTCAAAAGCGACCGATCCGAACGTCGTTAATTACCTGGTGGCCAGCGTCAGCGAACCAGCCGAGAAAGAACTGTTGGCCAAGATCATTCCGGCCGAGACGAGGGTGGCGCCGGGATGTAATTTTTGTAACTACAGCGGTTTCTCGGGAAGGACCGGTCTTTATGAGCTTTTTACGATTAATGATGAAATCCGCCAGTTAATTTTGGACAGGTCGACGGCCAAAAAAATAAAGGACGCGGCGATCAGGAATGGGATGCATACGATGCTGTTTGACGGTGCGGCGAAAGTCGTCGCCGGAGTGACCACGGTCGAGGAAGTGCTCAGAGTTACTTTTGACTAATATAAAATATGCCAGAATTTGAATACAAAGCCGTCAGCCGTGATGAATATAAAAGCGGGCGATTGCAGGCGGGCTCGGAGCTTGAGGCCCAAACAATGCTCTCTGAACAGGGATTGACGGTGGTTAGCCTGCGAGTTCGAAACCCCCTGGAAATTGGGATCCTGACAAATTTTTTCATTCGGCTGGACCGGGAGTTGAACGAAAGAATGTCAGTTGCGGAGAAGATCCTTTTCACCAATCAGCTTTCTTCGATGATCAAAGCCGGTTTGCCGATTTTGGACGCCCTGTCTACCTTTGTTGATCAGAAAAGCGCCACCGGTTCCGGCAGAGTGATCAGTAAAATTATTTTGGAAGTACAGTCGGGGGTGAAACTTTCTGAGGCCTTTGCCCGTTTTCCAAAAATTTTTCCCCCAGCGTATCTGGCGGTCGTCCGTGCGGGTGAAGGTAGTGGTACCTTGGCTGAGAGCTTGGGTTATTTGGCCATGCAGTTGCGGCGGGAAAACGAACTTGCCAGCAAGGTCCGATCAGCTTTGATCTATCCGATTGTTGTCGTCACCGCGATGGCTGCAGTGATGATTTTTATTAGTGTGTCTATTGTTCCGAAAATTTTACTTTTTGCCCAGAGTTCGGGACAAAAACTACCTGGATATACCTTGGCGCTGGCAAGTACGGTTGCCTTTTTTGCCGAGTATTGGTATTTGATGCTGGTACTGGTCGGGCTTTCGGTTGTTGCGCTGATCGGTTTTTCGCGAAGTTCTTACGGGGATCGGCTTCTCGGCCGGTTGAGTTTGAGACTTCCCGTGGTGGGGCCGTTGGTGATTCGTTACAACCTGGCCCGTTTTTCGCGGGTTTTGGGTGGATTTTATATTTATGGCGTGGAAGTTGTTTCATCATTCGATATTTTGGCGGCGAGTTTGGGTAACCCGCTTTATCGCGATGCCTGCATTCGCATCAACGACCATTTGACTGCCGGAAAAAGTTTGGCCGATGCAGTTTTTTTCGAAAAAGAACTTTTTCCCTCGATCATGACTAGATTGATCAGGGGTGCCGAAAAAACCGGAAACCTTGGTAATACACTTGACAGGCTGGCGGCCTATTACGAGGAAGAACTTGAAGTGGCCCTACGCAATCTTTTGTCGTTGATCGAGCCGGCGATGATTTTTGTTTTGGGCTTCGGAGTTTTGGGATTGGCTTTGATAGTGATTGTTCCTATTTACAAAATTACCTCGACTCTGAAGTGAACAAAGGCTTCACCTTCCTCGAGGTGGTATTGGTCGTGGCGATCACGGTTGCAGTTACGGCCGCAGGTGTTGCCGGCCTATCTCAACTTCAGGCGGTTTTTAAGCTTCGGAGCGCCGGTGACGAGATCAGGAGCCAACTTCAGTATGGAAGGGAACTGGCAATCGCTAATAAAGATCAGCTGAGTTATGAAATAAGTCTGGTTTCCGGCATAGTGATCTTGAGATCAAACTTGGGAGAGATCGCTCGTTTTCAATCACCCGCCGGTATCACTTATAGTCCCAGCTCATTTAACTGGGGTTTTACTCCCCTGACCGGTCAACTCACCGGTTGCGTCCTGTCTTGTCAATTAACACTTACCTCAACGGGTAATACCGAATTGGTAATTTTCCAACAAAATGGCATTGTCAACTAAGTCAAATCAGGACACGCCGCAAGCTTTGCCCGCCAGCAATGCTGAGCACAGCTCTGCGGGCTGGCAAGCAGGCGGGCAGGGTTTTTCTTTGGTGGAAATATTGGTATCGATCTCGCTGATGATGGTAATTGTGGTGGGAAGCCTGTCCGCAAATAGTTTGGCCAGCAACAGTGTTGGTTTGAATAAACTCAGAAGCCGGGCGAACTTGTTGGCAAAGGAAGGAATGGAGGCTCTTTTGAGTGTCCGCGCGGGGGACTTTAATTCTTTGGGGTTAGGCGACTTTCATCCGGTGATGAATTCCGGATTGTGGACGTTGGTTTCCGGATCTGAAACCGTCGGTCAGTTTACCAGAACGATCACTTTGTCACCGGTGATGAGAGATATGGTCTGTGATACTCCGGTATGCGGTGTGGTGGAGGCGGGAGGGTTGATCGACCGACTCTCTTTTTATGCTTTGGTAAAAGTAACTTGGAAGGAAAATAATCAAGACAAAGATTATCAGCTAAACACCCTCGTTACTTACTGGAGATGAAAATGCGAATCAACTATCAGTCCGCGTCGAAAAATACTCATTCAGTCGGGCAGGCCGGAACTTCAATGCTCGAAGTGATCATCACCCTGAGTATCATGTCCGTAATTAGTGTGGCCTCGGTTTGGCTGGTCTTTACCACTCTTTCGCTTCGGGATCAGGTCTTGGCGACGACGACAACGACGGAATCTTTGCGGGTCTTCTCCCGGACTCTGACGAGAGCGATTCAAAACACCTCGGTGGTTGGCGGCAGCTCGAGTTCCCTATTGCTTACATCGGCGGCCGAGTGCTGGAGCTTCGTCTATGACTCGATAAGTAAGAATGTACGTTATAGCCAGACGTTGGCCAGTGGCTGCACCCCCAATCCTGATCCGACCATATTATTTTTTCCCAGTTATTCTGAAATTTCTGCGTTCAACTTTTCTGTTGCCTCTCTGGCAACCGGAGGAAGACAGGTCACCGTTTCGGGTGTAATTAACACAATTTTCCCCTTTGAAAACTATCAAACTAGTTTTTCGGATACGTTTACTAATGTAATCGACTGATGAAAAGAAATAACTTTGGGCAGGCCAGTCTGGTGATGATTCTCCTAATCGGTATGGTGGCGATCACCAGTGCTATTGCCAGCAGCAGCTTGTCTGTTGCGAACATTCAAATCGAAGAAACGATTCATGCTTCGGACCAGGCATGGTATGCCGCCTGGGCGGGGGTTGATGAGGTGATGCTGCGCTTACGGGCCAGACAGGATTTCGGCCCTTCATATTCTCTCGAACTGGCGATTGGGGGAAACGCGACTGTTTCGGCAGAGGTTGGCGGTGATAGCAATCAAAAAACAATCAGGGCCACAGGGTATGCCGCCGGAATCATAAAAAATTTGGAGGTCGTTGTGGCCCCTTCTTCAAGCAAGGCCAGTTTCACCTTTGCGCTTCAGGCCGGAGTCGGGGGTATTAGTCTGGAAGGTCAAACCGTGGTTCGAGGCTCAAATAATACCAGCGGCAACATCTACTCCAATGGAGCCATCAGGGGAAAGTCGATCTCTTCCGGCAATAGTGGCTCCAGAATTCTTGGAAGTGTCTGGGCTGTGGACTATATTGGAGGTCTGGATAGCCCGTCGTCGGGCGGGGTTTATGTTCAAAAAGATGCATGGGCAAGTTCTCTGACCGCCTGCTGGGTCGGTGAGGATGTCATGGCGCCCCAACCGCCAAGCAACTGTCCCTATTCCGGAACCTTTTCTCTTGCCGCCGGTCCTCCGGCTACACCGCTGGGCAGCGTAGATGCTAATTATTGGAAAAACCAAGCGCAGGGGGCGAGCATATGGAATGGCGACTGTGTCGTTGACGGCTCCTCGCTAGATTGTACTTCCGGATCGAACTACTTGGGTGGTATCAAGATCGTTGGGAACTTGACCGTTCCGAGTGGTACGAACTTAACCTTTACCGGTCCTGTTTGGATCACAAAAGACTTCACAATTGACTCAAATAATGATTTTTATACCGCCGAGACCGTTGGTGGCAACTCGATTGTGGTTGTGGTCAGTAGCCCGGACAATCCGGCGGGCCAGGGCCGCATTGTCACGAGCAGTAATGTTGAGTTTTTTCGTAATTCGTTCGGGGCTGGGTTGGTTTTTATCTCGGAAAATACTTTTGATCAGTGTAGTAATCCATCGATCAAGACATCTTCGAATACGGCGACGGTGGTTTTCGTAGCTCTTAACGGTTGTGTCTATGTAAATAGCAACTCGATTTTATCGGGTATTTTGGCGAAGGAGATCTTTGTGGAAAATAACGCCACGATCGAGTTTGATCCGAGCATGGCCCGCGCTATTGTCGAACCGGGAAGTGGTGGTTGGGCGGTGGTGAGTATTAAGGAAATATGAGTTAGAATAGGGTTATGCCTGCCAAGCCTGCCATTGGTTTGTATTTTACGGATCGTTTTGCTGAAGTTTCTCAAATTTCTTCTGATGGGTCCAGACTGGCTTGTTTCGGACAGCTGCCCCTGCCTTCCGGCTTTATCGTCAATGGAGAGATAAAGGACTCTGCCGGTCTGATAAAGGTGTTGAATCAACTACTGATCTCGACTCAACCCCACCCGATCAGTTATGGAGAAAAAGTTGTCGTTGGGGTTTCGGATAACCGCGTTTTTTTGCGAGAGTTCACCCTGTCAAAGTTCGCCGGCAAGGAAATCGAGGAGGCCATTAATTATCAGGTCCGATCACTATTGCCATTACTGCCTTCCGGAGTGGAAACCGATTGGCAGATCATCGGCCATGACGTTGAGGGTCAAATCGAGGTACTGCTGGCCGCAATCCCCAAAACGGTGATCCAGTCTTATCTGTCTGTCGTTTCGGCAACCGGTTTGGTTGTGGTTGCGATCGAGCCGGCGGTTTTTGCCAATATTCGGATCGTTGTCCCGTCTCAATTCAAAGGAAAGGATCAGCTTTTGATCTATCTGGGAGATAATTTTGCCGAATTTACCTATATTACTAACGGCAACCCCCGCTTTTCAGACTACTTGTCCGATTCAGAAATTACCAAAAAAGGCGGCATCAGTAATGCGATCCGCGACTATGTCGTTTTTTCGAATTCGAAGCATCCAAACCGGCCGGTGAGGGAGATCGTTATCTCCGGGTCCAATCCTCAAATACAAGCTTTGGTCGATAATTTTAAGGCACAAAATGTGGCGGCCTATTTGGCGGATAGCCGTTTGTCCTCTGCCGAGGTAAAGAATCACAGCTTATTACACACTGCTTATGGTTTGTCCCTGAAGACATTCGACACGGCGGCATCTTTCAACCTTTTACCGCTCGAATTTAGGCTGGCGGTGATTCGGGAAAGGCTGATCGGTAATTGGAAGGCGGGATTGAATCTTTTGATTTTCTTGACGATTATCGGTATTGCCGGCTTATTCTATATTTACACATCGACACGGGTGCGCCAACAGCAGGTGGAGGTAGTCGGAGAATCGTACCGGGAGCGGTTGATCCAACCGCAAAATCAAGTCCAAATTTTTTCCGCCAATGAATTGAATCTATTGTCTGATCAGTTGATCTGGTTACGTGAGAGTACCGGTGGTGAAAATGTGATCCTGCGTCAGCTTTCCAGCATTACTCCAACCGATCTATTCTTGACGAGTTTGGTTTTTTCAAGGGGACCTGGTTCAGTAAGATTGGCCGATTCCAAAAGTACCTGGGCGATGACCGGTGTTGCCGGTTCGCGCCAACTGGTTTTGGATTTTTATAACCGACTATTGACGCAATCGAATTTTTCCAATGGCAAACTATATTTTGGCAGTCTTGAAAGGGAGTCTTCAGTTACTTTTCGTATTGCGAATCAAATAACTCCATGAAACAAACCGACCAGCCCGTCGTCCACATTATTATTCTCGGCTTTTTTCTGGCCGGTGCGTTGCTGTTGTTTTATCTAACACAGCGACAACTGATGTTGTTTTCCAAAACACAGGCCAGAGTAGATAATTTGAGGAATAATCAGATAAAGTTGGATAATTTGGATTCAAATCTTCCCACCTATTCTGTTTTGGGAAATTCTTGGTTACGGACTTTGCCGGCAAATGAGAAAGACGTAGCCGCTTTCGCGACCGCCGTCGAAGGACTTGCCAAGGCACAAAACTTGACGATCGCTCTAGGTTTTGATGACTTTCCCGGTCCGGTTGACGTTCTCGGGCATTACATTGCCGGTCTCGGGTCAGAGATAACTCTGGAGGGAAATTATGCCGGTGTGACAAGTTTCTTGGCTGGTCTATCTAATTTACCCTATTTTTTCAAAATCGATAAAATGACAGTAATGAAACCTGAAACGAAAGTCGGCGTAAGGGCAGTTTTTATTGGAGCTTTAATGATGAATCAAAAACTATAAATGAATATCAAAGAACAGGAAAGTCAACTTTCCTTGAAACTCAATTTGCGGATCATGGTCAGCATGGTTGCATTCCTGGTTCTCGCTGGTTTTATGGCTTATAGACTTATTGAAACAAGCAGAGTTCCTGACATCTCGGAGGTCACTGCCAATACCTCTGTGCCAGTATTGAAATTGGAAAATTTTCGGACTTTGCAACAGTCAATCAAGGTCGCCAGCCCGGTATCCGTTATTCCGGTAGTCAGATCTGAGCCGTTTGATTGAAACTATGTCAAAAATGCTATAACTAAATTAGTTATCGGAAAGGAGGTGAGAATGAATGAGGAAAATAACAACTAAAGGATTTACGCTTATCGAACTATTGGTCGTAATCGCAATTTTGGGAATCTTGGCTACGCTGATCGTTCTCGCTATTAATCCGACTGAGATACAGAAGAAAGGTCGGGATGCAACCCGCCTATCTGATCTAGCTACGATCCGTAAGGCGATCGATCTTGCAATTGCTGACGGTAAGAATTTGTCGGGGACTGTCGCTGTTCCTTTCGCGGGAGACTCGACCGGAACCCGCGACACCAGCAATATAGCTAACTATATTGGTGTGGATGTCAGCAAGTTCCTGTCAGTATTGCCCGTTGATCCCCGTCAGTCGGCAACCGATGCCACTTTGCTGTCCGACGGAACGACCAGTATTGCGGCTGGAGGCATGGTTTACTCCTTCGTGAGCAACGGTAGCACTTATGAGCTCAATGGCTATTTGGAATCGACCGATAACGCCCCAGTTGTGAGCAACGATGGTGGAACTTCCGCGACCGTGTATGAAATTGGAACCGATCCGGGTCTAAACTTGATCAGTCCATAAGATTTTTTGGTCAAAGAAACAGAAAATCCCGCCCAAATAGCGGGATTTTTTGTTTTTTAGCCGATGGTGGGGAGTGTGGCGAGGCTCTGGTTGAGGAGGGAACCAAAGTGGGGGGTGAATGGAGGTTGGATTGCTCTTGTTTCCAGAAAACCGCTAGCAATCTCGGAAACACCGGCGCGGTAGTGTGAGTCGAGGTCAACGCTGGCCGCTACTTGTTCAATGGGGACAAGGTTCAAGTCGGAGAGTTTGAAGCTGTCCAGTTGCGGAATCAGGGTATCGGGGACGATTACCTTGTAGACTTTGACGCGGACGTCGGCGATATTGATTGTGAGAAGAACCTTCGGGTTATCCGGAATTATTTTCGGTGACAGGTAACGATTGACCGTCAGGCTGGCAGCGACTTCTTGCTGAAGGGTACGTAAAACGGACTCCTTGCCGCTCTCGGTTCTTTTGGCGTAGGTCATAGGCAGTGAGAGCGAACCATAAGGTTTCCCCAGTTCGGGACGAGGGGTGCTGATGTCGCGGCCGATGAGAATGGAGTTGGGATCACTTTCGGGAGAAACCAGCAGAGCGGTTCCGTGGCGCCTGGTTAGCCCCCTCTTGATGTAACTTAGAATGCGGTGCAGGGTAGCGGCGGAGATCTGCAGGCTGGGGGGCATGGTTCTGTAGAGAGATTCCAGAGGAAGCCTCTCCATTGCCAAGGTAGTCAAGAAAAAAATAGCTTCGGTAAAGTGGCTTTGAGGGCCGGTGGATTTGATGATTCCCCAGTCATTGAGGACCCGATGAAAGTGAGGATAAGAAACTCCGGTGTTGTGATACTTACTCGCGAAAACTTGGTCGACGGAACCATATTTCAGATATAGGGCAATCAGGGGCTTGTAGAAATCGATTTCCCTTTCTGTGAGCCTTAATCTTTCTGACATCGGGTTATTATAATCTCTGGAGTCTATCAGAAGCTATCTTTGGAGCTGGTAACGGTACTTCGCGAACCTAAGACTACTAGTTACTCCTAGGCCTCAAGAGCTTTTCTCCACTGCAATAAGATACGCACTTGTAGATATTGCTCTTCTCGATATGATCGCAAACATGAGATCTTCGATGGAAATAGTTTCTTCTTTGGCATGTTCCGGATCGATGTATGTTATATTCCCGTCTTCATATCCAGATAAAATAATATCGTGCCCTTCAAAAACATTTCCTTGAGCGTTATGCAATGCAGAATAACTTACAGAGGCAATCAATGGAACTCCTTTTTCTAAGTACGAAACAATTGTATTGGTCGAAGGTTTTTTAATTTTATAATCTACCCCGTCTTTGATTGCTTTGATGGTACTTTCCACAAGTAAAGTATTTTCTTTATCAAACCATGGTTGCGTTAGTTCTTGATTTAGCTTGTCAATTAGCTCTTTTTTACTCAATTTATTATCAGATGGATCTGTTATGTAAAGATGATAGGCAAAACAAGTGACTTTAAAACCTTTATTTTGGGCAAATCTGGCAATCTCGGTATTATATGAGCTACCGTCATAGGCTTTAAACAGTCCTTTGTAAATATCTTGTATAACATGGTCCACATCATAATAATTCAATATCATCCTAAGACAAACCATTGTGCACTCTTTAGGTTCTACTTGACGGATAGGAATTATGTTAAGCTTCATATTTTTAATAGACCCTTGTCATTTTATGTGAGTTACTAGTAACTTTGTGTATATTTCTGTCACTTCTGGAGCGGGATACGGGAATTGAACCCGTCACTATACCTTGGCAAGGTATCGTTATACCGATTAACTAATCCCGCTTGTTAGTGTTGTCGTGTGCCGAGGGTCAGAGTTGAACTGACATCTGAAGTTTTTCAGACTCCCGCCGTGACCACCTTGGCTACCTCGGCAAGCATGCCTATTATACCAAGTTCATGAGAGCCTTGGCGAGCTTATCCGGATCATGACGGATCAGGCTTCGAACCAAAACATCGCCTTTGGGTTTTTCATAAATCAAGTCGGAAACCAGGTCTGCTCGGATGACTTTCGGTTTTGGGCTCTGGTTGGAAAAATCAAGGTCATCGACGACGATCTCGGCTTTTTCTTCCCGGTAGCGCTTGAAAATGTTCCTTTTGAGCTTGAATGGTTTATTGATGAGAATGGTTTGGATGATGCCGCCGGAGAGGTATTTGTAGAGTTCAAAAAGATAGTCGCTGGCGGTAAAGCCCGTGGTTTGGCCGAATTTGGTCATGAGATTCATGACAAAGACCTTTTTGGCCTTGGATTTTCTGACGGTTTTGGCGACTCCCCCGACGACTAAATTACAAAGGAGGCTGGTGTAGAGGTCGCCCGGCCCCATAATGATCAGGTCAGCGTTTTGGATTGCCTCAAGTGCTTCCGGATTGGCCTTGGATTTAGGAAAGACTTCTAGGTCGACGATGCGATGCTGACCGGTCGTCAGGTCAGGTTCGTCGATGTGGTGCTCCCCCATCACCTGTTTGCCGTTATCGTAGCGAGCAACGAGCTGAGCGTCATCGTAGGTAACGGGGATGACACTGCCCTCGACGTGCAAAAGACGGCAGGTTTCTTTGATCGCTTCCTTTTGGGAACCCATGATGTCCGTTAAGGCGACCATAAACAGATTGCCGAAGGTCATACCGGCAATACCGGTGCCTTGACTGTAGCGATAAGTGAAAAGCTTGCGTAGTAGGTCTTCCCCTTCTTTGCCTGCCAAGGCGACCATGGCTTGGCGGAGATCGGAGGTGGGCAGTAGACCGAATTCGTCACGGATTACCCGATTGCTCCCTCCGGAGTCGGTCATGGAGACGATTACGGCTATGTCGATAGGATATTTTCGCAAACCGACGAGTGTCGTATAAGTTCCCGTTCCCCCGCCAATGACAACGACTTTCTTCTTGGGTTTAACCATCAGGTAGACTGATGTTAACAAAGTTCTCTGGGTTGATGCAACCTAGACGAGTTTTTCCCAAGTGAAGGCTGGATTACCGAAGTGGCCATACATCGCCGTATTTCGGTAGATAGGTTGGCGCAGATCGAGCGTCTCGACGATACCTTTTACAGATAGATCTATCAATTTCCAGGCAAAGTTTTCAATTGTCTTCATTGGTTTGTTATTGGTGCCAAAGACTTCGATGGCTTTGGCAACCGGATCCCTGTGTCCAATAGCGTAAGCCACTTGCACCTCACAACGATCAGCTAGGCCTGCGGCAACGATGTTTTTGGCGATGTAACGTGCGGCATAAGCGGCTGAACGGTCGACCTTCGTGGGATCTTTGCCGGAGAAGCAACCTCCGCCGATGCGTCCCATGCCGCCGTAGGTATCGACAACGATTTTTCTGCCGGTGACGCCGGTGTCTGAGGCCGGGCCGCCAATTTCCCAGTTGTCTGTACCATTGAAGATGACCTTCTTCGCTGCCACCTTCGGTAATTTGTACTCATGAAGAAGGGGTACAACCAGTTTTTGATAAAGGTTTCTGACAACTTGGTTCTTCTTTATCTTGGGGTCGTGAGGTTTGGCCAAAACGATTCTTTCGACGGAGACCGGCCTGCCCTTGGAGTTGTATTTCACGGTGACCTGGGCTTTGCCATCCGGCCGAAGATAGGTGAGCTCTTTTTGAGCTAGAGTATCCATTCTTTTGGTCAGTTCGTGAGCCAAGGTGATCGGAAGCGGCATGAATTCCTTGGTCTCGTTTGCGGCGTATCCAAACATCATCCCCTGATCCCCCGCCCCACCGTCATCGACACCCAAAGCGATGTCCGGGGATTGAAAATGGATAAAAGCTTTGATATCAGTTTCAGGACCAAAATCGAATTTTGGATTGGTGTAGCCAAGCGATCTGATCACTTCTTGGGCGATCTTTTTGTAATTAAGTTTTTCCGGACAAGTGATTTCGCCGGCCATAACGAGACGATTGGTGGTGACTAAGGTTTCACAAGCTACACGAGACTTGGGATAAACCTTCAGGGCGGCGTCAAGGACGGCGTCCGAAACTTGGTCGCAGATTTTGTCCGGGTGACCGGCACAAACTGATTCTGATGAAAAGAGGGAATAGTTCATTCTGACCATTCTAAAGGGGAGGGTAGTTTGAAGTCAATGGGTGGCCGCTGTAGGACTCGGACCTACGACATCCTCGATGTAAACGAGGCGCTCTACCAACTGAGCTAAGCGGCCTTGTCCGTATATTTTACATTAGTTCCCCGACTGGCATAATATAGGGTATGCGCATGTTTTGTTTTGACAACGCTCCATTTAGTCCTGCATAATACAGATGGTGCCGCATCGTAAGGTAAAATATTCATCATTCAGGCTTTTTATTCTTCCGCTCTTTATCATCGCGCTTCTACTTGTTACTCTTTACGGTGTGTTACTACGACATGACACGACGGTCCGGGCAGCCGTCTCTGGCGTCCGTAGGACGTTCTATGTATCCACCAAGGGAATAGACACCAACCCCGGCACCATTGAAGCCCCCTTTCGTACCATTGGTAAAGCAGCTTTAATCGTCAATCCCGGGGACACCGTACTTATACGGGGGGGTACCTACAATCAAGCTCTTAAAATCCGCCGTACCGGTACGATGAAGGGCAGGATAACTTTTACAAAGTATCGGGACGAAACCGTCGTTCTTGACGGGAATGGTATTGGCCTCAACTATACCGATTCTCTCGTTAGCATTGGCACAACGTCCCTTCGCGTCGACTTTATCACGCTTTCCGGTATCACGATCCAAAACTCCACTGCAACAGCAATAAACGTTCGGGGAAATTATAATCAGCTTGAAAAATTGAAAATTGTGAACTCCCACGCCCGAGCGGTTGATTTCGAAGGGTCTACCTATTCTAGCTTGGCAAATAGCGACGTTACCAACAACGTACGTTGTAATGAAAACGGCAAACGTAGATGCAACAATAGACCCACCTGGCCAGTTACTATCGGTATCTCTAAGTCAAAGTATATTAAAATAGCCAGCAATAAAATTTACCGGAATTGGGGTGAGGGCGTCAGCTCATGGAGGGGGTCTTTCCAAAGCAAAATTGTTGGCAATACGATATTCGACAATTGGAGTGTCAATGTGTACCTCGATCATGCAGACTCTACTGTGGTAGAGAACAATTTTATCTATGAAACCGAGTCGTCGTATATTGACCAAAACAGTCCACAGCGGCAACTTCTGGCTAACGGTATTGCAATTGCAGACGAAGTGTACGCGGGGTATGGCTGTGACGCGAACAATAACAGTATTCGAAATAATATCGTCATCAACGCCAGGCGCGGGATAAGCTTTTATAATTACCAGACCGCCTGTGGGTCGGGACTAAAAAATACGCTTGTAGAAAACAATACCATCGTCAATTCTTGGGAACCGGCCGTCAGAATCAATGCGGGCACGCACAGGGCAACAGTGTTTCGAAATAATATTTTTTTTGCAAGGTCGGCAGTAGCAATCCTTTACTTTGAGTCTCCGGGTGATATCCGTTTTACTAATAATCTCTTTTTTAGTCCCAGCAGTCTTGCAGGTCAATTTACCTGGAACGGTGTCGCCTATAGCAATCTTACTTCGTGGCAAGCTAATTCTCCTACATATCTGACAGGTAATCTCTGGGTAAATCCTCTATTTGCAAGTCAAAACAGTTATCTCCCAACGGGGTACCGGATTCTTTTAAATTCTCGTGCCATAGACGCGGGTGTGACCGGGACGACCGTAGACTTTTGGGGGGCACGCCGACCAATCGATGGTAACGGCGACGGAATAGCCAAATCAGATATCGGTGCGCATGAATATAAGCCCTAGTGGGGGCTGACAGGTGGCACGCAAAAGTTATTTTTGGTGCAGAGAGAAAATTGCTGAAATTAAGACTAAAGGAAGTAGTTGACTCGAACCCATGAGGGAATTTTTAAATGTGGCCGCAGATGCGGCTAAAATCGCGCACAGAAAAATAATTGCGATGAACTTTCAGTAATCGCAAAAAAAGTCGGCTCGAACTTCTTCTTAAATGATAGGCGGCTCGAATTTTTGCCGATTCCACCGTACAATTTGCTCGCCGCGACCGCCATCGCGGCGAGCCTTACGGGCGAGAGTCTCCAAATGTGCCGAGGAGAGGACTCGAACCTCCATGCCCTTGCGGGCGTTACCACCTCAAGGTAGTGCGTCTACCAATTTCGCCACCTCGGCATCTATTTTAACTTGCTTTGTAGGTTTTATTGGTAGTGCGTCCCCATAAAGGGGATCTAGGGATCTACCAATTTCGCCACCTCGGCAATGTGGGCAGGAGAGGACTCGAACCTCCAAGAGTTTCCTCACAGCGTTCTGAACACTGCGCGGCTACCAATTTCGCCACCTGCCCGCGTTTTTAGAGCGCGGTTTCGGGCCTTATTATATCAAAAATAGCCTTCCGGCGGGCAAAACTGTAATAACGGGGGTAAAAAAGAAAGAGGGTGGGAAGCTCTTCACCGAAAGTCCTTTGAAAGTCATTGTAGAGCCGTTTGCGTTCCGCTTGATCTATGGTGCGCCGGGCGTCTTCGAGGTCTTTGTCGATTTTCTCGTTATCGACCTTACTGATATTGTTGGTACCATGGCTGCTATGCCAAAAAACATACTGGTCCGGGTCTGTCGGAATTTCGAAAAGGGTGAGATAAAGTTGATAGGTTTCCGGTCGACTGGTGACCACCTTGATGTTTAGGGTCACCAAGCTTGAATCCAGCTCCTGTTTGATTTTCTCGGCGATAGAAAGATACTGAGGGATAGTAGCCAATTCGAGGTTGATCGACTGGCTTTTGTCCGGAAGAGCGCTCCGGATAAGTCTGGTGGCGTGGTCAATATCGTAATCATAGAGCTTCACCAATGGATTGTAGGCCCAGGAGCTAGCGCTAATCGGTCCAAGTGCCCGTTCATTACCAAAAGTTTTATCTTTGATAGCGTAGGCGATGCCCTGACGGATGCCTTTATCTTTCAGGAGCGGATCCTGATTATTAAAAAGGATGGCCAATGCTTGGTGGAAATTGCTGATTTCGCGGACTTGACCGTATTGGTTGGGTTCGGGACTGGCCACTTTGGGATAATTGTAGATGGCGTTGATTTCCCCAAGTTTGAAGGAGGTCAGGGCTTGAGTTGGGCTGCCGAAGATACGAATTTCAATGTTTTTATCGTTTGATTGAAGCCTGATTTTTGAAAGAATACCGTTGGTATTTTGGGTTAGGGAGACGGTATAGTCACTGATCGTGAGACCGTTTTTGTTGGCAATCGGATTGTTCATAGCCGAGGGGAAGGGGGCAAATGGCTGGGGCAGGACAAAGACGATTTGGTTGTCCGAAGGGTACTGGATGTTGACGTCAGGAATATTAAGGGCGAAATCTTTTGTTTTTACTGGTGTGCCGTCAGACCATGTCAAGTCAGGCTTCATGGTAAAGGTGTACACTTTTCCGTTTTCGCCGACTTCCCATTTTTCGGCTAGATTCGGTAAGATGGTTTGATTCGGCCCGATCTTGGTGAGGCCGGAGTTGAGGATATTTTTTACCAAATTTGGCAGTGATTGGCTAGAGTATTGTCCAATTACACCGAGACGGACGCTGGTCTGCTTTGGGGGTAGTTTGGCCAGATAGTGATTTGCCAGCAGGCCGGCGATTACCGAGAGGACCAAACTGGTAATGATTACCCGGTAGTACCTTTTGACAAAAGCACTAATGAGCCAGAACTGTCGACGAAAAAATTTGTTCATTAGCGATTGACGGTCAAATTAAGAAGAGAAAGCAAGACAAAGGTAATAGAGAGGGCAATCGTGGTCACGAATAGGGCCCGTTCGGCCCCCCTTTTGGTATGGTAGCTGGTCATACCTCCGAAGGCGCGGCCCAGGGAACTTCCCTTGGCCTGAATCAGAATAGAGAGCAGAAGTAGGATCGAGACCGTCATCTGGAGTATTAAGATCAAGTTCATACCATGAATTATATCCGTTTATGAGCGTAACAACCAAATCAGACCGCTATGAACCAATGAAAGTATCAGCGAAGTAAGAATGTAGGCGAAGAAAATAGAAAAATGCATTTGTGGGATGACGAAACCTTGAAGGGTGTAGCCGTTGAAAGTGAAGGCGGCAATAGCGACTCCGGAGATAAAATACTTAAGCATAAACAAGGTGATAACGTTGACGGCCCAGGAAAAGAGGCCAAGGGTGATCAGATTGATCGGGAGAAGTAGGAGCTTGATGATCGGCTTAACGACTTTGTTCAATAGAGTCCATACCACGGCGGTGGAGAGATAGGTAATCAGTTGATTGGTAATAGTCAGGCCGGGGAAGAATAGGGCGACGAGATAAAGAGTAATCAGATTAAGAAAGATGGCGCGCAGAATGGTTTTCACTAAATCCAGTATAGCCTAACCAAGTGTAGTGATTTTGCGCCTTTTTTTGTGATAAGTGGTGGAAAAACGGTGGGCTTCGTCACGGATATATTGAAAAAGTTTCAGGAGACTGCTATGAAGCGGCAAATTAAGATTTACGATCTGATGATCGGTATCGTAAAAATGAATCGTTTCCCTCTTTTTACTAAGGGCGATGATGGGAATATCATCAGGGATTATCTCGGAAACGACCGATAGTTGCGGTACTCCCCCATCGAGAATGATAAGATCGGGTCGGTCCCAGTCGTGATGTCCAAGACGTCTTACCATGACATGTTTCATGGCGACCGGGTCACCGAGCTTGTTGGTCCTGACTAGAAATTTCCGGTACTCGTCTTTGGCCGGCTGGCCATCGACAAAGACCACCATCGCTCCGACGGTATTTTCTTGACTAAGAGTGGCCACGTCATAACACTCGATGCGGTGGGGCGGGTTTTTGAGCTTGGGGTGTTTCAGTAGTAGAACAGCCTGCTCGAGAACCTTATTTGTAGCGGACGGAAGTATCAATAGTTGGCTATATTGATGGCTGGACAGGGCGATCTGGAGCGACTCCAGCTGATGCTTGAAGACTGCCGCGGCCTCGAATTTTTCTTTTCTGGCATTGGCATTAATCTCCTTTTTCAGGCTTTCCATTAGATTTTGGAACCGTCCGGAAAGAAATATCTTGATTCTGGTGAGGTGTTTGACATAGGCGGCAAGTGAAATAGTGCCACTGCAGGGCCCTGGGCACTGGCCGATGTGAAAGTAAAAACAGGCCCGCTTGCCTTGTGGATTTTGACAATAGCCGATGATGTGACGAATTTGTTTGAGGAGCTGGTTGGCAACCGTCCCCGATGGGTATGGACCGTAGATCTGGGTTTTGGGGGAAGTGTATTCTTGTAGATTCAGGTCGGAACGATGCAGAACTTTGAGGGTGTAATTTGGGGAGTTGTCGATGACTATATAGCTAACTGTCTTGTCATCTTTGGTGGCAGAGTTGTAATACGGTTGGTATGTTTTGATGAGATTGGCCTCAAGGATTATCGCGGCCAAGTCGGAATCGACCGTCTGGAGAATCAGCGACTTGGTTTGGATGATGAAGTGAGCCGCCTTGCTTTCGGAATCACGGCTGTTTTCGAAGTGTTGCGCCAGCCTGCTTTTGAGATTTATAGATTTACCAATGTACAGGGGGGTGCCTTCTTTGTCTGCGAAGATATATACCCCGGGCGATGAAGGTAAGTCCGACGGTGCTGAGTATGGCGGTCGCCCATACGACACCGATCGGTAGATTGGGCTGGTAAGTGATACTAAGGCTGGTTTCTTGGCCATTGATGTCAATTATAAGCGGCGTGGTGATCGGAGACAGGTGCGGGCCGATTTTGATCTCGGTTTCAATGGCAGTAGTTGAATATGGAGCCAGGTGATATTTTCCGGTGCCACCCTTGACCTCGTCATTCTCCTCGATCGTTACTTCGGCTTCTCCCGAGACTCCGGAAATATTTTTTAGATTTAGAAAAAGGTGATTGTTGTCGATGAGACTAAAGGTCGCTTGATAGGATGGGCTTGGAAATGAAATCGAGTCGGTGATCCGGACAAAGACGTCCTTACTGCCTCCCCCAAATGTCTTGTACGCTCCTGCCGGTAGTGGTTGGGTGGAGTCAATGCCGTGGATAGCGAAAACGAGATGGTTGAGATCGAGTTTGTTGAAATAATCGATACCACCGGTGGTGTTTCCCCAAGTGGGGTCGACCTGGATCCAGGTTTGCTTGTCGCGGTTGTAGTACTCCGGCCATGCATGCAGGATATCTTTGGAGAGGCTTAGGGGTTTGAGTTTGTCATTGCTACTAAGGGCATATCCCTGGAGCTCGCGGGCCGGGATATTATTTTTTCTGGCCAGGGCGATGAACAAATCGGTAAACTCGGTACAGATGGCTTGGGTGGGATTTGCCAGGGCCCAAACTGCACCCGGCCGGTTGATCTCACTATTTTGTCTTGCGATTCGAGCGTAGCTGTAAGTAAGGTAGTTGGTGACGAAGTCGTAGACAGACTTGGGGGTGGTCAGGCCGGCGGCTTTGGCGCTAATATCCAAGTCTTCGGTATTCCAAAGTTTGGTCGCCCGGGTGTAGACGTCACTGTTTTCGAGCGGGGCACTTTTTGGGTTGAATGAAAGTTTGATAAATAAATCGGCGGTGATCTGAAGATCGGTATCGGGACTGATACTGTAGCTGGCCAGCCAGTTGCCATCGGGGTCGGTGGCGATATCTTTTGGTTGAGGATTAAGGTTTTTGAGGTAGACCGTTTGATAGTTTGTATCCGGCGGTAGGGCGATTTGAGTATCCAGGTTTTTTGATAAGGGGTTATTTAGGTTGTAAACCAACTGGATTTTGAAGTACTGGGTGGTGCCGAAGACGGCGGAAATTGATTTATTCCCCAGCGACGCTTGGGTAAATAGATAGTGGTTATCATCAATTCGACTGGGTTTTGGATCGATGTAGGCGGGAGTGCCGAATTTCGCCGGAACCTTGAGAATTATTTGTTGGCTGTTGGTATTTTCGTTTGATTCCAGTTTTGGGATGTTAATTTCCCAGACCGAACCCTGGCGGTTGGCAATATCAGCTGAGTCATATTGAATGGAAAACTGATTGATCTTATCTTTGCCGACGACTTTGTTGATGAAGTCAAAGTTAATGTTGGTGACGTTCTCGGTTTGACTGATTTGAGGATTGATCGAACCAGCGGCGTCTCGGACAACAATATTTTTTAGATTCGTTTGGGAAAGACTTAGGGAAAAACTGGTAGCGTAGACTGTGGAAAGGTTATTTTTTTGAGCGATATTAAAGGTGACGTTGGTAAGGCCTTGCTCATTGATGTCATAGGTAATGACGTAGTCAGTGGCAAAGGTTGCCAGGGCAAATACCCGGGTGGAAAAAACCAAATTTCCCAATGCGGCGAGGATGAAAACAGAAAGAAATTTTGCCAGGAAACGCATGAGAAGAAGTATAGTACATCAGGCGCGCCACATGTCTTCTGCGAGATCCGGACCGAAAGCTTCAACCAGGGCATCCTTAACTGTTTTCATAAGCTCCCCTGCTGAAAAGATATCAAGCTCTTTACAATGACCAATCAGTAACGCCAGGAGGTTGATCTGGAAATTTCTTAACCCACCGAACTTAAATCCCCGACCGTAAGGTCGTGGGATGAAGTTCTCCCCGCATTCTTTTCTGGAATGGTTGGACTAGAATCTAACCTATGGAGATCAAACGATTGTCTCATTGTGTCTATCAATGTGATTACCATATCGTGATCTGTACTAAATACAGACGGTCAGTGTTCAACGAGGGAATCTTTGCCTACTTTGATATCAAGTTGGCGGAAATCACCGAGCATTATCCCACGATTGTTTTCAAAAAGGTAAACCATGACAAAAACCACATCCATCTTTTGGTATCAATTCCGCCAACGATGTCAGTGGGGAGCGTCGTCGGAACTATTAAGCAAAATACCACCCGTGAACTAAAGAAAAGATTCCCGTTCCTCAAGGAAGTCTACTGGCGAGGTAATGGTATTTGGTCAGATGGCTATTTTGTTTCCACTGTAGGCATCAATGAGACAATCATTGCTAAATACATTGAAGATCAGGGAAGAAAAGATGCGGGGCAAACGAAGTTTGAAATCTCCTAAAGCCCCGACCGTAAGGTCGTGGGTTCTTTACAGTTTTTACAGCTTCCGGATCGAGATTTTCGAGTTCGTCAATCAGAATGTCCTCTTGTGTGGAAATTCCAGTGACGGCGTCGGTGTGGGTGACGTTCACCTTGCCTCTTTCAAGGAGATGAGGAG
>Ga0209542_10007159_pt1 | contig 21353 bp, 23 predicted proteins | sample RifCSPhighO2_01_FD_184028 | JGI IMG/M metagenome (GOLD analysis project Ga0209542, IMG submission 184028) | Soil microbial communities from Rifle, Colorado - Rifle CSP2_plank highO2_0.1 (SPAdes) (version 2) | ecosystem: Environmental > Terrestrial > Deep subsurface > Rock core/Sediment ... | reverse complement strand
GTTCAATTCAGGGTTACGACTGTAAAAATTTGAGTTAAAGTTGTAGAAGCCTTTTATATAATTTTTTTTAAAATCGTAGAGGACATCAAAAAGTGGTGACACTGTTGTGATGAAGTCTTCTTCCTCGCGGCCCTTACCTCTAAAAAAGACATTGCTTTCGTACCGCTCGCTGACTGTGAGAGAAGGCGTGATCGTTAAGTTTTCGCCCATCGCCTCATCTACCTGATTTAGTGTCATAAATATTATATTTAGGCAGAGTAATGCCCTGGTCTTACGGAACAAAGATTGTGTCTCCAGACATTAGTATTAAATTTTTATCTGAGATCTCGTTAATGTTTACGATGTCGTCAAAACGGACGAGTATCTTTTCTTCCCTGCTGCCACTCTTCGATTTGCTGCGGATGACCACTATCTTGTTCTTTGATGCGAACTGATTGAACCCGCCTGCGAGGGAGATAGCCTGAAGCAGCGTGGTTCTGGTTTTCAGCAGATATAGCCCGGGCTTTATAACCTCACCGAGTATGAAGATTCTGTAGCTGTTTACCTGCTGCACTATTACAGAAACCATGACAGTTTCCTGATACACTTTAAGCTTTTCTATTATTTCATCACGGAGCTGGTTCGGTGTGAGGCCGGCCGCCGGCATGTCTCCTATCAACGGAAGAGATATCATGCCGTCTGGACGCACAGTCACCACCTTTGACAGTTCTGCATTCTTCCATACGGAGATTTCGAGGACATCTTCATGTCCGATAAGATAGTCATTCCTCTGTTCACGGTCTATTTCTCGAGAATCGGAGGCTGTGCATTCTAAAATACCAGGGCCTATCGCAGAAAGACATATTGAGACTATGAATAACGCCCCTACCACTACCTTATTACGGGCAAACCCCGTTAGAAAGTCTTTGAGTTTCCAACGGTAGGGCTCACCCAGCAAGACCTTCGGCCTCTTACAAGGCAAACACTGGGCTTTAGACCCAGTATTTGCGCAAAAAGGAATTTCATTTGCATCCTCGTCGCAAGCAGCAGGGCTTTCTAACTGGATAAAATAATTCATCTTATTAACCTCACGATTGGTATATTATAAAGAGAGGCAGGCAATCAGGAGGCCTAAAAAAGCCTCAGTCCTGTTGCCTTAAACGAACCCTTAAGACTCTTTAGTCCAGACATGTCTGCCTTTCTTTCTGTATGCTCAGTTTTTCAATATCTAAATAGGACACTCTGAAAAACTCAACAATCCCTGATTACACAGATTAAAACTCCTTGAAATATCCGTGTAATCATTTTTTTAATCTGTGTAATCAAGACTGTTGATGACTTTTTCAACAGCCTTTAGAAAACTTATTTGACTCATCTCAATTCCTTTTTGCCTGTTATAGTATCAAATTTATGGGTAGGACGGAAGAGTTTTTTCAAAGTGTCCTTTAATATGTCGGCTATACCGCACATTGTGGTTAATGGGTAATTGGTTGCCAACTAATTAATCTTCGGGCAGGCTACCGCCATTCAGGTGCACGGATAAGACACGCCTGCTGTAAGCCGATGATTGTAAAGCGGACTGCACCCCTGAGACTGGACATATCAAGTTAGAGCAACCAGACAGGGGTTTTGGGTTCTTAAATATATTCTCTCAAATTCATCCGGTGGTCTATACCCAATGGATGAATGCGCACGTTTTTGATTATACACTTGTTCTATGAAATATGGAAGTCTCTTCCCCACATCAGCAAGGGTATTGATTCCCAAAGGTAGACTTCCTCGGTTTTTAAGGCCTTAATAAAGCTCTCGGCCACAGCATTGTCATAGGGGTTGCCTTTACGGGCCATGTTGATATTAAAACCATGCTGGTTTAGCAAAGCCCCGTTCAGTACCCTGATATAGGTGATATCAGCACACCATATCTGGTTTATTTCTGTTACAGTGCATTCCTTGAGGAGATTGGGATATACCTTATAGACATGGTTACTGTTGGTAGTTCTAATATAACGGTGTTTGGGTTTACGTAAAAGCCCCTTTTCTTGCATGATGCGAAGGATTTTCTTGTGGTTAACAACGTTGAACCCTTCCCGATGAAGCTGGGCTGTGGTTCTGCGGTATCCGTAGCCGTCAAATTCTTCAATTATCTCTTCTATGCGAGATATGAGGGTTTCATCAAGCTTTTTGCTTTTTGATTTATAATAGTAGCTGCTTATGGAAAGGCTCATCAGTTCGCACCTCCTTTTGATAGTGAGGTGCGCATGGTCGGCAATGAACTCTCTTTTCTGTCTGACTGTTTGAGGCTGTTCTGCAAGGCTTTTTTTAAGAACTCATTTGGTAAAGTAACCCCGAAGAGATGTTATGCCTGCGGCATAACTGGGCTGAAGAGCTTATGCCACTTAATAGCTCTTCTACTACTTGGCGTTTGAACTCAGGACCGAATGTCCTATATTTCTTCATGACAGGCTCCTTTCTCCCTTTATAAGGGTTAAAGTGTCCTGTCTGTTACTCTAACATATTTTGTCAAAATATAGGGGGGCAGTGGGGCTGTTGAAAAAGTATGTATTTACGCACCAAGTTGTCATTCCCGCGAAAGCGGGAATCCATAACATATTGATTTTACAGATACTGGATTCCCGATAAAAACTTCGGGAATGACATAAAGAGAGTTTTTCAACAGCCCCACAGTCCACTATCTTTTTGCTATCATTGGGCTGTCAATAACTAACCTGGCATTGATTGACTTGAGGAGGATACTAACCCTTTCCGTGGCTTTAATCTCCTTTTCAAAGACGGCATCGAAACCCTGGAAAGGACCACATTTTACAACCACCTCTTCGCCTGGCTCAAATTTTCCGGGTTTTATGGTTATCGCCCCTTCTGTCATCCTGTCCTTTATGGACAATATGACCTCATCCGGTACAACAGCTGGCATATTTTTGCTCCCCACAAGTCTTTTTACCCCCCTTGTATATTTTACCAACTGATGGTCTTTAAAGAGGTCAAATTTGACAAAGATATAGCATGGGAAGAGGGGAGAGATTACTTCCTGGAGTTTTCTTCTTATGAACCTGCGTTCTTTAAGTTTTGGGTTTAACACCTCCAGCCCTCTATCAGAAAACCTCTTGGTGAGCGCATCTTCATTTTTTGATTTTATGTAGATTAAATACCAATGAATCATATAAGCAGGTTTCCACTATCTGGCCCCTTTTCCTGTAAGGACGACCTTTATAGTCCAGAAAAATATCATTATATCAAGCAGCGGAGACATGTTTTTAATATAATAAATGTCATACTGCAATTTTTCAAGGGCATCCTGGAATGTGGCTCCGTAGGGGTATTTGATCTGTGCCCACCCGGTAATGCCAGGTTTTACTACTGTGCGCATTTCATAATAAGGTATTACCTCCTTAAGTTTATTCACAAAATGTGGACGCTCCGGCCTGGGTCCCACAAAGCTCATATTCCCCTTTATGACATTGATTAGCTGTGGTAGTTCATCAATCCTTAATTTTCTTATAATCTTACCGATACGGGTAGTACGGTCATCATCCGTCTTTGCCCATACAGGACCGGTACTGGTTTCTGCATCCTGCTTCATGGAGCGGAACTTATATATATTGAACTCCTTTCCATTTTCACCAACCCGTTGCTGCTTGTATAGTATTGGTCCTTTTGACTCCAGTTTAATAAATAACGAGGTAATCAGGAGGATCGGAGACGCAAATATAAGACCACAGAATGAGAGACAAATATCAAATATACGTTTCACTACCTTCCTTGATCTCAGGGATTTAAAACCATCGGAGAATACCATCCAACTCGGTTTAAGATGGTCTAAAGGAATCTTTCCTGTCATTCGTTCATTAAAGGTTTCTCCTTCTTCAATGCTAACCCCTTTTAATTTACAACCCAGCAAAGCCGACATGGGTAATTTAGCCCGTCTGTCATGGAGTGCCACTATAATACTGCTTATTTTTTCACTATTTACTATCCTTGTAATATCACCATAACCTCCTACTATACCCGGATTCACAATGGATTGACCGAATTTTGCAGGGTCATCGTCAATGAAGCCGACAAGTTTTAAGCCATGCTCGTTACAATTATTAAATATCTCGCTTCCGATCTTTTTTGCCAGTTCGCCTGAGCCTATGATTAAAACACGGCTGTTAGGCAGATTCACACGCATCCATTTTGAGAGTAGTGTTCGCCATGTCAGGAAAAGGGGGGGTAGTATTAATATGTTTAGAAGTGATATCCCACGCCCTGTCTTTAGCTCAGGAAAGATAAAGTATATACTGAAAAGGATTATGCTCCCTACGCTGCTGGCCTGTAGAAGTTTTATTATCATCTGACGTCCTGGCCGGAATAGTTCAGGACTATAGAGGTTGAAATAGTAGAATGTGATAATATAAATTCCGGTTATCAGACTCGACTTTAAAAGCTGCAGGTCATAATTAATGATATGCGATTCCTTAAAGCTAAACCTTATGGCTGATGCAGACAGGGCAATCAGGAATATGAGTATTAATTCCGATACCCATATAATCATGTTTTTTATCGGTAGATACCTGTTGAAGATATAATACATAGAAAATTTACTCTTGTTAACCCAGAAAACGCAATAGCATTTTCTGACCGTAAAATAGCGATTAAAAATCTCGCTATTTTACAAACCTGCGATTTGCCTGCCATACTTCGTTATCGGCACATTTATAACATCAAAAAGGGCATAGTCATTATACGGCTCCATAACGTATGAGATTATTGACGGTTTCTTTAAATCGCATTCCACTATAACAACCTTTTTATTGCCACACATACCTCAATCGGCGCGAGACTTGATGCGTTTATGTCGCCTATCAGCGGAAGAGATATCATGCCGTCAGACCGGACTAATACTCTCTTTGATAGTTCTGTATTTTTCAAAACAGATATTTCCAGGACATCTTCAGGGCCAATCAGATATTCCGATGCCCGCGGGAAGAGAAGCGCTCCTGACGATATATTTTCATCTATGCTGTGAACACTCAGTGGATTGATGAGATTGAATAGTGAGAATACAATAAATGGCAATATCTTTATCCAGTTGCCACTTTTTACCGAATAGTCCATAGAAATGCCCTCCAGAAAAGTTTGAAACTGTCAACCTATAAAAACATTAACCCACTTACAGCCTTTAATCTTCCAATTTGCTTAGTCCATACTGTTTTTGCCTGTTGTTGAATTTTTAGCTCATCAACCATTATATCAATAATAGTATTGACTGATAAAAAATCTCCCTTGTAAGCAATCCTTACTCCATTAGAAGAGTAATCGGTTATTGTAGCCGACCTCTTTTTTCTCTGTATTGTGAAATTAAAATACACAGATGTCTTTTTCCTTTCATGCGTCCTTTCATTAAGTAAACAATATTTGCAGTGATGGCATAAATAGAAATCTCTTCCTGCTCTATAGGCTGCCCGATAGAAAGCCTTCTTGCACCGAGGACATATTCTTATTGCCATCTAAAACCCATGTTTACTCCATCTGAATTTTCTGGATTTCAAGCTATGCAACTAAGGTATTAGAATAACAGATTTCTATTTTGTGTCAATACGCCTTGTAGATGAAAATTCAAGAAAAAAGCACTACAAAAACTACTATAAAAGAATTAAACCAATACTAATCTGCAATGAGGAAAAAGTCTTACTACTTAAGGATGAGTCTTTATAATGCGTTAATTTATTAGCTTTATGCTTGCCGAAGGCTTATCCTGCTATCCCCCGCCTTTACAGTGGGGAGTTCCAGCTAAATTAAACGGGAATTTATTTCATTTGAATGACATAATGTAGAGATTATAACTACCATTCACGCATAATTTGGATTTAAAACCTAAAATTCCACAAATATAATACATAAATATCCGTCACCCCAAAAACAGACCTTGATTTTTGGGGATCTATAAATTTCATTGCGTTATAAATCAATCTTTGCTATAAAAATTGGGAAACCGTTTAAAGGGTGGCTGGAGTCCAATGTATAGACTTTCATATCTTGTAATCAAAAAATATGCTGACAACCAAGAAAGTACAGTCGCATTTTCTGGCAAATATCTTCCTTGGTTTACTCAGAAAATTTCCTTTTTTAAAAGACCTCATCTGCGGGAATGCTGCGCAAAAGGATTTACCCTGATAGAACTTATGGTTGTTATCGTTATCCTCGGAATTTTAGCCGCAATTATAGCGCCGAACATTATCGGCAGGGTAGATGAAGCAAAAGTCACTGAGGCAAAGGTGCAGATAAGAAATCTCGAAACAGCACTCAAGTTCTATAAATTAGATAACGGACAATATCCCTCTACAGAACAGGGATTGGAGGCCCTTATAGAAAAACCGAGTGTAGGGGTTATTCCAAAAAAGTGGCGGGAAGGAGGATACCTTGAGAAAAAGAAGGTCTCTCTGGATCCATGGGGCAACCGCTATGCTTATATATCGCCGGGTCTGAATGGCGACTATGACATAATTTCGTATGGCGCTGATGGTATAAAGGGGGGCGAAAAGTTTGATAAGGACATTGAAAGCTGGAACCTTGAATGACAGAGGAGCCGGAAGCAAAAACCACGAGCTTGCTCACCTTCAACCCCCTCTCTATCCGAAAGGCCTGACCCTGCTTGAGCTTATGGTGGTAATAGTAATCTTAAGCTCATCACTTCTCATAATCTTCCCAAATATCTCCATTCTTGAAGACTTTCAGTTTAAATCTGAGGTAAGACATATAGCAGGCCTTTTCCGGTACTTGAATGAGTCAGCCTTCACCAAAAAGATATATTACAGAGTGTGGTTCTCTCCTGAAAGGGAATCCTTAGAAATAGAATCCTCCACTGACGGTTTTGAGTTTATAAAGGGAAAAGATAGGCTGGCCGGCACTACGTTCAATCAAGGAACAGATATGCAGGATATTATTGTGCAGGGATTAGGTAAAATAAACCGTGGTGATGTTGCAGTTATATTTAATCCCGGCATTGGCGCCGAGGCATTCACAATTCACCTTGAAAGAAATGGTCATGTCTTTACCATAAACTATAACCCCTATTCCGGAAGAGTTAGAGTCATTGATGGGTATGTTTAAGGAAGTCAAAAGTCAAAAGCCTGCCCTCGAATGCATCTATCGGGGGTCAAAAGTCAAAAACAATGAAGGGTTTACCCTTTTAGAGGTCATTGTGGCATTGGCAATACTTTCCGGCGTCATTATTACTGCCATCGTTACCCTCAATTATCATATAGGCGTAACAGACAGAGTCAAAAATATAACAACCGCAACTCTGCTGGCCAAGGGAAAAATAGAAGAGATAAATATATTCGGAGCACCATCTGTTAATGAAGGAAATTTTGCGCCGTATTTTGCAGAGTTTCATTGGACATATCGTACAGAAGATACCGGATTTCAGGGGATAAAAAAGATCTCTCTTACAGTCAACAGGGAAAAGGGAGAGGCGGTTTCAATAGAAACCTACAGGCGCATGAAATGAAATAAGATTCATATGAATTATGACACAAAGGCATCATATCGCAAATTAACGATTGGCTCTTACGGCTTTACCCTCCTGGAACTGCTTATAACAGTTTCCCTTTTGTCCATTCTCCTCATTGTGCTCTACGGCAGTTTTTTTTCCATTATAAGGGGGCAATTGCTTATAGAGAGCGCGCTGGAACGGACAACGGAGATAAGCCGTTTTTTGGACATCTTTTCCAGAGAACTCCGGTCAGCATTCTTTAAAGAGACAAATTCCGGGACATATTTCGCGGGGGAGAAAAATGATAATTATGGTAAGTCCATCAGCCGATTAACCTTCACTACCCTTACCTATCCAGCGTTGAAACAAGGCCGCCATACAGGAGACATATTGTCTGTCCGTTACTCCATAGAAGAATCTCAAGACGGAAAAATGACCCTTTACAAAGAGACATGGAATCCATACATGCATGACAAAAGCAAAGGGGATTTTAAGGTTGAGGTAATAGAAGATATTGAGGGGTTTGAGCTTAGCTATTTTAATGGTAAAGACTGGGCAAAGGCATGGGATGCAACTTTGGAAAAGAGGCTTCCCCATGCTGTGAAGGCTGTAGTTGTGCTAAAAGACAATGGTGAAATAAAGGAGTTTACAACCATTGCCAGAATAATGATAAGATAATATGCTAAAAAGAATCTGTTCGGAAAAAGGCCTTGCGCTTATTATAACCCTTTTAGTGACAGCTATTATTGTGGCTGTCATAACAGAGATAGTTCATGCTGTCTATGTCCATACATCTTTTACCACTTCATATAAAGATGGACAAAGGGCAGCCATGCTGGCAGCAGGCGGTATAGAACTGGCTGCCTCGGTGATAAATAATATAATGAAAGATAAAGGTTACACCATGTTAAAGGGTAAAGACACACAACAGGTGATTGCTGCAGATGATAGTGTTTTGAGCCTGAAAGTGGAAGATGAACAGGCAAAGTTTTGCATAAATTCTATTGTCCTGCCCAATGGAGAAACCAATGGTGAACAATATACTGTCTTTTCAAGGCTTCTGAAGAGCCTTGAACTCAGAGATGAACTTGCCGATACATTGGCAGATTGGATTGACGTCAATGATGAGCCCAGGCCTATGGGTGGAGAGGCGTATGATTATTATAACAGGCTTTCGCCTGCATATGCTGCCAAAGGAGGGGGTTTAGATACCCTCGAAGAGATACTCCTGGTTAAGGGATATACCCCTCAAATCTACAAAAGGCTTATGCCGTTTATTACTGTCTATACAGATGAGCCGGGTAATATCATCGCTGCATCAAAAATAAACATCAACACAGCACCAAGAGAGATTATCATGGCCTTATCGAATGAAATATCAGAACAAATGGCACAGGGACTCATTGATTACAGGGATAAAAATCCATTTAATGATACCGCTGATATACGCAAGGTTCCCGGCTTTGAAACAATTGGATTCAACCTTCAAGGGAAGATAACGGTTAAAAGTAACATCTTCAGAATCTCCGCAAGGGCAAGCATTGGAGATGGATCACGTGAGGTAGAAGCAGTGGTTGATATTAAAAATAGCAATAATATACTTTACTGGAGAGAACGGTAGTGGCCATGCCTGTTTTAATTATAGATTTTGGGACACACTCTGCCCGGGCCGTGGTTTTTACTGCCAGAAAACTTGAACTTCTGGAATCTTTTGAAACCCCAAAGACAGATTCCTTAAAAGAGGTATATTCTTCCCTCTGCCAGAAGATAAGGGCTGCCGGCTTTAACAACTTTTCGCAGGTTATGGTAGGTCTGCCGTCTGAGTTGATAAGCATGAGGGTTATTACACTCCCTTTTTCTGACAAAAAAAAGCTAAACGAGATACTTCCCTTTGAGGCAAGCGAAACATTTTCAAAAGACATTGAAGAACTGGTGCTGGCTCCCCTTCCCCTGACAGACGGCAAGGTCATGGCAGTAGCTATTGAAAAGAATATTTTAAGGGAGCACCTTGATATACTGGAAGAGTCCGGTATTGATCCTTCATGGGTCGGCGTCAGCCTTTTTTCTAAAGACAGGCTCTTAAAGAAACTCCATGATGGCGAGGGGGCAGCAGCATTTGTTGATGCAGAATCTATTGTGGTAATTAAAGACAGGAAACCATACTTTTTTAAAGCGATAAGCGATGATATGGATTTGAGGCTTGTCCTGGCAACCCTTGAAGAGGATGGAGTGGAGATTATGCGCTTTTACTCAACAGAAAAACCCGCAGACATATTAAAGGCGGCCGGCAAAGATAATATCGTCCTCATGAGTCAATACCATGACCGGGACATCGGTCTTCTATCCCTTGTTGCTCACCTTAAAGAGGGGCTTAAGGATTCAATCAATTTCTGTAGCGGTGAATTTGCTCATACAAAGGCGATAGAATCTGCGCAGAAAGACTTCAAACTTATGATAATCCTGCTCCTCATAATGGCAGGCATATGGGGGGCATACTCATACCTCAGATATCAGACTTTGAATGTCAATATGATTCAGCAAAAAAACAGACTGGGTATATCTTATCATGAGCTTTTTCCTGAAGAGACGAAGGTGGTGGACGCACTGCATCAATTGGAAATAAAACTCAAAGATTTACAGGCCGAGAAAAAGATTGTCCGAGGTGGAGCCAATGTGCTGGAAATTATGCGGCAGTTGTCTGAAGGAGGAGGGAAGGCTGATAAGGTAAGACTGGTCAACCTGTATATACAGGCAAACAGGGTTAGGATAAATGGTGAAACTGCATCATTTGAAGGGGCAAATAATTTCAAGGATGCAGTTGTCAGGTTTTCATATTTCAAGGATGCAATACTTACTGATGTAAAGACTAACGCAAAAGGCGGTGTAAATTTCAGTCTTACCTTCTCTGCAAGTGAGGGTTAATAATGAATATCGCAGGACTCAGAGATAAATTTGATAGTAAGACCGTAGTTTATGTCAGGGCTGCTGTACTGTTGTGCGCGGTCTTTATTTTTATGATTTGGACCTCCTATAGGATAGGCAAGGCTGAAAGACTTGTTCAGGCAAAAAGGGTTGAACTGGCAGCCTTCTACAATATGAAGCAGAGATACCTAAAAGAGCGGGCGAGTATCATACCATTTGAAAAGAGGCTCTTCTTCCCTCAGTCCAAAGAAACTCCGGGCATTGTCATAGAAGAGATAGGAAAACAAATAGGGATAAAGGATAACATTATATCTTTCAAACCTGTTGAGGAAAAGTCAGAGAAAGGTTATGCACAACAGGGTGTGGCAGTAAAGATAGATGGCATCAATCTGAATCAGGTGGTAAATCTCTTGTATAGAATTGAGAACTACAAAAACCTTGTTTTAGTAAAAGAATTTCTCATGAAAGCACATTTTAACAATCCTGACATCTTTGACATAACCATGCAGGTTATTCTGGTTATAAAACAGCATGCGTAAAATACGGTTGATACTGGCTACCGCTGTCCTGAGCCTTGCGGGTCTGCTATTCTTTATAATAACTGTTATAGCTGTCATACCGAATGAATTTATATATGACATATTGAGGCAATGGATACAGCAGAAGGTCTCTCTATCCTTAAGCGGAGAAGATTTCAAGAAGGTATTTCCTTTTGGTTTTAAGATGAATAAGTTGTCCATATCTGCTGCCAGCCGGCATGACAGGGAGTTTCTTTATTTTGATACTGTTCAGGTCAATGTGAACCCTTTATATGTCTTTGCAGGAGGGATAAAAGTCACTGCATATGGCACTGCAGGACATGGTATAGTGCAGGCGGCAATGCAAGTGAAGCGGAAAAAGACTGATGCAGAAATACATGTTAAGGACGTTGAGATGGCGACCATTCCAAGTTTAAATGCCCTCGGACTTAAAGGTGCTGGCATATTATCCGGTGAAGCAAGGTTTGTCCTGCAGGATAGCTGCCCCCATGGTTCGGTAAAAATAGACGGAACAGATATAGAGTTGAACAGTTTGCAGTTCATAGGCCCTTTGCTCCGCTTACAGGAAAAGGCAAGGCTCTCTGCTGCCATAGACACAAAGGATTGCCGCCTTGAGTTGAAAGGCTTATGGGTCAGTGCCCAGCATGTATCTGCAAAACTTTATGGTACTCTATTAATGGCAGATAAGGTACTTGATAGCGCCATGGATTTAACTATGGAGATATCTTCTCAAGAAGACAGCCGCACTAGTCAGTTAAATATTTTGAAACTGCTATCAGAATATAAAAAATCTTCAAACTATTATTTGCTCCATATAAAAGGGACCTTCGCAAGGCCTCAACTTATGCCATAAATCCGATACGCAGGGGGAACGTAGCTATAAAATATTTTGGTAGGTAATACTGATGAAGATACGAATAATCAAGTCCATCAATATCATAATAGGCATAGCTATCTTCTTTGTATCTGCCTTGCTTGTAAAAGAGTATATAGTCTGGAAATACCAGCCTTTACTCCGAGAGGGGAGGTTAGACATGAGTGAAAAGCCTCCTCATCCTGAAACAGATAGGGGCTTTTCATATTATGAGCGCATAGCTACAGGAAAACTTTTCGGTGCCGGTAAATTAACTTTAATAGGCGCATCGGTAGAAGGCAATGAAGACGTAGTAAATGCAACGGACGGGACAATAACTCTGATAGGCACGATGATCAGCAGACAGGGAAACAGTTATGCGATCTTTTATGAAAAGGGTTCAAATAAGCAGAGGGTATTTAAAAAGGGAGAAGAGGTGTTCACGATAGGGGTTTTAACCGGTATCGAGTATCACAGGGCAGTGATTAACGCAAAGGGGCGAGTGCTTACCTATTCTATGCCCTTTGGCGATGCAGATAATAAACAGAATAAACCTGCTGCTGTGCCATACACAGATACAACAGCAGATAAAACTTCTCTTTCACACAAGATACGGGAATTTGAATGGGTCATAGATCAGAAGGCTCTGAATGGCGTATTAAATGATATGGATAAGGTATTGACAGATGCCAGACTTCTTCCTTATAGTGATGGTGGCAAGATTATTGGATTCCGCATCAGCGAGATTAAACCAGGCGGTGTCTTTAGTCTTATCGGAATCCAGAACGGCGATGTCCTTTTGAGGGTAAATGATTATGAGATAAATTCCCCTGAGAAAGGGGTGCAGTTACTCAATGGCCTCAAGGGTGAATCCAGACTATCATTGGACCTTATAAGAAATAGCCAACCCCTTAAATTACAATATCAGATACGGTGATACATTGCCTATGCAAGTTATAAAAAAATATATACCTGTGGTTTTATGGCTCCTTATCATCCTGTTGGTCCAGATTTATCCTTCATATTCTGAGGAAAAGCTCGCCAACCCTAGGGAAGATAAGATAACTATCAACTTTGTTGATGTGGAGATTACAACTGTGGTTGACTTCATCAGCAAATTGACCAGTAAAAATTTCATATATGATGACCGGTTAAAAGGTAAGATCACTATTGTTGCCCCATCTAAAATCAATGTTGATGAGGCCTTTGACCTCTTCATATCTGTCCTGCAGTTAAAGGGCTACTCTACTGTGCTGAGCGGATCGGCATACAAGATTATTCCCTCAGGTGAGATAAAGCAAGGGCCCATAGAGGTTTTTCATGAAGTAAAGGATGTGAGAGTGAATGAAACCTATATTGCGAGGATTGTCCCTCTTGCCCACACCCAGGCCAAGGATGTGATGCCGATGCTTCAGCCGCTCATATCCAGGGAAGGTTATATCTCTGTTTTTGGTAAGGGGAACTCTCTTCTTGTTATAGATAATGCCCTCAACATTGAAAAGATATTGAGTATCGTAAAACTACTCGATATAGAGAGCCTACCGGAGATAAGCTCCAAAATTAACGTACACTATCTTGAAAATGCTGAGGCAGTTGAGATCGCAAAGGTATTAGAAGGCTTGACCAGACAGATACCTTCAGCAGCAGGCATACAGGCGCAATCGGCAACCTCCGAACTCTCTGGAAAGATACTCATAATGCCTGATAAGGCAACAAATTCCCTGGTTATCATGTCGTTGCCAGAAGATTACCGGAACCTCGTACAGATAATCAAAAAGCTGGACAGAAGACCAAGACAGGTCTTTGTAGAAGCGATGATAACAGAGGTATCCATTAACAAACTGCTTGATCTGGGAACCAAATGGAGAATTGCAGCTACCAAAGACGGCAAGCCTGTGGCCCTAGGAGGCATAGGAACTATAGATACATCAGCCATAGGAAATATCATCAGCGGCATGGCTGGTCTGACCATAGGAGGAGTCGGCAATTTTCTTACTGTACCGGTAACGAGGTCAGACGGCTCTACCTTTAACCTGACCGCGCCGGGATTTGCAGCGCTTTTTAATCTTCAGGACTTTAAAGGGGCAATTGATGTCCTCTCCACGCCGCAGATATTAACCAGCGATAATAAAGAAGCAGAGATCGTGGTTGGCGAGAATGTCCCTTTCTTAAGTAAGCTGGAAAGAGAGGCTACTGCAACTAATCAACCCATCCTCCAATCTATAGAACGAAAGGATGTGGGTATTACACTGAAAATAAAGCCCCAGATAAGCGAAGGCAATTATGTAAAGGTAGATATTTATCAGGAGATCTCTGCCCTGGCTCCAACCGCAGCTACCGAAGGATTGGCTATAACGACAAAACGTTCTGCAAAGACATCGGTGGTTGTCAAAGACAAACAGACAATAGTTATTGGCGGATTGATACAAGATAAAGAGACACGGAGCATAACAAAGATCCCCCTCCTGGGCGATATTCCGTTCCTCGGGTGGTTTTTTAAATATTCTTCCACCGAAAAGCAAAAGACAAATCTCATGATTTATCTCACGCCTACCATCATCAATGAATTGAGCGATCTTGACGAGGTAAAACAGAAAAGCGAAGAAAAATTTAAAGACCATGTTCTGACAAATCAGGCAACAGAGAATGAGAACAAAAGCACGGACAACGGCATTTCAGAACAACCGAAAGAGTAGTGCGGATTAACAATGGATAAACCAGCTATAAGCATTGCCAGCCTCGCAGTAAGGTATGGCCTGCCTTACAAAGAATCTATTAAAGACAGCGATGTAGATCCGACCTTTTTAGAGAAACTGCCGCTTTCGTTTGTGAAGGGGAATCTGGTTTTTCCGTTGAAAGCAGAGGGCGAAAGATTGCTGGTAGCCCTATCCAGTCCGCAGGCCATCTTTGCGCTTCATGATGTAAGAAGGCTCCTCTTCATGCCGGTCACTCCTGTCTTATCGCCCCACCAGCAAATTCTCAATGCAATCAACAGATTTTATGAAAGACTTTCTGGTTCTGCTCAAGACATTGTGGAAGAACTGAACACAGAGAGTCTCGAAAACATCGCCCATGAGTGGGAAGAGCCAAAAGACCTCCTTGAACTGACAGACGAGGCCCCTATCATAAAACTATTAAATTCAATTTTATTTCAGGCTGTCAAGGAGAAGGCAAGTGACATACATATCGAGCCTTTCGAACGGCATGTAGATGTCCGTTTCAGGAAGGATGGCATGCTCTACTCCATGCTCTCACCCCCAAAGCTCATCCAGGAGGCTATCGTTTCAAGGGTAAAGATCATGGGAGGTCTGGATATAGCAGAAAAGAGACTGCCACAGGACGGAAGGATTCGGCTCCTCGTGGCCGGAAGAGATGTGGATGTGAGGGTCTCTGTAGTGCCAACCACCTTCGGGGAGAGGGTAGTTTTAAGGCTTCTGGACAGAAAAGGGGGGAATGTAAATCTTCATGAACTTGGACTACGCCCTGACCATGTCATCACAATAGAATCGCTCCTCATAAGGAATAGCGGTATCATCCTGGTAACAGGCCCGACCGGCTCTGGCAAGACAACCACCCTTTATGCTGCCCTGAATAAGATAAGCTTGCAGAACCGCAATATTATAACCATAGAAGATCCGGTAGAATACCAGTTGGATGGCATCGGCCAGATACAGGTAAATGCCAAGATAGGTCTCACCTTTTCCAACGGCCTTCGCTCTATTTTAAGACAGGACCCTGATGTCATCATGGTTGGAGAGATACGGGACCAGGAGACAGCAGAGATGGCAATACAGGCCTCGCTTACCGGCCATCTGGTACTTTCAACCCTGCATACGAATGACGCCCCTTCGGCAATCACACGGCTTATCAATATGGGGATTCAATCCTTCTTGTTATCCTCTTCCATGGCCGCTATCATGGCCCAGAGGCTTGTAAGGGTGCTCTGCATCAACTGTAAAGAGGAATATACCCCAACCGGCGAGGAGCTCTCATTGTTTGAAGACAGCAAGCCTAAAACACTGTGGAGGAGTAGAGGATGCGATAGATGCTTTCAAACAGGATATAGCGGCCAGACAGGAATTTTTGAGCTTATGCCCATAGACCACGAGATGAGGTCGGTATTGCTCAAGAATTCTGATTCAACAACCATTAAAGAATATGTTCTTTCAAAGGGTATGAAGACATTAAGGGATGATGGTCTTAAGAAGGCGGCTTCCGGGATTACCAGTATTGAAGAGGTAATCAGGGTAACACACACAGATTCATTGTAAAATGCAAATTGCAAATTTTAAAAGATAAGGTTTTGAATTTTACAATTTAAAATTTACAATCTTCAATTTGCAATGGAGCGAAGCGACAGATGCCGCTATTTCAATATAAGGCATATAATGCCGATGGGAAAGAGATATCCGGAAATATGGAGGCAGTAAGCCACCATGAGGCAAGGGAAAGGCTTAAAAAAGAGGGCATCTATCTCAAAGAATTATTTTCATCAACAACAAAAGATATCTCTTTAAACCGCTGGCGCTTCAGAGTTTCATTACCTGAGCTGGCAGCAATTACCCATCAGCTATCAACCCTCTTAAGCTCAGGCGCCACGCTCTATGATGCGTTATCCATCCTTATAAACGAAGAAGAGAGTAAAACCCTAAAAAGGGTACTGAGCGCTGTAAAGGAAAGCATATCCGGAGGAAGCTCTCTGGCAAAGGCGCTCGAGAAACACCCTGCGATATTCCACGATGTATATGTGAGAAGTGTTGAGGCTGGTGAGATTAGCGGCACTTTGGAGAACATCCTTGCAGGACTTGCAGAATATCTGGAAACCAGGGCAAAGGTCTATGACCAGCTCAAGACTGCCCTCCTGTATCCTGTGCTAATGACCCTCGTGGGTACCGGAGTGCTCTTTTTCCTTTTTACCTTTGTAATCCCTAAAATAACCGGCATATTTGAAGACACTCATCAGGCATTGCCGCTCATGACCGTAATCCTTCTGAATATCGCATGGTTTCTGAAAAATGATTGGCCGTTTATCCTTATTGGTATATGCAGCGCTGGATGGGGGTTGCATAAGCTTCTAAAAAGACCCAAAGGCAAAGAAATAAGGGACAGGTTATTGCTGCAACTTCCCGTGCTTGGCAGGATAGCTGTAAAGTTTTATATGGCAAATTTCGCCAGAACATTAGGGAGCTTGCTGCAGAGCGGCGTATCCATCCTAAATGCAATAGATATGACCAAAAGAGTGCTCAATAACGCGGTATTTGAAAGCGCCTTAAATAAAGCTGGCAAAGATGTGGCAGAGGGGGCCCCTCTTTCTATCAGCCTTAAAAACTCTGGCACCTTCCCTGCTATTTTAGTGCATGTGATAGCTACAGGAGAGAAAAGCGGGAAACTCGACAGCCTTCTTCTTAAGGCCGCTGCATCTTATGAAAAAGACTTTGAATCAGCGGCAAACAGGCTGCTTTCCTTATTGGAGCCTATACTTATACTGGCAATGGGTGTAATAGTAGGTTTTATTGTGATAGCAATCCTATTACCCATATTCCAGTTAAATCAGATTATCAGATAAATAACCCAGAAAATGCATTTGCATTTTCTGACAAACGCAATTTTTGGCCAAATACTGCGTCAAAGCTGGCTGTCTAAATACTCACATACCTAAAAAAGTATGCTCCGTTTTATCCAGCCATCTTTTCCTTGTCTTTGGCTCAAATCTTGAGTTTGACCCGAAAAATAAAAACCAAATGCATTTTTCGGGATAATTACGGAATCACAAAAGGGGATGAAAATTTCCCACGGAGGGGAGGGGCTTGTCCTTTCCCGATACTGGCTCTAAACAGAGCAAGGGGTCTCTTTCTGCATTAAAAGGCTGTTGGGGAAATATTGCTATTCTTGATAGCAAAGGTTATAAGTTGAGACCTGTTCTTTATACCAAGCTTTTGGAAGATGTGAGAAAGGTGCGTTTTGACAGTAGCCTCGCTTATGTGAAGTTTTGCCGCTATCTCTTTATTCCTAAACCCCTGACCAATCATGGACGCAATCTCTTTTTCCCTGCCCGACAAGGCAGAGGTGTTATTTTTGTCCAATGCATTTATTCCATAAAGGATGTTTTTAACAGTCGACTTATCTATCCATATCTCTCCCTTTGCAACAGCATGGACAGCCTTTTTGAGCATGTCGCTGCTAGCATCTCCTAAAAGCACACCGTTTATCTTTTTTGTCAGTATGGCCGAGACTATATTATCCATGCCACATTCCGTATTCAGGAGAAGGATTTTACTATTTGCAGCATTCATATCTGAAAAGGCATTATATAATGTTATAAAATCAACGAGAATAACATCGGGATTTAAGGATTTCAAGGTTCCAGAAGGACATGCTGTTCCTGACTTCAGAACGTCTATAGTAATTGCGTCATCGTCCCTGAGTATCCTGCAGATGCCATCAGAAAACAGCATATTGCTGAAAGCAACCATTACTTTTATAGGCATATCAACACCACCTTACCGCTCCTGTCATGAAATATTGGTCTTCTCCTGCCTATATGTTCAGGTTCGTGTTGGATTATACATTGAGTTTCTAAGAAAAGCAAGATTTTAGTAGATTATTTATTGATTTGATATTTTTAAATTTATCAACTATAATTTCAACCGCATATTTTTCTTCACTGCTCTTTATCAAAGCTGTAAAGACATTTTACACCTCTAAAAAGTTATCTGTAATTCTTTTAACCCCTTAATATATCTAACTCATTCCCATCCTCTTCCACTTTTAGACCTATAAATAACCATTTTTATGTGTAAAAAGACTTTACACTTTACCGAAGGCCAGAAAACAGCTATTTAATTTTATCAATTAATTCACTAGCTTAGAAAAGCAAAGAAAGTTGGCATGGAGATTGCTTTATTTTATAATTGTGTAATCTCACAGTAGTGCAGTAGTGTAAGCATAGCCCACGTAAAAATCAATTATTTATAAGGAGGTAAAACACAATGAAAAAGATATCTATGTTTCTGATGACACTGATGCTGCTATTGGGGTTATCGGTGTCAGGTCATGCCACACTGATTCTCAGAGGGACGGACAGCCTGGGCAATAGACTTATCTATGACAATGATCTTGACATCACGTGGTATGACTATACTACCCGGGATAGCTGGGGGAACTCGATGAGCTGGGCAGATGCCCTGTCAATCAACTTCGGCGGAGCCATTTATGATGACTGGCGGCTTCCGTCATCGGTGGATGGCCCGCCGGTTCGGTCTCCTGACTCGGGCGCGCCCCTTAATTATGAGAGTTATAACATCACGGGCAGCGAGATGGGGAACCTTTACTATACGGAGCTGGGCAATTTGGGATATTGTGATACCGCTGGTAATTGTCCCCAACCTAGTTTTGGCCTGACTAACACCGGCCCCTTTACTAACCTGGAAGCCAGCTACTACTGGTCGGGTACGGAGTATGCGCCCAATGTCTTCTCGTGGGTCTTCAACTTTTACGATGGCGGCCAGTTCCTGGCCGACAACCCAACCCCTGACCCCGCCTATGCCCTTGCGGTGCGTGACGGAGATGTGGCCTCGGTTCCTGAACCTTCAACACTGTTGCTTTTGGGCTCTGGCCTGGCAGGACTGGCTGCCTTGAGAAAGAGGCTGGGAAGAAAAGAGGGCTGAGCTCCGTAGGGTGGGCAATGCCCACCCTACGGAGCTTTTGGACTGATAAAAAGTAGAATAGGAAAGGAGGTAAAAACAGTGAAGAAAAGGATATTTCCTTTCATAGCAGCGCTGATGATGGTCTTCGTATGGACGGTCACTGCCCGGGCGCAGATCATGGGTGACTTGCCGACGTTCTTTGACGTCTTTTTTGACATCACATATAACCCGGCTGCGGGCACGCCTTATGAGCGCGGCACCCTGTCCGGTGCCTTTATGTTATATTATGGTTCCGGGAATATGTACTTTCCACTGGCAGAGCCGAGGCCAGACCCGATTTTATTGAAGTCCGGGGAGAGCTTTTTCGATGTATTCCGGTTCGACATGGGTACTATTACAGATGGCACCAGTATCTACATGAGTTTCAACGGCGGGGTGTTTCAACCATATACGTCTGATCAGATCGACTATGCATACGCCTTTGACGTTGGGACGAATTCTGTGGAATCCGATCCGGGAGTCGCGCCGCTGATCTTTTTAGGCAATGCCGGACCGGACTTTCTCGCGGAACCCAGGCCCGACCCCTTCACGCTTCCTATCTTTGCCTTTGCGAGCCCTGGGGTGCAGGTCGGGACTTTAACGGTTACTGATATTGCTGCGGTTCCGGAGCCTGGGACCCTGCTCCTTTTAGTCTCCGGCCTGGCAGGACTGGCGGTATTTAGAAAGAGGTTTAAGGGATAAGGAGCTTGTCTAAAAACTCATTTTTCTAAAAATGGGCTTCAATAAAATCAACCACTTATGAGGCCACAAACCCAAAAAACAGTAGTTTTTAGACAGGCTCTAAGTGGTCAATATTTGGCGGGCATAGCCCACCCTTGCTGTGCTAAAAGGAGAAGGAAAATGATGAAAAAACTCTACTCTATATTATTCGTAACAGCGTTGCTGGTTTTGACAGCGTTAGTGCCTGTTGCACACGCGTTGCCCCTGAATCCCATCCCAGACCCGATCGCGACGGGATGGAGCTACGAAGGTTCCGAGCCGTTCACCGAGGCGACCCCGCTCGTGATCAACGACGGCACCGCGGTGGCGCCCCCTTGGGTCACGCAGCCCTTTTTGACCTTCTTTGTGGCTGATGCCCCGGCGTTCGCGCAAGACCTCAAGCTTCAACCGAACGTCACCGTGGATCCGGGGTTCATCCCCGACAGCGAGGGCAACACGGGCGTTCACGTGACCCTCAATGATGGCTTCCGCGAGATCCGCGCGGTGCTGAAGCAGAGCGCGGCGGGACTGAAGGTGTCGCTGGTGACCATCACCGGCCTCAGCCCGGGCGTCGACGTCGGCGCCCTCGGGGGCCAGTTCACCCTCACCCGCCGGGCGGCCGACGGCGCCGCGGTGCTCAGCACCGGGAGCCAGACCGAGACGCTCCTCGCGGTGGACCAACCGGGCTCCCAACGGCCCGGGGTGAAGACGATCGAGTTCGGCACCTACGGCATCCCTGCCTCGTCGGTGAGCCGCTGGCAGACGCTGGGCCTGGAAAGCGTAACCGTGCCTGAGCCTTCCACCCTACTCCTCCTCGGAAGCGGCCTGGCAGGACTGGCGGTATTTAGAAGAAGGTTTAAGGCATAAGTGTAGGGTAGTATAGGGATAGGGACAACACTTCCCCCTATTAATACAATCTCCGGGTTGTTTTTCAATAATCAGGGAAGTGTCCCTCAATTTTCCCCCTCAATTTTCCCAAGATATAATCCATATTAATATTAGCATGTTACATGGAGGGGGTACGGAGTATAAGACAGAACGGAACGCGTTGCCCGAAGCCAACGCACAAACCAAAACGGAGGAAAAGAAAGTGAAAATACGATTTGCTTGGAAACGATTACTTAAACTTGCCGTTGCAACAACGTTAATTATCGCCAGTC
>Ga0209542_10007155_pt1 | contig 21361 bp, 22 predicted proteins | sample RifCSPhighO2_01_FD_184028 | JGI IMG/M metagenome (GOLD analysis project Ga0209542, IMG submission 184028) | Soil microbial communities from Rifle, Colorado - Rifle CSP2_plank highO2_0.1 (SPAdes) (version 2) | ecosystem: Environmental > Terrestrial > Deep subsurface > Rock core/Sediment ... | reverse complement strand
CGCCAAAACAAAAAGAGGAGCAAGCGGAGGATTCCTCCCCAGACCCCTCCTCCTCCGCTTGCGACATCCGAATTCAGAAAAAAGGAATCAGCCGAAGTTTTGCGGAATCCTTTCCCCAGAAAATTGTTTCCGCAAAACTTCGTCCGCTTTGTTTCAGATTTCCTCATCGGGATTGCTTTCAAAAAAGGTTCGAATTTTGTACAATGAATACCGCAATTTTTCGAAAAGGGCTTCGGAACCAAAAATATGGTCGGCACGAAGTGCCGTCTGTTCTGAATTCCCCCCAAAAAGTCCTGAATCCAAAAGGGTTCGCCACGCAGAGCGTGGCTCCTCGTTAGCCAATACAACAATATGAATAATCAAACTAGAAAATTTTTTATATACACCAGAAAATCTACCGATACCGAAGATCGGCAAGTTAGAAGCATTTCGGATCAACTGGCCGAATTAAAGGAGTTAGCAGTTAAAGAGCAAATTGAGGTTGTAGATATTTTCGTGGAGAAACAAACTGCTAAAGCACCAGGTCGGCCAGTATTTAATGAAATGCTTCTCCGTATCGGAGCAAATGAAGCTTCGGGAATTTTAGCGTGGCATCCCGATAGATTAGCGAGAAACTCTGTTGATGGTGGAAAAATAATATATTTGCTCGATACGGGAAAGATTGCCGAGCTGAAATTTCCAACTTTCTGGTGTGATACAACTCCACAAGGTAAGTTCATGCTTTCCATTGCTTTCTCTCAATCCAAGTATTATGTAGATAACTTATCGGAAAATATCAAGCGTGGACACAAAAACAAAGTGAAAGACGGTATATGGCCTCAAATGTCGCCTCTAGGCTATGTAAATGTAAAAGGTGCTGGAATAGTACCCGATGAAAATATTGCACCTTTAATCAAGAAAACGTTTGAGGCCTATGCAACTGGAAATTTCACTTTGCGACAACTACACGATAAGTTTAATGCTCTTGGATTGAGTAGAAAGAATGGAAAGGTGCTTTCCGTTTCCAACTACCAACAAATTTTGAGAAATCCGATATTCACTGGGTTAATGAGATACAATGGTGAAGTCTACGAAGGAAAGCACAAACCGATTATCACAAAGAAACTTTTTGATTCCGTTCAAGAAGTGATGAGCCGAAAATCTAAACCGCATAGCAAAGGACTGAAACAATTTTTGTATAGAGGATTTTTCCGTTGCGGAGAATGTGGGTGTTTTATAACTACTGAAACACAAAAAGGTCATAACTATTTGAGATGTACCAAACGGAAAAATCCTTGCTTGCAAAAATATGTTCGTGAAGAAATCATCACTTCTCAAATTCAAGAGGAAATTAAAAAAGTTTCTTTGCCACTCGATTGGGCAAATTGGATGATTGAAGAAAACAGAAAAGACCAATCATCCGAAATCCAATCGAGTGAGATTTTTTCTCAAAAAACAAAAGATGAAATTTCTCTTTTGGATTCAAAAATTGAAAAGCTGATGAACTTATATTTAGAAAATGTTCTGTCTTTGGAAGAATATCGTGATTCTAAAAATAAGTTAGTGAATCAAAAACAACTTTTAAAAGAGAAATTATCAACTTTTGAGAAAAAATCTCATAATCGGTTCGAACTTACCGAAAATTTTCTAAAAGCTAATATTCATATGGTGGAATTGGATAACGAGAAAACAAATGAAGAAAATCTTCATTTGTTTAAAAAAGTCGGTTCGAACTTTTTAATTAAAGATCGAACCGTACTTTTTGAGCCACGCTCTGCGTGGCGAACCCTTTTGGATTCAGGACTTTTTGGGGGGAATTCAGAACAGACAGCACTTCGTGCCGACCATATTTTTGGTTCCGAAGCCCTTTTCGAAAAATTGCGGAGGGTGAGAGATTCGAACTCTCGATGCCCGTAAAGGCATACAGTCTTTCCAGGACTGCGCACTAGACCGCTATGCGAACCCTCCGAACAGGAGAAAAAACTTATCCTTTTATTTCGCTGTAACCTAGACTCACTCGCAATTCAAACGCTATGCGAACCCTCCATATATAAAGAAAAAAATAGTATACCTTTATATAGAGCGGTAGACAATGAGGGCGAGGAGGGCGCAGAAGATTGAAGCGACGAGAATATAATATGAGAGCTGGACAAGAAGCGGCAGATGGAAAATGATGCCGAGAAGCAAAACGCCGATGCCGACTGATTGTAAAATCATTTTAATTTTGCCGATACGCCCCGCCTGAATTTCCCTGCCACCACGGTATCTCCCCCACACCGCCCCGATAATAAGAAGTAGCTCGACAAACACAATTGAGAGCGCGAGCCGAATGCTTAGATATTGTCCAACCACAATAACTGAAGTCAAACCAATCAAAAGTTTGTCGGCCAAAGGATCAAACATTTTGCCCCACGAAGTAACTTGTTTTCGTGTCCGCGCCATCGCACCATCAACCGCATCCGAGAAAGCAGAGATGAGAAATAGTAACGTGCCCACGCGGTATTCCTCTTTAGAAAAAAGATAGAGAATGAAAGGAATACTAACAAAACGAAAAATAGTAACGTGATTCGGGGTGATGTACCTTGGGAAAAGCCGGAGCACCGTGACTTCCATAACACGGTCGATAAAAGTCGGCTTATTCGCTACGGGGAAAATGGTAATGTCCATAATTTAGGTAAAAAACCAAGAAGGTCGCTTTTCCTCAAACAAAATGACACTTCTTATATGACAGTTATTCTACCATGAGAAAAGTCCACCGTCCGCACAGAAAAAACAAAGGGGTGGAAAAAAGCAAAAATCCGTGATATTCTCGAGAAAGAAAGGCCAGTTTATGAGTTACATACAAAAATGCCGCTACTGCAAAGAGACCTGTGTTGACGCGGAGTACCACATCGAATGCCGGCTGGCACATCTTGAAACGGTACTCGCAATCATCCAAACTTCTTTCAAGACTGGAAAAGTGATCGGTCTGCCGCGAGAAGTTTGGCTTCTCCTGCATAAAGAAAAATTTAGCTCGAGGACGTTACCTCCCGCTAAAGTCGAGACACTGGCTTCCGAGCCAAATCCCGTTCGAGAAATTGACGCGAGAAAACCTAATGACCACAAAGGCGAGCTTCTTGGCGCCATTTTCAACTTTCAAGGAGAATGCCGTCCTCGTTGAAAAAAGGAGAGGAAAAATGAAATCAGACCTCGAAAGAGCGCGCGAAGTAAAAAAGAAAATACGCAAATTGGGTTTGTTTGGAGGATCCAAAACTAGGATTGGTATCGCACGAGTCGCAGACATTCACTGCGTAGTGGTGCACGTCAAATCGGAAAAACAACTCTTGAGATTGCCGAAAACGCTGTCCGGGGTGCCCATAAAAGGAGTGATTCGGCCCAAATGAATTGTTAAACTAGCCAAGAGTAAAACCTCGCGGCCGAAAGTGAAACCCCTCTAAGAACACCGGGGGAACCAAAGTCCATCACAAGGTGGACTTATTTTTTTGGGAAAGCCACGTCCCGAGGCTTCTCGAGGGACGAGGCTTTTCTTTTTTTTCTTTGAGAGATTATTCTTCGACGAATGAGAAGGATAATTTTGGTATATTGGTATCAGATACCAATATAAAGTGGGTCGAAGTAATCATAAGAATAACATTCACTTCGTCGAAATCAGGATCCATCCAATCTTAGCGCCGACAGATTAAGGTAACTCAAAAGATAGACTTTCGCTGGCATAACGTAGTAATAATTTGTCATAAAAATTCAGAAGCCAACAATTGTATTTAGGAAAACCTGAAGTAAAGGGTCCGAATAATTATAGACTCTTATATCTAATGTATAGTTGTTAAGAAACACAATATAACCTTCCTTGCCTACTCCACCTTTATAAGAATAAACTGTTCCCCCTTTAATTACAGACTTCTTAAGAGAATTGAGGTTTATGAAATGTGGTGTTAAACCAGGATCTTCTCCATTTTCAGCGAAAAAATTATTCTCTTTAATAAAACCATCCACATAACTACTGATGTTATCTGCCCTAGACCTCAACACTATCTCCATATTCATAAAATCAGCGGGAAGTGCTCTATACCCTCCTGTTCTTGAATATTCTTGATTATAAACTTCAACGGCAGTATCTAATCCTGTTATACCTTGCGCTATGATCCACCCTCTTGGGTACCTAAACTCGAACCCATACTTTTCGTTCCGGTACATATGCCAATCCGACGTATCAACTGTGGTTTCAATAAATTTGAATGTGGAAAAAATCTCTGATAAAAAATTACTTCTTCCAGCCTGTGTTACGGTGATTATGACACCATCTTTGTCGATAATAACTTTTTTATACATCAAAGAACCTAGATTTCCTTCACCATTAAATTGAACAGCTGGATAATCATCAATCGTCATATGCGTTGCGTAAGTAGAACTGAACGCCTCTCCTGCTGGTTCCAGACCGGACACAGAAAGGGTAAGCGGTTCACAGCAAAAAAGATGACTCTCATTTTCAGCGACAGTCACAACATCAGATGTCACGCTCGCTAGATTTAATTTTTGCGAAGCGGAATCAAAAGTGTCAAAAGGAGTATGATCTGCCGGATACTTAAACTGAAAACCATACTTTTCGTTACGATAGGTTTTCCAATTTGCAATTTCATCTTGAAATGCTGGAACAACTTTTGAGGTTGAAGAGGCCGATTGTTTCTGGCTTTGCTTGTAGAACGCAAGTAAAATAACGGTAACAAACAAAAGTCCCAAGAAAACAATTACTCCAACGAGGAACCGTTTTTTATTTTTTGGAGAGGAAGGGGTTTTGAGCTCTTCTGACGTCGGAATCTCTACCGAAACAGGAGTTGTTTTTATATCCATATTTACTCTTCATTATACAACTTTTTACCACGCCAGTAAATAATCACCCTTAACAGGTTACGAAACACCCGTTCGCCTAAAAGGCGAACGGGGGGTTCTTTTCTCTATACTTAATACGTTATACCTAATATTTACATACACTTTCTTAGTATCCCATCCCGCCCGGCATTCCTCCACCTCCCATCTCTGGTTTCTCTTCCTTCGGCTCTTCGGCCACGGCAACTTCAGTGGTCAGAAAAATCGCGGCGGCGGAAGCGGAATTTTCAACCGCGCTTCTGGTTACTTTCACCGGATCAACGATGCCGGCAAGGAGCATATCTTTAACCATTTCATCTTTGAGCGCATCATAGCCTTCATTGCCTCTGCCGTTTTTAACTTTCTCCACAATCACCGAACCGTCATCTTTACCGGCATTAAGGGCGATGTGCCGAAGCGGCGCTTCGAGCGCTTTCACGACGAGATGATATCCGATACCAAATTCCGTCACAACGGCATTTTTAGCATTATTTTTTTCAAAGAGATCCGACACCTTCCGAGCAGCTTTGACGAACGCCACACCCCCGCCCGGCACAATTCCTTCCGCGATGGCGGCCTTGGTCGCGTTGACCGCATCCTCAATCTTAAGCTTCAAGTACTTCATTTCAGTTTCGGTGGCCGCGCCAACGCGGATAATCGCCACGCCGCCGGTCAACTTTGCAATACGCTCGTCAATTTTCTCACGATCATATTTTGAATCGAGGCCCTCGCGCTCTCTTTGAAGCTGGGCAACTCGCGCTTCGATACTCGCTTTCTTGCCCTTACCACCAACAATGACTGTTTTGTCCTTGGTCGAGATAACACGCCTCGCGTGGCCAAGCATTTTAAGTTCCGCTTTCTCAAATTTCAAACCAACTTCTTCGGAAATGACTTCAGCACCGATGGTAACGGCGATGTCGGCAAGCATTTCTTTTTTGCGATCACCATAACCCGGCGCTTTGACCGCGAGCACGTTGAAAGCTCCTCGCAGTTTGTTTAACACGAAGGTCGTCAAAGCTTCTCCATCAACTTCTTCGGCGATAATCACCAATTCTTTCTTGCCACTCTCCGCGACTTTCTCAAGAAGCGGTAAAATCTCTTTGATCGATGAAATCTTTTTGTCAGTCACTAAAATGCTGGCGTCACGATACTCCGCTTCCATGCGCTCGCCATTCGTAATCATGTAGGGAGACACATAGCCCTTGTCGAATTCAAGTCCTTCCACCACTTCGGATTCAACGCCGAAAGACTGCGATTCTTCAACCGTTACGACACCGTCCTTGCCCACTTTCTCGATAGTGTCGGCAATTATTTTGCCGAGTTCGACGGATTCAGCAGAAATCGTCGCGACCTGCATGATTTCTTCTTTGTTTTGGATTGGCTTGGCCATATCGCGAAGCGCTTTAACCACATCTTTGACAGCCTGCTCAATGCCGAGACGAATACCGAGCGCGTTCACGCCAAGCGCCAAGTGTTTGAAGCCTTCAGCAATAAGCGCTTGGGTCAAAATAACGGACGTGGTCGTGCCATCTCCCGCGATGTCATTTGTTTTTTCGGCAACCTCCTTCACAATTTCCGCACCCATGTTTTCAAATTTATCTTTGAGCGAAATTTCTTTGGCAATAGAAACGCCATCGTTTGTAATAGTCGGCGCGCCATAGCCTTTGTCAAGCACCACGTTTCTACCTCGAGGGCCGATGGTGATGCGAACCGCGTCCGCCACTTTATCCACGCCGCGTTTCAATGCTTGCCGCGCCGCTTCATTGTATAGAATTTGTTTTGCCATAAAGTTAAGTGCGACACTAATCTACGAATGCATGCGAATGACACGAATGGAAACCTCTTGCTGTATTTTCTTGTATTCGTGTTATTCGTTCTTAATTCGTGGATTGGTGTCGTGTTTTATTTAATGATTGCTAATACGTTGCTTTCCAAAACGACATGGTATTCCTCATCTTCGATCATGATCACATCGCCCCGTTGGAAAAGCACCCTCTGGCCAACCTTAAGGGTTACGGGAACTAATTTCCCTTCCTCATGTTTGCCCGGGCCGACGGCAACAACTGTTCCCTTTTTAGAACCGCGATCTTCCGAAACTGTGTCGGGAATAATAATACCGGAGCCGGTCGTCTTATCTTCTTTGGTAAACAATTTGATAAGAACTCGATCGGCAAGCGGCTCTATATTGACCTTGGAAACTCCCTCGGTTTTTGCGACATTTTTGGTAACGGTTTGTTTTTTCATGCTTATAAAATATGCTTATAATGGCTTAAAAGTCTAGTGCGGACATTATAAGGATGTGACGCCAATCTGTCAAAAAAAGTTACAGAAGCCCCGAGGTTGAACCTTGGATCCGAAGAAAGGTTCAACCTCGGGGCTTCTGTGCATCTTCAAAAACGTATCCTCGCTCAAATAGGAAGAATGCAAAAAAAGACCCTTTGAAACTTTTCGAGTTTCAAAGGGTCAAAGTGTCCAAGGGCAAGACCGAGGATTAAGAATCAGAGAGCAATGCGCACCGCGAGGAACCGGTAGTCGCCACGCCAGTCATGGCCAAACCAACCGAGGTTGAGCCCGCGCTCCGAGTCATACCGGCCGAGGTAGAGGACGCTGCGAGAACCGCGGACCCTCGCGGTGGAACCGAGACCTACTATGGGATATTCCAACTGCTCGTTCGGAAATTTTTCTGCGTAAGCGAATATGTGTTCTGTGTGGGCCAATTGCCATGGCCGAACTCCGTCCGCCCTCACTATAACATCCTTGATGTGACCCGAGGACCAACCGCCCGGAAAATTGAACAAGCTCGCTTCAACTTGAACAATAGACACACCGACCGGCGAAGTGACGGGAAATCTCTCTGGTGTGATTTCCTTATCCCGGTTTGTTTCATCGAACCCAGCCGAGGCCTTCATCTCTGCCCACGACCTTCGGTAGTCAATCGTGAGGATAACCGGTTCGGTCATAGATACCCCTCTGCCGAGGTCAATAACGCGAGCACGAAGTTTAAGGAATCTCCGAAACTCACCTAGTGGCGGCATGGCACCGTGCTTCGCCGCTTGCGCGACGGCCGCAAGATAGCCGTTATGCAAAACCTTGTACTGTTCGAAGTTTAATCCCTGTTGGTGGATTATAGTTAGACTGTGCCCGGCTTGGTCTGCAGTCGCTTCTCTGTTTTTATTTTTGGTGATCATAGGAATCTCCTATGTGGCGCTATCCCCTGCGATAGCTTGTGTGGTGAGGGTAGGCTAAACGCAATTGGTATCGCGTCGCCACAGCAGAAAATGTCCTAAGATACTCATTCAATAAGACGCTTCCCGCTATGGCGAAATTTCACTCTGCAATCTCCCTGACAAAGGAGAACTTATCGAACTGTACGGTACATTAACAATCTAAAAATAGCAAGCTCACACAAAAGGTATCATCACCTTCGCAACATGCAAGATTGAGGACTACGCAAATGACTTGCGCAACAACGCCCTTACCGTCGAATCAATCTGCTCTCTCGCGCTGCAACCCGGCACCACAGAAGATATGAGCGGATTTTTAAAACACCATGCAATCGCCCACTCGGCCATATCTGCCCCTTTTGGCAATTCTTTTTCTTTGATTTTTTCCACCAGAGCGATTTTCTTGCCGTCAAAATTTTTATTTGTTGGTTTAAACCGGCTTGAAAGATACCCTTTGGCAAGCGGCACTCTCGCGATCACGCCTAAACCGAATTTTTCCGCTAGCGGTAAAACCTTTTCCTCGGCTTCGCGGTCAAGGCGATTGTATACCGTCTGCACTACTTCCACACCAAGTTTTTTGATTGCTTCAGCTAGAATGTTGCCGCTTTGATCAAAAAGTTCATTGTCACCGAGACAAATCCCGACCGAACGGATCTTGCCGGATTTTTTCGCGTCAAGAAGTGCGGACTTAATCTCCAGAAAATACTCTCGTACATTCTTCAAATCTTCTTTCGAGTTAATATGAGCTTGATACACGTCAATGTAATCAGTTCGGAGTGCTCGTAGAGAATCATCAAGCTGTTTTTTTACCGCCTCACCGCTCCATGCCGCTGCGATTTTCCCCGGCTCGCTTTTGTGTCCAAATTTAGTGGCAACCACAAATTTTTTTCGTTTCGTTCCAAGCGCTTCGCCGATAAGCCGCTCGGCCGCGTGGAAAAAATAACACTCGCCGGTGTCAATAAAATTCATACCAACTTTTTCCGCTTTTTGAAGAATCGCGCGGATATCGGAGACGGTAAAAAATTTACCGCCCATGCCGCTCCACTGATGAGTCTCGATACCGAGCACTGACACCTTGATTCCAGTTTTGCCAAGAGTTCGGTAAATCATAATTGGCCTTTGCGCGTCCACCTCAAATCGCTGTCAATCCCACCCCCGGTAAATAAATCTTCAATTCTTTGTAAACGATAAAATCGGCGATCGCGGAATTTCTCCGGCGAAAGTTTGATTTTCTTGAATACAGAAAACATTTCTCGAACACCGTCCAAAATCGAATATTTACAGACAAAATCTGGAAATTGCTTTGTGATTTTGGCGAACGAAACCCGATAGTTTCTGGTGTCCGCGCCGCCCGCCGCCACCATTTTGCTTTTAACAAGCTCGGCCGCCACGCTATTTTTATCACTCGACAGAAATGAGATCGGCGCGCCGCACTCCTCGGCAACTACCTTCGCAATATCAATAATCTTCATATTGTTATCATCTCTTCCCACGTTCAACACCAAAAGCTCGCCGCCGCTCCAAGATGATCGGACAGCCGCTTCCACAGCGCGCGCGATATCTTCGACGTGAACATTTGGCCGCCACGCTTCGCCGTCGGAATTCAAAACAATCTTGCCTTCCGAAAAAGCCATGCCGGAAAGCATATTGACGACAATATCGAAACGCATCCGCGGTGATGAACCAAAGGCAGTCGCAAATCGGAGGGCAATCGGTGAAAACGACTTGTCAGAGAGTTCTGCTAAATCTTCTTCAACCTGTAGTTTGTTTTTTGAGTAATCGGTTTGAGGATTCGGAATGGAATTTTCATCAAGTACTGCCCCCTCGGCCTTGCCGTAAATGGAACAGCTGGAAGCAAAAATAAACCGCACGCCCGCTTTCTTGCACAAAGCGGCGATCTCGCGGGCATAAACGCGCGTCGGATCATAAATTTTCTCGGGCGTTAGATTGCCGAATGGATCGTTTGATATTCCCGCCAAATGGACGACAACATCAATGCCTTTCAGATCTTTTTCGGAAAAATCCCGCGCGTCTTTCTTAATAACTCCATATGGCGACAACTCATAAAGCAAAGAATCCCTGAAAAAACCTGTGTCAAGACCAATGACTTCATGACCATGTTTCATTAAAAACGGCGCGATGACGGAGCCCAGATAGCCTTCGGCGCCAGTGATTAAAACCCGATTTTTAGCTTGGCTTGCCATATTTTGGACAATATAACATGATTGTGGTAATGACACAAAAAAGCAAAGCAGTCTTTTTAGACCGAGACGGCACGATCATCCGCCATGTCGATCTTATGTATAAGCCAGAACAGTTGTATCTCCTGCCCGGCGTGGCTAAGGCAATCAGAAAATTAAATAAACTCGGGTTCTTAATCATCGTAATCACCAATCAGCCAGTCATATCGCGCGGTCTTGTTACGGAAAAAGGCGTGCGAGACATTCATACGATTTTATTAAAACGCCTCGCTAAATTGGGCGCGCGGATTGACGCTGTGTACTTCTGCCCACACCACCCCGACGCGAAGTCAAAAAAATACGGAATTATTTGCTCTTGTCGCAAACCATCGCCCGGTATGCTTTTGGAAGCGATCAAAAAGTTCAATATCGGCCCCAAAAAAAGTTTTATGGTGGGTGACGCCATCATTGATTGCTTGGCCGGCGAACGCGCCGGTCTCAAAACAATTTTGGTCAAAACCGGCCCGGGGCACAGACGACTAGACGAAAGATACCCAAACGTGAAGCCAGACTACACAGCAAAAAATTTAATCGAAGGCGTAAAATACATAAAACCGCGCGCCAAGTGAAAGCACGCGGTTTGCGAACTGCAAGTCGACTAGACGCAAAATTCCGCGGGGACTAGACTAGTCGGAAAATTTTCCTCCGCACGACCAGTGTATTTTTTGAACTCTTGTTCAATCGGCGAAAGTAACTCGGTTAATTTTTCGTGATGGCCGACGCCGTATCGTTTTTTATAGTACGTGTCCGTTTTTTGATATCGGCCACCTCGAGCAAAGTGCGGCAACAAATCCAGAAGCCTCTGCCTAAACGAAACAATGCGGCTCCTCGACGCACAGTAATCGGAATAAAAAACAATTCTCTCACCGAGGCTAAGCCGTCGTGTATCTGCAATCTTTACTGCGCGATCACCTGTCGCAAAAGTAAGCGAAACTACTTTTTCCATAAACCATTTCAAGAGAGTGTCTTTGTGTTCTTTCTCAAAACGAGCAACGCTTTCAACACCTTCTTTTCTCACAGAAGTCTCAAGACGTTTGCTCCAATCATGGACGAGAAGTGTTTCTGTGATGTCCCGCGGTGAAAGCCCTTCTTTTTTAAGCTCCGCGCTTGCGGCTTCGGCAATTACCCCGCCAAGAAGAGCGGCCACACTCATGTGCGCCGCAACATTCAGCCAAAACTCACCCCTCTTTTCGTCAAAACCAAACAATCCGCCAAGCTCCCAGGCGGCAAAAACCCCGCTCATATTGAAATCTGGCAGACAGTTGAAAACCCTGCTGATTTTCTGACAATCTTTCGTATACTCTTCAAAATAGGATGTGTTCACTTGGATAGTTTTTTATAGGTTTAGTTGCTACGACTTCTAAAAAAGAGTAACACTCGTATATAAAAAAGACAAGGTTCCCCTTGTCTTTGCTTACCTGACAAACGCCTAGATCTTGGAAACCTCGAGAGGAAGATTCACATGATCAGAAATATCCATGATCGCGGCGAGTTGCCGCTCAATCGGGATAAGAAGCAATTCCAACTTCTGCCGCTCGGACATCCCCCACCGTCTCTGGGCGCGAGCCTCGACTTCAGCGTACCTTCCACCCGGCGCATAATGAGGCGCGAGGTCGTCGAACCGTTTTGTCAAAGTGCCAATCGTCGACCCACTCGAGCAGTAGTCGGAGTAGAACATTAACTTCTCCTCCCACATCATACTGCCTTTCTCAAGGCGATCAATACCGCTTCCTCCTGCCGCCCCAATGTAGTAGGCAACTTTTTCTCCCAAGAAACCTTCCACTCGCGTGTACCCAGCTCTCTCGACACCGATAAAAGCCTTAACCACGTCAGCGCCACCCTTCTTGGCTTCATCTCCGGCATCTGTCTCCGCCGTTTCTCCCAATCATGGACGAGTCCCGCTTGGACGACCTCTATGACATTTATTGGTATGTTTTTTGTCAGTAGTAGCAGGGCTAATCTTTCGGCCAAGAAAGCGACCGTGACCATGTGGCCGATAACATTCAGCCAAAGGCGGTCGCGTTCCCAATCTGGGCAAAGCAATTTGCCTTCTTCCCAAAGACGCAGGACACCCTCGCTGCACGCGCTTGTCGTTTTTAGTGAATTTAATCTCGACTTGATAATCCCGCCTTCTTCATTCAGCTTATTAAAGAACTCAACTGGTTGCACAAGTTATCCTTTCCTTTTCTGTGTTTGATTAGTTATCTGTCGTCCCCGTTAAAAACCCCCAAAATACCCTAGCATTCCCCAACAGAAAAGTCAAACAACAACAACCAAATTCCCAAGGACTAACCTTGGATTGGTACTATTTTTTAGTCGCCGCGTCTTCGAGCATATAGCGAGCAAACGCTTGGTTCTTTTTCCACCAATCAATAGTTTTTTGAAGGCCTTCTTCGAGCGTATGCTTCGGTTTCCAGCCAAGACCTTTGGCGGCCGCTTTAATATCTCCCGACATCTTCATGATTTCATTTTCTCGTGTCGGCACCGCGCCGAACTTTGGCTTAACCGAATTGCCCATGAGAGCAAGTGTTTGCTCGACAATCTTTCGAACCGTCACCGCTTTGCCCGAGCCGATATTAAAAATTGAACCGGGCGGCACAGGTTTTTTAATTGATAGCATAAACGCGTCTATGACATCTTCGATGTAGGTCGGATCGCGTTCTTGTTTACCAGCTGTTAACGGCAACTCTTTACCAGAAAGAGCCGAGAGAATGATGTGGGGAATAAGGCGGTTTGGGTGTTCCCACGGGCCATAGGGCAAAAAGAATCGCAATTCCACGGTCGGTATTTTATACACGCGCGCGTAGGTTTCGACAATGATACTTGTCGAGGCTTTGGCGGCGCCAAAAACGCTGTCCGGCAAAAACTTCGCATTTTCCTTGACCTGATTGCCCGAACCGTAGACTGCGGCTGAACCAGTATAGATGAACCGATCCACCCCAGTCTCCCTCAACGCCTCTAAAAGATTAATTGTTCCAATCGCGTTGACTTCGATATGTTTGACCGGTGTCACCGCCATGGTGGTGCTTGCCAAATGAAAAACATAGTGTGGCTTGAGACGTGAAATTACCGCTTTCACTTGCTCTCCGTGAGTTATATCGCCCGTCACTATCTCAACTTTCTTCCCAATGTTTTTTAGACGAAACAAATCCGGTGCCGGCAGAGAAAAAACCGTCACGTTAAACCCTTCTTTGATAAGCCTACTTACCAAATTAATGCCAATCGCTCCAGCGCCGCCGGTTACGAGCGCCTGTTTATTTTGCGCGTTCATAGCCATAGGTTATACATTAAAAAATGTTTTCTTCAAACCATCCTTAAAACCGACCCACGGTTCCCAGCCAAAGACCTTTTTGACGTTATCAATGTTGGCAGTAAAAACATTGGCACTGGCCTTTTCGTCTAAGATAAGCGGCACACTCTTGCCCGAAACAGACATAATTAAATCTGCGACCTCTTTCACCGAATATCCTTTGCCCGAGGCAACGTTGAACACGTTGAAAGGGTTCTCTAAATCTCGGCTCACGCAAAGTTCAACCAAAGACAAAACATCATCAATAAAAATATAATCTCTAACCGATTTTGGGGAGCGCAAATTCACTGTCTCGCCTTTAGCGACATTGTGAACTAAGGTCGGTATTAAAAATTCAGGTTTTTGCCCCGGGCCGTAGACATTAAACAATCGCAAGACCACCGACGGAACACCTAATGATTTTGCGTAAAATTCAGAAAGTTGCTCCGCTAGATATTTACTAAGACCATAGGTGCTATTCGGCTTCGGGGTGTTAATCTCACGTATACCCTCGTTCGAGACACCGTAAACCGCGGCGGCCGAAGCAAAAATAAATTTAGCTTTTTTCTCCCGCGCGCATTCGAGCGCGTTTAGAGTGCCGCCAAAATTGATTCTCATAGTTTCCGCCGGATGTTCGGCACAATATCCGATAAAGGTCTTCGCGGCGAAATGGCACACAACGTCAACCGATCCTTCAACCTCAAATTTTTCCGTCACGTCCCGTTCGTACGAAATTACCGAGTAACCCCTCTCCGAAAGAAAAGAGATGAGGTACTTCGCGATAAATCCCCTCCCCCCTGTTATTAAAACTTTTTTTGCCATATACTAGCGAAACAATGGTCCCTGTGATAACAACCTTTCTATAAACCATACATGGCTATCAAGCAAAAATCAACAATTCGTCAAACGGTCATCCTCTCCGGCGGACGCGGCGAGCGACTTATGCCGCTTACGGCACACTTAAACAAGGGTATGATTCCTGTCGCCGGTCGGCCTTTTTTGGAGCACTTGATTGAACTGTTCAAGAAAAACGGCATCCACCGCTTCCTTATACTAACCGGCCATGCGGCGGAAAGTATCACGAATTATTTCGGCGATGGGAAAAAGTGGGGGGTGGATATTTCATACCAATACGCGCCGCGGGAAATAAATCACGGCAAACGACTGGCTCTTGCGCTCCCTTTAATAGACGATTTTTTTATTCTCCATCGAAATGATATCTATTGGCCATTTGACCTTAAAAAACACCTCGATCATTTTCAAAAACTCAAAGTCCCTGCGCTTATGACCGTATACCGCAACCGCAACAAAGACGGCATTTACGGGCCAGACAGTAATGTCCGCCTGAATGAAAAAGGCCTCATAGAAAGATATGACGACCTGCTCTCTCCCAATCCTTTTTACCACGGACAAGACCTGGGGTTTTTTCTGCTCAAAAAACAAACGCTTTTAGATAATCTTCCAGCCGAGGTTCCGGACGATTTCTGTCTCCATCATAAGTGGTTAAGCCGTCTTGCTGAAAGGGGCCTTCTTGGCGCCTACCCAACCGACATTCCCGCGACCACCACGACTGACGCGAAGTGGCTTAAGAAAGCCGAGGAATATTTCAAAATTGTTTCTGATAATTATTCTTCTAGTAACTAAAACAATGGAAACTACCGATACAACTAAAAAACAACCCTTGGTGCGGCATTGGAGGTGGTCGCCATGGAAAAAAAGTAATTATGATTTTCTTAAAAAAAATCTGGCGGTATTACCCAGCTCTCTTTCCCTTCTTGACGTCGGAGCCGGTATTGAACCTTTTTATACGATAACGTGGAGATTCAATCATAAAAGCATGGATTGGCAAAACTTTGGTACCACAGACATAGTGACCAATATCACAGAATCGTGGCCGGTTAAAAACAACAGTTTCAATATCATTGTTTGTACAAATACATTAGAACATGTAAACAAGCCGCAATTTGTCCTTGGAGAGTGTAAACGCGTACTTGCAAAACAAGGGACTCTTGTTGGAACTGTACCTTTTCTCGTAAAAATTCACCAGGAGCCGCACGATTACTACCGTTACACGCACTATGCCCTTAAAGAACTTCTGACAGAGGCTGGATTCGCAGATGTTGAAATTGTACCGCTTTCAAATTCTTACAACATCCTTGAGATGTTATTGAAAAATATAAAAAAGAATAATCCATCTCTTGGAACAAAAATGCTACTGAAAGCAATGGGCGCAATACTCTATCTCTTCGGTGGCCCCTTAAAATCCGCTAAACCAACTCTCGAGCACTGCGAAGGATTTGGCTTCGTGGGAAAAGTAACTTAAAATGATTCTCTTAACCTCTTACACAAAGCACATTGCACCAACCTTTCCCGTCCGGCCTGTTGCTTGAAATTTTGGGCATAGATTCTGGTTCGACTGGACGCATCTCCTTCCGCCCTTCATCGATAACAAAAATATCAAAACCCTGATCCTTAAACATCCGCAAAAAACTAACCGGATCTGATCCGCAATTTCGAAGGCCGTACGGCCAATACTCAAGCAAAACCGCTTTGACATTTTTCAAAACATCTCGGCCGCCCTCAAATACCAAGCCCTCGGCGCCCTGCACATCAATTTTTATGATGTCAATCTTTCGGCCTTTCATAAAACTGTCGAGCGTGGTTTTTTTAACTTCAATACTGCCGTCCCCTTGCCCTTTCGGAATATTTTCTTTTGCCAAAGACATATTGCCCAGATTAGTTTTATCAAGAAAAAGCTTTGTCATGCCTTCCTTGTTCGACAAAGCTACTTTAACCGCCTCCACATTGCGCATATGGTTTTCTTCAACCGTCCGTGAAAGCAGTTCAAAATTCAAGGGCTCGGGCTCAAAAGCAAAGACCTTGCCCTTCTCCCCGACCGACTCGGAGAAAAGGATTGTGAAATAACCGATGTGCGCTCCGATATCGGCCACCACCATGCCCGGTTTAACAATCTTTTGCGCGACGTAGGTGGCATAGGGCCCATAAACGCCATAGAGCATAAGCTCGGTGCCGCCAGCGCTATCGCGAGAATCAATAAACATTTTTTTACCAAAAACACTGACCGGCACAATTCCTTTCGGCTTAAGCTTTTCGACCAAATAGCGATGGAACGGCCGAAGGCCCGGGATGGCGCCAAGATTCCAGCCATAGAGACGTTTATTTATTTTTTGAAAAATTGAAAATAAACTCATGATGTGTAAACTCTAAAAGTTTTGAGCGCCTCGGCAACTCGTTCTGCCGATCTGCCATCAGTAAAATAACATTGCTCAGCGACAATTGCTTTCCGGCCAGACTGAAGCGTATCTGGTTTTTGAAGAAAAGTTTCAACTGCCGTAATGAAGTCTTTTTCGGATCGCGCCAGCCAAATGCCGTGGTGTTTTTTGATGTCATCTAAATGATCCCAATCAAAAAAACGCTTCGCGGAATTCCAATAATCATAAGTCTGATTTCGATCGAAGGCAACGGCAACAGTGGGCCGATCGAAAATACAAGCTTCAATAAAAAAAGTTGAGTATGTAGAAATAATCACGTCGGCGTGAGCCAGACTATTCATAAGAAGATCGAGCGCCGCCTCGTCAAACTCCCACGCATCCTTGCCACTGCCAACAGAGCGAGACGACGCCCGAACCAAAAAACCGTACTGAGTACGGACTTTTTGATTACGCTCTTCTCGAAAATCACTCTTGGGATACGGGCGCACCAGCACTTGAACATCGGCGCCAAAAACTTTTTTCTTCATAGATTCATCCAAAATCGTGAGCATGTTCGCGTCAATGTCAAAACCAACTTTACCGGAGAGCGCGTAGAGAATAAGTTTTTTCTCGGGATCGCCGCCAAGACTACGGATAAACTCGTCCCGTGGAAGAACGCCTGTCCGGCGGAAATGCCTATCATACTGGGGCACTCCGACAATCTGGATTTTTTCCGGTGGAAAATCAGCGCGCGCGACCGCCTGATCAAAAAGACTTCTCGTCTGAACCAAAAGCCTATCAGGAAAAACTCGCAGGTATGTTTTGGAGTAGAAATTATCCCAACTCGACACCATGCCGCAGGTCAGTATCCCCTTTAGCTTCGCTTCTTTGAGCAGCGCGAATTCCCCGCCGTAAATGAGCGTCGGACAAAAAACTACATCCGGCTTATACGTATCTAAGACAGCCGAAAACGGCTGGCAGGAAATGAGTCCGTACAATAGGCGAACCATGTGTCTGAAAAAACGAAACTGGCCTAAGAAAGAGCAAGCGCGGCGAAAGATAAAAACTGGCAAACGGACGACGAATGGCGTCTGTGTTCCTTTTCTTTTTAAATAATGCCAATGAATAAGTTTGACTGTGTTTGTGTGAATACTTGAACTTTCAAGCAACTTGAAAAGTCGTTCCGCGGCGGATTCGGTGACAGGCGGCAGGAGCTCAAACTGCACTCCGGGCAGGGAAAATTCTTGGCGATAGTAATCAATTTTGTCTTTGGGCGCGAGTAGCACGACAGAGTGGTCGGCACCTCGAAGCAATACTGAAAGAAAATCTGAACGCAAAAAATTTCGGACGGTGAAACTGTTGCTAACCGGAATGAGTATTTTTTTCATAAAATTTAGACACCGTGATTAATCATCTCCACAACCCTACGAGCAACAATCTCGCCCACTTCCACTTGAGTGCCATGCGGCCGCAAATACTTTTGGATAAACGCGTGACGCGATTCTCTTTTTTCATCATGCCCGTCGAGGATTCGGCTAATCATGTCCGCGCATTCTTTCTCACCTTCCGCGGCCAAAACCGCGTCGTGCTCGCGCAAATGCTTGAAATGAATCGCATCTTGAGCAACCTCAAAATCTTTTCGAAGAAGCACAATCCCTGGCTTATCTTTAATCAAAGCGTCTATGACACCCGTCGTGTGAACCGTAATGACCGCGATTGAGTGGTAAATGCTGTCAAAAAGAAGATTTACTTCTTTGTCCTCGTTCATGTCAACTTCAACCTTTGGAACAACTGAAACTCCTTTCAAATTACAATGTTCGTAGACCCCTGTATTCATTGGATACGGGCGAACCAAGAGTTGAACTTTCGACAACCGCCTATCGTTTGATAAATCCAAAGCTCTCCAAAGATCTTCAATAACACGTGGCCCGTCGTTCGTTGTGGCGGATGATCCCATATAAAGGACGATTGGGTCTTCTGGCCTTAAGTTGACAGTTTTGCAAAACTCGTCTCGCGAGGTAGTCGGCAAGTTTTTTTCAAACCACTCGTCAAACTGATACGCCCCGACTATGCTAATTTTTTCCAGCGGAATGCCGTGATGTTCAATCGCCGCGGCGACATGATCTTCGTTCCAAACGAAAAGTCGATCCGGTATTATCTGAATCAAACCTTTACTTGTTAAGTTATCCCACGAGGGAGTCGGGATGGCCGTTTGAATACCTAAAGATTTAGCGGATTTAAGATAGTCGAGATCTGGGGAGTTACTCGGTTGGTTGCGAAAGGCAATGAGCGCGAAGCAAGGTTCGAGATTTTTTATTTGCAAGGTGATGGCGCGGTCAACCAGCGTCAATTTTTCAGCCACTTCAAGAACCCACCCGAGAAACGCACTCCGAATGAAACGGTTGGCCCAGGGAAATGTCCGAATGAAAAACTGAATCGGCCTTGGCAAAAACCGACGGCAACGATTTTCATAAAAAGACGATTTTGTTTCAACAACCAAAAAACGCCTGTAATTGCGCACCTCGCGGAGCGGCAAAATAATCATTTTCCAAAAGCCGTGGCGGCGGAAACCCTTCAAATAGCTGAAACCTGGCCACTTTATTTGGAGATCCGTAAGAAACGCCATCCCTTTTTGATCCAGCTCGCGAGGATCAAAAATGCCGACAACTGGAAACCCCTTCCCCAGAAGCGCGAGGATGATACTTCGATACGCTCGAATATACGGGGCAGAACGGATAAAAAAAATAATTGGTTTTTTAGGACTGGTCATTGGTATTTTTAGTACATGTCAAAAACCCCGTGTTAAAAATGTATTTTTGGATAGCGGGAGTCTCGAATTGAAAAATACGCCAAGGAGCCTTTTCAACCTCCTTATACGAAGCTCTAAAATAGTCAATGTTTCTCAAATATAGTAGCTTAAACGGATGGTGATTTTGGGCTTCAAAAAAAGGCTCGCTCCACACACCGACCGTGCGGCACACTCTCGCCGCTTCAGAAAAAACAATCTGGTAATCGCGCGGAATTTGTTCAATTACGGAATTTGAAAAGACCGCGTCAAAAGAGTTGCTGGGAAAAGGCAAAGATCGAATACTTCCTTCCACAAAATCAATGTCTCGGCCGGAAAGCCGTTTGGTGATTTCTTCTTTCGATAAACCGGTTAGGTGAGTCAGAATCTCAAATGGCGGGTTGGCGAAATTTTGCTTGGCCATCGCCACCCCCTCGGAAGTGAGCTCGATGCCGCGAAAGGTGTGGATGTGCGGGCAGAGCAGGGCAAGCGTCAAAATGTTAAATCCCCTGCCACTGCCAAGCTCGAGCAGGCTTTTTGGAGCAAACGAGGAAAGTTTTCGCGCGAACATCTCAAGTAGAATTTTTTTGTATTCAATAACGGGATACAGCGCTTTTGTGCCGTTAATAAAAACATCATAGGTTTTATGCATAAAATCGTCATTCGTTTCTCGAGTGTAATTTTTCGCGTATTCCGCTTTAACGAAATCCTCGCTCCGCACTTTATGTTTGTTGGGCGAAAGCGCCTGTCCGAGAGCTTGGCGAAGAACATTGTAATAAAATTTATAGGGAGATTTTTTTTTCACGAATTATTCTTAAGTATATGGTCGGAAGCTAAAATAACAAGCGTCGTCCCTCTAACCCATCTTAATTTTTTAAATATACCGCCTGTGGCGTACAGTTCATTCAAAAACACCGTAACACCGCGACAAATATGCCCGTAATCATGCCAGATGACAACGCCGCCCTCCCGAAGCATATCCAAAGAATGTGTGGTGTCGCTTGAGACGTATGAGTAACTATGCGCGCCGTCGACAAAAATAAAATCCATGGACTTCTCGTACGGCTTAAAGTTGAACGTCGCCGAATCGCCTTCAAGCTGTGTTATCTTCTTGCCGTAAGAACTGTTTTTAAATTTATAACCGATTAAAGCTTTACCGACAAACTTCGCATCCCCCAAAGGATTCTGTCTCGCTTCCACAATTTTTTCCGACGGTAAATCAAGTGTGTAAATCTTCGCGTCGGGAGATGTGTTCGCGGCCATATTAAGAGCGGTTCTGCCGTCAAACGTCCCGACTTCAAACAGCGTGACAGGATTTTTTCTTTTAATGAGCGTGTTGATCACCAAAAGCTCGAGCAATGAGACATTACCGTCATCGGAAATCGGGTCGCGCATGTAAACGGGATCATCCCCAAGAAAATACTGCATCGGGTCTATGATAGGAATACGCGTCGGCTCACTTCTCCTTGGGTCTTTCCAGCCAAATTCACTTGCTATTTTAGCAAGACGAGTGCGATTTTTTCCTTGGATAAGTCCGAGTGTGAGCACGTAGACACTGCCCAAAAAAGCATGGAAATATTTATCAAGAAAAGTATAGATTTTCTGACCTTTCTCTGCCATAAGAAACTATTCTAGCACACTCCTTGTTAGACAATAATTAAGTGTTACCGAAATCAGTATTCATATCGTATCACTTCTTGTGAATTTTGCTCCGCGAAAAAGCTCTTTTCTTGATTTGAGAATCTGATCGTGGAGTGTTTTTGGATTGA
>Ga0209542_10007153_pt1 | contig 21367 bp, 21 predicted proteins | sample RifCSPhighO2_01_FD_184028 | JGI IMG/M metagenome (GOLD analysis project Ga0209542, IMG submission 184028) | Soil microbial communities from Rifle, Colorado - Rifle CSP2_plank highO2_0.1 (SPAdes) (version 2) | ecosystem: Environmental > Terrestrial > Deep subsurface > Rock core/Sediment ... | reverse complement strand
GTTGTCCAGCCATCATTCTTGCGCCTTATGGTCTCCATAAGCTTCCCTCTGGTGAGTTTCATGCTCCAATGTAACTCACCGTAGGGAAATAGTTTCGGGATAAGACAGTTTTTTGACGGCGCATGGCACTTGTGAAGCAGCATCCAACAATTTTATATACTTCCGGCAGCTGGAGAAGGATATGCCCACTGCCTGCATCATTGACGGATTCAGCGGATGCATGCTGAACAGCTGGGATTCGCAGCTTTTCCATAAGTTCTTTGCGATGAATAACTGGAAGGTTGTTTCTGACTGGAAGGATGCTGATCTTGTTCTGCTGAATACCTGCGCTTTTGTGAAGAGCGTTGAGGACAAGGTTGTGCAGAGGATTATTGAGATCAAGGCTGAATTAAGACAAAACCAGAGGATGGTTGTTGCTGGCTGCTTTCCAAAAATCAATGATGAAAGGCTGAGAGAGATCTTTGAAGGAGTCAGTTTTGGGCCAAGAGAAAACACACAACTGAATAAGATTATTGATGCCCAGGTTAAGATTGAAGATGTCAGGATAAATCGATTGGAAGAGCAGTACCTGAACGGCGCGCCGAGCTCAAGATTCTACATCAAGATTGAAGATGGATGTTTGGGGAACTGCAGCTTCTGCGCGATTAAGGCTGCGAAAGGGAACCTGAAGAGCATTGAGCCTGAAAGGATTCTGGAGCAGTTCAGGAAAGGCAGGGAGGTTGGGTATAAGGAATTTGTTTTGCTTGGGGATGATATCGGGTGCTATGGAAGGGATATCAGGACAAATCTGGTTGAATTGCTGAAGAGGATTGTCCAGCAAGACGGGGAATTTTACCTTTTCCTTCATTTTGTCCAGCCGAACTGGTTTCTCGATATGATTGATGGGTTTAGGGACGTGTTTGCAACAGGCAAGGTTACGGTGCTCAATATTCCGATACAATCAGGGAATGACCGGGTATTGAGGCTGATGCGGAGGCCGTATTCCATGAAAGAGGTTCTGCCAGTGATGCAGAAGATTAAGGCGGAGTTTCCCTCTGTACTCCTTCAGACACACGTCATTGTTGGTTTTCCCGGCGAGACCTATGCAGAGTTCCTGGATAGCCTTGAAGCTGCAAAATATTTTGATGTTGTGAAGTTCTTTGGATTTTCTGAAAGGCCAGGAAGGAAGAGCGTCCTGAGTTCAGAGGCAAAGCTGCACCGGCAGGCTGCATTTGGGCTGATTGAGGGGCAGATTGAAGAGGGGAAGGGGACTTATTTGATTGTGCAGGGTTAGGTTTAAATAGGATTGCACACTTTCTGCAGCCATGACAGACATCCAGAAGGCCTATGAGGGGCTGAGGAAGAGGCATCCTGAGCTGCCACTCTTCTCAGAAGTTGATTCGTTGTTTGAGATCTCTAACATGGAGAAGGAGAGATTTCTGCTCAGGTCAATCCGCCGGTCTATCCTCGAGGAGATCGAATATCTGCTGCACAGCATGGAGCCGGTTTTCCAGCCTGAGAACTCTGTTGCAGGGATGCACGAGTGCAGATTTTTGCAGGAGGATGAGAAGCAGCGTTTTTTTGACCTCTACAGAAAACTTGCAGCACTGCATCGGAAAGGGATTGCTGCTGCGCTGAGGTATCAGGAAGATGAAGAGGCTGCATTTATCGCATCAGTATGCCGGGTGTGGAAGCCGCTGGCTGCAGATGTCGCCACCTACTTGGCAAAGATTGCTGGCGTATGGGAGAGAGAATCGGAATCTGAAGAAAAAGCAGGGTATTTTGGATGAAGATTGTTGTGATGGGGCCCCAGGGCTCTGGAAAAGGAACGCAAGCGGAGAGAATTGTAAAAGAGTATAAAATCCCCCATATCTCCACAGGGGATATTCTCAGGAAGAATATTGCTGATAAGACCCCTCTTGGAAAGACTGCAAAGTTGCATATTGACAAAGGAGAGCTTGTTCCTGACGCTGTAGTCAATGATATGGTACAGGAAAGGCTCGGCAAGAAGGACTGCAAAAAAGGATATCTGCTTGACGGCTATCCGAGAACATTGAACCAGGCAAAGGCATTGGAGAGGTATGACAAGGTGGAAAAGGTGTTTTTGCTTGAGGTTCCTGACGAGGTTTCTGTCAGGCGATTAAGTGCCAGAAGGCAGTGCTCAACGTGCGGCAAGATATTCGGGATCGATATCCCTCCGAAGAGGGAGGGAGTATGCGACAGCTGCAAAGGCAGATTATTCCAGAGGGATGATGATATGCCTGAGAAAATCAATACCCGGCTCAAGGAATACCACAAGGAAACAGAGCCTTTGGTTGGGTTCTATGGAAAAAGGATTGTTAGGCTGGATGGAACCAAGCCGATTGATGCTGTGTTTAAGGAGATTGCCAAGGTTTTGGAGGGATTGAGGTGAGGGGAGCGAAGTGCTATCTTGCAAACGAATTGGGTTTTTCTGAGACAGGAAGGTATGTTCTGGATACGTTGTTGAGATAATCTTTTACCCTTTATCTCCTTTAAGCAACTCTTCCGGCACCTTAAGGGTTCCTTCTGAAAAAACAATATCTTTGCACTGGGAAATGGCTTCCTTGCATATGGCCATCATCTTATCATAATTTTGCTCGATTTCCTTAATTTCAATAGATGTGCTGTATCTTGCTTTTTCCCTCTCATCAACATCTGACTGTCCTTCCTTTTCCCTATAAACCGTTATTCTCTTAATAAAATCAGGATCATAGCTTATAATGGATTGATCTTTTACATATTCCAAGAAGAGCGCTGTGCATCTTTGATTTCTGCTCTCGACTCCGAATTTGGACAAGATGGCTAATGCACAATAATAAAGGGTATAAAACCATTCTTCAGGCAGTTTGTAATCAAATCCTTGTTCCTTGTATAATGTACATAGCTCCAGATTCTTTTTTGCTTTTGTTATATATCCCTCTGCTTCTTTTAAGCTTGGTTTGATTGCCAGAAGACCTTTATGCTTCTTCCATTTTTTCTCATCTCTAAGAGCAGATGCAAAGCAAGCTCTCAAATTTTCCAAAGTCATTCTGACAGCGCCTTTACAAATTTGATAAAAGTCTCCTGTCCAAACAGGACAATGCCTTTTTTTACAGCATCTAGGTATGCCTTGTTTTGTTCTTTCAATTCTTTCTTAAATTCTTTTTGCGTCAGATTGATTGAATGTATTTTTTTGCTTTGTGTTTCCTGCATCTTAAACACCACATCATTAACTTTACCAAGATTCTTTTCCTTGGCAATTCCGATTATATCAATATCATTTGCTTCTTTGCCGTAGAGTATGCTTCCATAGAGTATCAAAAACTCGACCTTTTGCTGCAAGCTTGAAAAGTCATACAGCCATCTTTTGTATTTTAAAGTTTCTTGGGTCAAGGAGAGCGCCAAAGTTTTCTCTGTCAAGATATTGCCCCAGTTCAGTTTTATTGTGCTTGTGCTTGTTTTTCCGCTCCCAACAGGCTCGATAAGTATCAGACTGTCCTTTTCAAGCTTTTTGAGAATTTTCCATGTGCCCCACCTGCTCATCTTTAGCTCTTTTGCTAAAGACGTGGCAGTATGCCTGCTAAAATCCTTCAGCAAGATATTCATAATTTTTTGTGATTTGCTCATTATCTTCATTTTGTTGATAGTTGTCAACAGATGGTTGATAGGATATATAAACCTTCCTATTTTGAATTAAGAAAAAAGGTATCTAATAAGCACGGTTGCATAAGCTCCTTTTGGCAGGGAGAATTCAAGTTTTACGGTTTCTTTTGAATCATGCAGTATCTTGAAGCCTGTACAGGTTTCGAATGCGTTTCTTTCCGTGCCTTCAGAGCTGAGCTCAGGGAGCTGGGGGATGATGAAGTCTCTTGTGGTTAGGTTTTCTTTTTTTAGGATGGGATTAATGAGACTTTCATTGGTGCCAAAGCCAATCAAGGGCAGTTTTTTATTCTTTACATTTTTTGATTTTGATTTGTTTTCTATTGATCTGCATTTTTTTGGCATATGTTCTATTAATTTTTCTTTTTTTGGTTTATTCTCCATTGATTTAGGTTTAATTGAGGCTTCTTCTGTTGGATCCCTTTTAATTGAGTCTTTTAATAATTCATTAAATAGCTTAGACTGGTAGGCATGGATGAATAGTCTTAATATTTTTGAGGGCATCTTCCTTAGGCAGCCTATTGCATCTGAGGGCTGGGTTTCAAAGTGCTCTCTCATCTTCTTTTCATAGCTTCCTTTGTGCTTCAGGAGAAGAGTTACCGCTTTGCTAAACTCTTGTTTTACTATGCACTTACCTATCTCTGCGTTGTCATTTGAGAATCTTTGCTCTCCGAATACGTTCGGGAAGACTATTGTTGCGTTTCTTGTATTTTTAAGGAATACTTTGTGCTCTTCAGGGGTTATCTCCCTTATGGTAATCTCAAACTGGTTTCCTTCGTGGTCTCCTAAGGAGATGGGCTCATGTAAGGAGCCTTTGTATTCTATCTTTAGGTTAGCATCATCAATGTCTCTTGCTTTCTTTCCTTTGATCGAGATATACTGTTCGGTTCTTGCTCTTTTGTCCTTGTTTCCTGCATAGCCAAAGCTGGATTCGGGGAGATTGAGGATCCTGGAGAGCCTTGAGATGGCTTCGGGTGTTGAACGGTTGGTCTTGGAGAGGAGGTAGATATGGTAATTTCCGCCTTTTTCCAGGATGCCCTCTATTGGAAATATCTCCTTTACGATGAAGTCTTCAGGGGATTCTTTAAGCTTCATAGAGCCCGGGGATAAAAAGGCTTATAAAAAGGTTGAGGCTTTGCTCTGATGTGCGCCTGTAGCTCAGTCTGGATACCGGAAAAACTCCAGCTTTTCGGGATTGGCCGGTAGGACAAATAGAGCGAAAGGTTCCTAACCTTTAGGTCGGGGGTTCAAATCCTCCCAGGCGCGCTTCACAGTTAATTATAAAAGCTCCGAGTTTGTAATCTATTCCATGTTCTCTCCAATCTACATCAGCGAAGGGCTTCGGATGTTCAGAAGGAAGCTGCGGGTCCAGGGAAGAGGATTTAAGCAGTATCCTGGAGATGCAGCGGACATTTGCAGGCAGATCATTGAGGACTGCTGGAATGGAAGATATTTCCAGACTTCAACAGGCCACTTCTGCGAGTTCTGGGTAAGGGATTTCAGCTGGTGCTGCAGGCCATTGCTTCGGCTGGGGTATAAGGAAGAAGTCAGGAAGACATTGGAGTACGCTCTGGGGATATATTCAAGGTGTGGAAGGGTGACTACTACGATATCTCCCAGAGGCGGGCCATTTGATTTTCCTAATTTCTCTCCTGATTCTTTGGCTTCTTTGATTCTTTGCTTAAATCAGGCTAAAGCTAAATCATTGATTTCTGGATACAAGGATTTTCTCAATAAAAAGATTTCTGAGTATGAGGAGAAGGTTTTGGACAGGGAAACAGGGCTTGTTAGACAAGGAATTCCTTTCTCTTCCATAAAGGATCATGCCAGGAGGAGCTCTTCATGCTATAATAATGTCATGCTTGCGATGCTTGCAAGGGAGATTAAGAAAACTTCATTGGATAACCCCTTCAGGGGATTTAATTTTAAGAAGAGGGTAAAGGAGGAGTTCTGGAATGGGGACTATTTTTATGATGATATGGAGAAACTGCCTGTTGTGACGGGGGATTCGAATGTTTTTCCATTCTGGACAGGAATTTTTACTGAAAAGGAGATGATGAGACGTGCATTCAGGGCAATTGAAGAAGTAGGTTTGGATAAGCCTTTTCCTCTACGATATACCTGTAAGAGGTACAAGAGGCAGAGAATGCTTATCTATGAAATTCTTGCACGGAATTATGAGAGGACGACAATATGGAATCATATAGGGCTTATGTATGTTTCTTTGCTGAAACAGGTTGATAGGAAGAGACACAGGAAGAGCATTGAGGATTATAAGGACGTGATAGGGAAACATAAAACATTCCTTGAGGTGTATAATCCTGCAGGGAAGCCTTATAAATCACTGGTTTACACCTGTGATGAAGGGATACTGTGGAGCAGTATGCTTCTGGAGATGTTGAGATGATGTTTTCTATCATTATTCCAACCTTGAATGAAGAGAGATACCTTCCAAGGCTGTTGGGATCAATCAGGAACCAAAGATTCAGGGATTACGAGATCATTGTAGCTGATGCACATTCCAAAGATAAGACTAGGGATATTGCAAGGAGATTTGGATGCAGAATTGTGAATGGAGGGATTTCTTCCTTAGGAAGGAATAACGGAGCAAAGATTGCAAAGGGAGAGTATTTCCTCTTCCTTGATGCTGACGGGATGATTGCTGACAAAAGGTTTCTGGAGAAACTTGTAGATGTTATTAACAGAAGAAATGTGGAAGTAGGGTCTTGCTTGGCATTGCCTATTCATGGGAGCATACTCGATAAGATTCTCCACATTAGCGCAAATGCCTATATGAGGATTGCGCAATGGACCAAGCCACTTGTTTGGGGACCCTGCATGTTTAGCTCAAAACAGCTGTTCGATAAGGTCAAGGGGTTCAACCAGAATCTGAGATTTGGAGAGGATCTTGATTTCGGCTATCGGGCTGCGAAACATGGTAAGTATAGGGCGATTCCTATATATTTTGGGGTTTCTCTGAGGAAGTTTAAGAAGGATGGGTATCTACGAACTATCTCTAACTATATCAATATAGGAATCCGTTATTCTCTTTTCACCAAGGTGGGCCAAAACCGCGTGAAGTATAGGTTTTATTCAGAGAAGAAGTAACGTGGTTCATCTGAGGAGCACAGAGTCAAATAGACGGTACATTGTTCGCAGAATTAGGTGGGTAAGTATTTTCTGTTTGTTGCAGCCCTTTCCATAACCAAAGTTTTTGAGCGGCCTTAACATTGAGTATCTTCCTGCATTATGCACTATTGGGATTTTCTGGCCATTCTGGAGGTAGAGAACGCCCTCTTTTATTGTAAATTTAGCATCTTTAGCATCTAATGTGCTGATGATGAAGTTATATTTAGGATTAAGCTCTTTGAATCCGTCTCTTTGGAGGACGTAATTAATAATTATCTGATCAGGTCCGAATCTGCCTTTGTCTTCTATGAGAGACACAATTTCATTGCAGAGACCTATGAACTTGTATGATGGGCCAAGAAGAACTCCTGCATTGACTATCTTTTTTCCATGGAGGCACTCTTTCATTTTACTTGATACCTTCCTGCTAAAGCAGGTTTTAAGGAAATAGGATTTGTACAGCTTGTTTGTGCCTTCATATGCTGCTCTGAATGCCCCCGTATCTTCTGAAAAAATGGAGCTTATGCCATCCTGAAAGATAATATCCCCTCCGTCAACAGACAATACCTGGTCGTACTCTTTTCTCTTGAGAATAATCGCCATTTCCCGCCACCTGATATTGACTATGGCGCCGTCCTTCTTTGCCTTATGCACGATAACATTATTACGTTTCAACTCAGAAACTTGTATTTCAGTCAACCCATAATCTAAAACGATGACATCTGTGTTTGTCAAGTCAACATTATCTTTTAGGGATCTCAACCAGTGTGTTACCAGAAAATCTCCGTATTTCTCATCAGACGATGTAAAGATAACATTTTTCATAGCAATACCTTATCTTTTACGCTATTCTCCTCAGGTTTCGAGATCAAATAAAAATCCCAACAGCTGCAAGCGACGAGGCATCATAAACAAATGATTTTTTTATGATTTTCGATTGATGGCTAATGCATGCCTTCCTATACGTGTTTTCCATAAATGTTAAGACTTTCACTCTTTATTCTTTGTATATTTTTTCCAGCTGGCGTATTGTGTTCTCTATCGCGTACTTCTTCACTGCAATTAATGAGCTTTTCTCCATTTTCTTCCTCAGCTTTGTACCTTTGAGTATTCTTGTGATTCGGTCTGCCAGCATTCGGGGGTTGTTGGACGGGGCTATGAAGCCGTTGGAATCGTCTTTAACAATATCAGGAATTGCTCCTGCATTCACCCCCACGATGGGCAGACCGCAGGCCATTGCCTCGAGAACAACAAGTCCTTCAGTCTCTATGGGAGACGCTGTTGCAAAGAGGGCTGCTGAGGAGTAGAGCTTTGGCAGTTTGTTGTGGGGAACCGATCCTAGGAACTTAATGTTCTTTACGTACTTGGCAAAGTCTTGGAGATACTTTTCCTGAGGCCCTGATCCTGCGATGACGAGCGTTGTATCTGAGGAGGTTTCCTGGATAGTCTTGAATGCTTCTATAAGGATATCAATTCTCTTTTCATAGCTGAGCCTGCCCACATGGAGTATTGTTCTTCTCTTTTTGTTTACCTTTCTCGGATAGAACAATGTTGTGTCCACTCCATTGGAGACTACACGGATTGGAGCAGTGATTCCGTGTCGTTTGAGCTCTTTCTTCATCGCATTGGAAGGTGTTATTACTGTGTTGCACCTGTTGTAGAAGTGTTTTGTGTAGTTCCACGTAATTGATTTGGCAAATGGAAATTTGGACAGCTTTGCGTTTTTTATCGGCATCTTTACATGGTCAAGAAATTCTGGAAGAAGCGTATTATATGTCCCAATGACAGGTATGCCTTTGATTTTTCCGTATGCGAGACCCTCCCAGCCGAGGAAGGATGGCATGTGGCAATGTATGATGTCTGGCTTGAAGGCTGCAAGCACTTTAAGGCTTTGTGTTGAGGGCACGCCTATTGGGAAATCAGGATATCTGAGGATGTCAATGCTTGGGAGATATGTGATCCTCATTTTAGGGATGGTTGTTCTTTTCTTTGCTGTTGTGAATATCATTACTTCATGGTCTTTTTTAGCGAGATACTTTGCTGCATTGAGAATTGATGTAACCACCCCATTCTGCGAAGGCAGAAATGTGTCTGTGAAGAATGCTATCCTCAGTTTAGGAGCTTTTGCAATATCTCGCTCACCTTCTTCCCTTCAACCTTTCCCCTAAATCTTTTCATTGCAATGCCCATCAAAGCTCCCAGAGAGGCTCCTTTGTTCTCATCGATGATGAGCTTGATTGCCTTTTCTATCTCGGCATCGGATACTGTTTTAAATTCAGTTAGAGAGTATTTCTCATTTCTTAATTTTTTTGTGAGGATGTCTATAATCGCCTCTTTTGGAATCTGCTTTTTTTCGTAGAAGTTGAGGACTTCCTTGAAATCCGCATGCGTCAGCTTTTTTGTGTCAAGGCCGAATCGCGACTTTATTTCTTTTGGAGTCGCTATTAAGGTGTTGGCTATGAATAAGGGCTCCAATGATTTGAATTCTTTGAAATAGGACGGAAGGCTGATTTTTCTTTTTACTGCTTCTTCTGCAAATTCTTTCGGTATCCTGTAGGTTTCCTGGAGCTGTTTTATTTCATCTGATAAGAGATTTGGAAGCTTTGCCTCAAGCATCGATTCCGGTATCTTTATAGGCACAACATCTGTCTCTGGATATAATCTTGCGGCTCCCGGCAACGGCCTAAGGAAAGAGGTGGTAAAGCCAGGCTCTGCTTTTCTCACTTCGTTCTTTAGTGTTTTCCCCTGTTTTATTTCATTGAGCTGCCTCTGGATCTCCTGCTCGATAACTCTAGGGATAGACTTCAATTCCTGGAAGCCTTTTATCTCCGTCCTTGCGCCGCCTTTTATTGATACATTGACATCCTGCCTGATGGAGCCGATGCCGCGCTTCATCGAGCCAACGCTTCGGAGCATCATCCCAATTATTGAGGCTGCTTCTTTCACATGCTCAGGATCCTGCAATGAGGCATCGGTTGATATCTCAAGAAGCGCAACCCCTAAGCGGTCAAGGCGGTAGGTGACTGATTCTTCGTTTTGGTCAATTTTTTTTGCTGCCTCTTCCTCCAGGAGGAGGGTCGGTATCGCTACGTTCCCTTTCGCGGTTTCAACATACCCATTCCTTCCAATTAAGGCTGTGCGCTGGAAGCCTGTCGTGTTTGAGCCGTCAATGACTATTTTCCTCATGACCTGGATTTCGTCAACAATGGACATGTGAAGAAGGCGGGCCACGTTTACTGCGATTTCAAGCGCCTTCTGGTTTATGGTTTTTGGGGGTTCTTCATCAATTTCTATAAGACAAGAGCTTGTTGGCGCTGCTTCATAGACGTAATACTTCTTTTTTGCTTCTTCGTGCCTGGCAGCAATGTCAATTTCTCCTGTCTCTCCAACAACTGCCCGCAAATACCTTTTTATGCGAATTGAGGCCTTGTTTGGGTCATTGACTAAAGAGGGGCAGTCGCAGAAGAGCTTTTTTGTGTCAAGCTGCTGGTGGACTTCCAGGCCTGCTTTGAAGCCGAGGTCTTTGTAATTGAGCATAGAGGTAAAAGGTGGCGGTAGGTTTATAAGGTTTTTTATGCGAATTTTGCTTCTCGGAGCAGAGTAAAGAGATTATTGTTTAGCGATATTCCAAACTAGCTCATACCATGCCTGTGCATTTTTGGTCGCTCCTTCGGAGCAGTTCGCCTTGTGCGTATGTGAGCGAGGAGCGACATATCCTCCGATGGGACGACCCCCTTGTCGCTGTGACGTCTTTTGATAAAGAAGGCTCACGGATGATGTTGCCTTCATTTTCAGAGCCCAATTCTCCGAAAGGCTTAAATATTTGGGTATATACTGTATATACTATGCAAATAACCAGAACTGTCCAGCAGATCGGAAATGGGGCCCATGTCTACCTGCCGAAGGAGATGACTGGGAAGAAGGTAGTGGTAAGCCTTGCCAGGAAAAGCATGGAGGAGATTGAGACAGAAATCCTGATGATCCTGAAGAAGCATCTGAGGCATATTTCAGGGGTATACCTGTATGGGTCCTATGCGCGGGGAGAGGAGACTCCGGAGTCGGATATCGATGTGCTGGTGATCAGCGATGTTGATATCAAGAAGAGGGTTGGGGGATATGATATTATCTCTGCGTCTCAGGAGCAGGTAGAAAAGACGATTGAAAACAACGCTGTGCTTCTCCTGCCTATCCTGAAAGAAGCGAAGCCGATCCTCAATGAAGCGTGGTTGGACAGGCCCAGCAAGCAAAGATTGACAAAGAGGAATACACAATGGTATATTGAGACCACAGAGAGCTCTTTGAAGCTCGCTGAAGATTGGATCCGCGAAAGGGATACCAAGGTTATTGACTCGATTGTTTACCCTTTGATCATGAGATTGAGGGGATTGATACTCATTGGATCATTGCTACACGACAAAAAGTATTCTCATAAGCAGGTATTAGAGCACCTCATAAAAGGAGATATATCCCCTGATAAGGCAAATCAGCTGTATAGGATGTACAAGGAGCATAGGGATACTCGGCCCGTATCAAAAAATTCCTTGGACTATGATGATATTAGTATGCTGTATCGGGTTGTTTACAGGCATTTCTGCAGGATAAGATCGTTATGGGAAAAGCTAAGATAAGAAAGAAACTGGAGGGATATAAGAAACAATTGATAAAGCATATTTCCAAATTCAGGGAAGCTGAGGAAAGGGGGGGATGCGGGAAGCATGAACTATATGGCAAGAGAGATGAAGGATTACATGAAGAGGATGGACCTATTGAAATCAAGAATGAAGCCAAGGAAAAAGTTAATACAAAAATGAATCCGGCAGTATCCTCTCTGATATCTCTCCAGTGAGATTTGTCTTGAAAAGCTCTTTTACTTTTCCTGTGTCTTTTTCTCTGCTTAAGAGCCATCCTAACTTTACAAACGCAGTCTCAGGAGTCATGTCCTCTGCAAAGACGCAGCCTAAGCCGAGAGAGAGCTTTCTTAAGTTTGTGTAGACTAATGGGTGCGCCCTGCCATAAAGCGTTTGGGAGGCTATTGCCACGATGACACCTTTTTTTATGGCTTTTTCAAGTTGAGGGATGAATGATTTCGGTCCGTTGACAGGGATATGGCCAAGGGCTGTTGCAGAAAGCACAATTCCTTTATATCCTTTGGATACATAGTAGTCAATAATCGAGGGGTCAATTTCAGGATGGATCTGGATCAGGGCTGTTTTGGGATCAAACGATGCTTCCAAGGCTGCTTTTCCGTCGTTTCTTTTTTTATAGGAAGCGTTGACGATCCTAATTGATCCCTCTAATGGCACCTCTGCAAGAGGAAGCTCATTGATTGGGCGGAATGCATCTCTTCTTGAGGTGTGCATCTTTCTTGTTTTTGTTCCTCTGTTGAGGATGCAATGGGAATCGTTTGTCGTTCCATGAAGGCAGGTTGCAACTTCTGCGCCATCCCAAGAGGTTGCTGCCTTGACGCTGCAAATCAGATTCATGAATGCGTCTGAAGAACCTCTGTCAATGGAGCGCTGTGCTGCGGTGAAGATGACGGGTTTTGGGAGGCCCTGGAGGAAAAAGGAGAGGGCTGCTGTTGAATAATGCAGGGTATCTGTGCCGTGGGTAATGACAACTCCGTCTGCTCCTGCATCAAGCTCTTTCTTGACCTCCTTTGCAATCTCAATCCATTCCTTTGAGGCTATATCCTCGCTCATCATTGCCATGACTTTTCTTGCTTTGATGTTTGCAATCCCAGCAAGCTCAGGCAGCATCTGGACATAGTCTTCTGCGGTGTAGTCTGCGTACACTCCTCCTGTCCTGTAATCCACCTTAGAAGCAATCGTGCCTCCTGTTGAGAGAATGGAAACTGTGGGCAGGCCTTTGGTATGCCTGAGCTTTAGCTTTTTTTCCTTTGGCTTTTCATAAGGCTTAAGGACTTTGACCTTCTGGATCTTCTTCTTTTCTATGCCGATGTTGTATCCATTGTCAAGCTTGAGGACAAGGATGTCATCTCCCAAGAGCTCTGGCCTTTGGATGATGACTCCTTCGAGCGTCTCTTCAGAAGTTGTGATCTGGACAAGGTCTCCTGGGTTCATGGCTGCCAAGGAGGCTAAAGAACTTATAAACTTTTGTGTTTTTTAAAAAAAGTAGGATCTATGGTTAAACCTGCCATCCGAATTGGGCAAGTGGGTTGTCTGCATCATCCGCCCGGGATACCTCAAGGATAATGGTACGCCTGTTGAGGAAGCTTCCTCAATTGCGCGTTTTGAGATTTCTTCAGGAGAAATTCCATACTTCCCTGCAGTTTCATAGAATGCTGTGATCTCTGGCCGAGCCGCACCTGGCCCTTTCGCCGCAAGACAGGCAAATTCGTGGTCTTTAAGCTGTTTGAGTATGGCAAATCTCACTTTTGACTTATGGAATTCATCCAACCCTTCAAAGCGCAAAGCTTTGTTGAGCCCATTCGAACTTGTAATAAGATTCTCCAGGAGGCTGATATTCGGCTGTTCTGCCGCTTGATTAATTGATTCCAGATTCTGTATGAATCTCGTGAAGTAAGTGGTTCCAACCCAACCATCAACACGGCTGTTGCTCGGAAAGTACACAGCTGACTGGAGCCCTGGCCCGTACAGCATGAAGATTTCCCGGCTCATTTCTGCATCATCCCATATAACTTGGCTTTTCCTCTTTCATCTGCTTTGCCTGAGCAGAGCGGAAATGCTCCTGGATCTCATGATAGGCCTTTTCAATCTCCTTGGTCACTGAAGGCTTTACCCTGCTGATGGCCTGCTCAAAGTGATATTGCGTGACTATTTTTGACTTGATATCTTCGCGGAGCGCAACGATGGCTGCTTCGCGGCAGATGGCTTCGATGTCTGCTCCGACATAGCCTTCTGTCAGGCTGACGAGGCGATCCAGATCAACATTGGAGAGCGGCATCTTTGATGTGTGGACCTTGAATACCTCCAGGCGAGCCAGGGCATCGGGGGAGGGGGTCAGGATGATCCGGTCAAACCTGCCTGGCCTGAGGAGCGCAGTATCCAGCATATCGGGCCTGTTTGTGGCAGCGATAACAACCACTTCATTAAGTTCGTCCAGGCCATCCATTTCTGTGAGCAGCTGGTTTACCACGCGCTCAGTAACATGAGAGTCTGAAGATGCTCCCCGTACAGGGGCAATAGCATCAATCTCGTCAAAAAAGATGATAGTAGGAGAGGTCTGCCGCGCCTTTTGGAATATTTTTCTAATGCCTTTCTCTGATTCACCTACCCACTTTGACAGCATTTCGGGGCCTTTTACAAGGATAAAATTCGCTTCAGATTCTGTGGCGACTGCTTTTGCCAGGAGTGTTTTCCCGGTTCCAGGAGGGCCGTAGAGGAGAATTCCTTTTGGAGGGCTGACACCAAGCGCCCTGAATGCTTCAGGAGTCTTGAGCGGCCATTCCACTGCCTCCTTGAGCTGCTGCTTGACTTCCTCCAAGCCCCCAATCTGGGCCCATTTGATATTGGGAATTTCAACCAAGACTTCGCGCATTGCAGAGGGCCTGACAACCTTCAGTGCTTCCTGGAAGTCCCTCTTGGTAATCCTGAGCTTCTCGAGCATCTCCGAGGGGATTGCCTCATCATCCTTCAGTTTAAGCTCCGGAAGAAGTCTCCTCAGGACAATCATGGCCGCCTCTTTTGCCAATGCGCTCAGGTCAGCCCCCACAAAGCCGTGCGTAACGGCTGCCATGTCCTTCAGAAGTACGTCCTTTGCCAGGGGCATGTTCCTGGTATGGATTTTGAGGATTGTGTGCCTTCCCTTCTGCTTTGGCACGCCAATCTCAATCTCGCGGTCAAACCTGCCGGGGCGGCGCAGCGCAGGATCGAGAGAGTTGGGGATATTGGAGGCTGCAATCACAACAACCTTCCCCCTGGATTTCAACCCATCCATTAAGGCGAGAAGCTGGGCAACCACGCGGCGCTCAACCTCTCCGTGCGTGTCCTCTCTTTTGGAGGCAATTGCATCGATTTCGTCAATGAAGATTATAGATGGGGCATTTTTTTCAGCATCTTCAAATTTTTTCCTGAGATTTTCTTCGCTCTGGCCGTAATATTTTGACATGATCTCGGGACCATTGATCAGGATAAAGTTCGCATTGGTCTCATTCGCGACTGCCTTTGCCAGCAGCGTCTTCCCGGTTCCGGGCGGACCGTGCAAGAGAACTCCCTTTGGGGCCTCAATGCCCAGGCGCTCGAAGAGCTCAGGATGTTTGAGGGGAAGCTCGACCATCTCACGGACTTTTGCCAGCTCTTCATCCAGGCCGCCAATATCCTCGTAGGTCACTTCAGGGATCTTTTCCTCAGTGACCTCGACCGCCTCAGGGTTAAACACAATCTCCGTGAGCTCTGAGATGATGACTGGCTGCTTGGGCTGGGTATCCACGACGATGAATTTCAGGTCGCCGAATCCAAAGCCCATAAATTCCTCATCAAGCATTCCAAAAACATCTTCGAAGAATCTGGAGTCTGACATCGTGGTCCTTCTCCTCCTTGTTCCGCCCAGAGAGATGATATCTCCCTTCACAGTGGCGCGGCCGAGCAGACCCTGCTTGAAATAAGAGGGAGAAGTCCGGACAATGATCCCTTTCTTTGCCGGGGCAATCGTGACCTTTTTTGCCTCCTTGACCTGGGCCTTGGTGATCTTGACCTGCTCGCCAATCCCTGTCCTGGAATTTCTCCTTGTAATGCCATCCATGCGGATGATGCTCAAGCCTATATCCCCAGGATATGCCCTGTCCACTATCGCAACAGTCTTTCGCTCTCCTTCAAGCTGGACAATATCTCCAGGCCGGGCTCCCAGCGTCTTCATATGGGTTGAATCTATCCTGATAATGCCCTTGTTGACGTCGTCTTGAACCGCTTCTGCAACTTTGAGCTTGATTTCAGTCATGCGGAAGAGTGATGCTTTGGATTTTATAAAATGAGAAGTTTCAAGGAAGGAAGCTGGTGGAGGGAGGGGAAGCGAATTTCCGGACAGCGCCTTGAGGTTTTGTAAACGCGGGATCTATTACGGGAAACCCAGAATTCCATATCAGTTTTATTTCAAAAATTCGTTATTGAAAATTCGCCGGAGAGGGGCGCGTGAGCCACAAGTTGCTCTTTACTTCACCTGAGCGTCATTCGCCTGAACTCTGGGAAGCTGCAATGGAGGCGGCAGTCCAATGTCCTGGCTCAGGATAAGGGCCTGGATATGGCATTTCTGGACAATGCCGTTCAGCACATCCACCATGACCTCCTTCGGAATCTTCTTGTCTTTTTTCCAGCTTGCTGCGATGTCTTTCATCGTTTTTGGATCGTCCAGGTAAATCACATCGCCATAGAGGCCTATAACACCGAGCCCGGGATCATAGGTGGTTACAAACTCGAAGGTGAAGCGGAGGCCGTCCTGCGACATCTTTCCAAGGGGGAGCTTCTTCTCCTCGACGTTCTTTATCGCAACATTGTTATTTATTTTAATCTCGCCCTGAGTAGGAATTTTTTTCTCCACATTTATTTTGCTGTAATTGAATCCAACAATAACCATAGTATCACCAAGGCTGCGGGTGTTCCGGTTGTATATAAATATTCCTGTTTAGCATCTATCGTCGAAAACGTAAAATTTAAATAGAGCAGGCGGCTTAAACACCCAAATGAAGAAATGCATCGTGTGCGACGCAGAGCCCGAATTCTGCGTGAAGGGCATCCCGCATGATGCGTATTGCAGGGAATGCGCGCAGGAGCATTTTAGCGAATTGGATCTGCTCGAACGGATAGAGAAGGAGGATCGAGCCCATGGCTGAGGTCAGTATCTGGGTCTGGATTTTAGGGGTCGGCGTTCTTCTCTATATCGCCAGCCGAGTCTTCAGACTTTTTTCTCAGGAAGCCGCAATTGATAGAGAGATGGAGAAAGTCCTGACATCTGATGAACACAAAGTGAAGGGACAGTACGATTGAATGACACGGCAACTCTATCTTGAAGATGCATACCGGCGCGTCTTTGATGCAAAGGTTGTGAATATCTGCGAAGAAGGGATTATTCTTGATCAGACACTCTTCTACCCGGCTGGAGGCGGGCAGCCTTCTGACAAAGGGGCAATTCGGAAAGGAGCGAGCAGCTATCCGGTCTCAGAGGTTTCCAAGAAGGGAAAGGATATCCTGCATCGGATTGAAGGGAACGGGCTGGCTGCAGGCGATTCTGTTACAGGACAAATCGACTGGGATCGGAGATACCGGCTCATGAGGATACATACTGCTGCCCATATCATCAGCGGAATTGCCTCTAAGGAGTTCCATGCAAAGATCACAGGCAACCAGCTGGAGATTGAGAGGGGCAGGATTGATTTTGACCTGGAGCGGTTCTCCCCCGATGTTGTGAGCATGCTTTTCGAGAAATCAAATGAGATCGTAAGAGGGGATCTAGCTCTGAAGACCTATGACATGGCCAGGGAGGAGATTGAGAAGGACCCTGAGATGGTAAAACTCGCTATGGGCCTGCCGCCGCATCTGAAGGTGCTGAGGATTGTGGATATCATAGGTTTTGACCGGCAGCCTGACGGGGGAACGCATGTGAAGTCGACAAAAGAGGTAGGAGATATTGGGTTTTTACGGTCAGAAAACAAGGGGAAGAACAACAGGAGAGTCTATTTCACGATACCGTAAGTTTTGCATTCTGTGTTAAAATAGATCGGCAGGATAGTATGCTAGAAGGCTATGTTAGGATATAAACTGGACAATGGATAACACAGTTAGATAACGTCTTCTTCATCAACAGAGACTTCTTCATCGGATTCGGGCTCATCGGATTCGGGCTTATCCTCCTGCTTCGATTCAGCCTGGGGCTTTCCTTTTTCTATGATCTCAATCTTGCCGAACCTTCCTGCAGTCAGCTGCATCTCGCCCTGCCACTCATTCACAAAGCCATTAGTAATCCTGATGGTGTCTCCTTTATTGACCTGGTCAATTTCATCGTTCCAGAGCGTGAGCTTGATTTCGCCGGTGTCATCCTTAAGCCGGGCGTTGCATACCCTGCCCTGCTTGCCGAATTTCTCCCAAGTCCGGGGGGTCTCCTTGTCAACGACAGCAGCAGTGATGTCCACGTTTCCCTGCTTTGGCTGGAGGTCTTTGATTGGCATACAGGCAATTAATCGAGGAGAGTATATAAAGATGACGGTGATGGGTTGACAAAAAGTTCGGGGGAGAGTTTAGCAAGTCAAATGATTGCACCACAAGACTCTAAAGGCTCTCCATCCATCAGCCTTCTGAGTGCTGTTTTCAGCTCTTCAATCTTAATGCGTATCTGCTTTGTCGTGTCTCTTGAGCGGATCGTAATTGATTCGTCTTTCATTGAGTCGAAATCAAAGGTTATGCAGAAGGGGATTCCGATCTCGTCAGCTCTTGCATATCTTCGTCCGACGCTGCCTTTGGAATCATAAAACGTGTTAAAATCGTCTTTAATTTGACCATATACTTTTTTTGCATGCTCATCAAGTTTTGTGATCAAGGGGAATACTGCCGCCTTATAGGGGGCAAGCTTTGGATGGAGCTTCAGAACAATGTTGCCGCGCTGCTTGTCATCCTGATAGGCGTCGAAAAGGAAGACGAGGAACGCCCTATCAACCCCCTGAGAAGGCTCTGAAACAACATGGGGCACAACCCTTTTCTTTGTTTCCTCGTCAAAGAGGCTGAGATCCTGCTTGGAATGCTTGATATGCTGCTGGAGGTCAAAATCCCCCCTATCAGCAATGCCCTGCAATTCCTTAAAACCGAAGGGAAACTGATATTCGATGTCCCAGGTATCTCTCGCATAATGCGACTTTTCCTTCTCGAGATGCTGGCGGATACGGAAGTTACCGGGATTTGCTCCGTTGGCTGTGAACCATTCAATCTCCTTCGCAAGCCAATACGCCTGCCATTGGTTTTTTATGATGCTGGTGTTAAGGCAGGTCTCGATGGTCATCCTCTTCGGAGGAATGTTTTTTTCCTGCATCTCTGCAGAGAAGACGGCAAGCGTATGCTTCTGCACTCCATCAATCAGAGGGCATTCCTTCTTTTCAGGATGGCAAAAATACTCGATCTCCATCTGCTCAAATTCTCTGGCCCTGAAGAGGAAATCCCTGGGAGAGATCTCATTACGGAAGGCCTTTCCGATCTGGGCGATGCCAAAGGGGAGCTTCAGCCTTGAATTTTCTGCAATCAGCTTGAAGTTTGCGAAGATGAGCTGGGCAGTTTCCGGCCTGAGATAGGCCTGGATCCCGCCTTCTGGGCCGATTTCCGTCTTGAACATGAGATTAAAGGGCTTTGCTTCCTGCAGCGTTCCTTTGCAATGCGGGCACTTGATGTTTTTTTCCTGGACGAGCTTTGTGGCCTCAGATACGGTCATGCCTTCTGTGGGAATATGAAGCGCATCTGCAATCAGATGATCCCCGCGGACCTTTTGGCGGCACTTGCTGCATGCCAGCATGATATCTTCAAAGCTTTCGACATGGCCTGAAGCTTTCCAGACAAAGGGATGCGTGATGATTGAGCCGTCCATACCTACAATATCTTTCCTTGAATGGACATGGAAATGCCACCAGGACTGCTTGATGTTGTTCTTCAGCTCTACTCCTAATGGACCGTAATCAAAGAAGCCTGAAAGGCCGCCGTAAATCTCTGAGTTTGGATACACAAATCCCTTGCGCTTGCAGAACGCAGCCATTTCTTCTATGGTGAGCATGGCAAGGCAATGGTGAGAGAGGATTTATAAAGTATTTGGTGGAAAATGCTCTCGTAGAGAGTTATCGGGATGCAGTGGTTATTCAGTAGTTATTCAGTATTTATTCCAAATTCTGCTGGCTACACATTGCATGTATTCCTCCTGCCATAGCTTTCCTTAGATTATAGGTGTTTGCCCATTGAGCATAGCCAGACCATCCTTGGAGGCTTTCGTGTATCGCCTCATAGGAGTATCGCCCCCCCCCAATTTTAGACATCTGCGGTTTTCTTTCAGAACTCTTTTGGAATTTCCTTAGATTGCTTCTTCTTAATAGCTTATAATGGTAGAAAATTCTGTATCCTAAAAAGGTGAGTCCATTTCTTAGCGGCATTATTTTTGATTTGTCAGTGTGAAGTTCTAATTTTAATGTTTTAAGATAGGCATTTATTTTGTTTTGGCAGTGTCTAAGCGTATTTTTATCTTCATGGAGGACAACGAAGTCATCAACATATCGTATGTAATATTTTGCTTTTAATTCGTGTTTCACGAAATAGTCCAATTCATTGAGATAGACATTGGCAAAGAACTGGGAGGTTAGATTCCCGAGGGGCATGCCTCTGCCTTTTACTTTTGTATCGAAATTGCTGAGGATTTTTTGGATAAGCCGAATAACTTTTTCGTCTGTTATTTTTCTTTTGATAATCCTTATCAAGATTTGATGATTGACAGCCTCAAAATAGTGCCTGATGTCTGCTTTCAGCGCATAGCCTTGTATTTGGTTATTGTTTTGTGCATTCCTGACTTGTTTTCCATTCTTTGATGCTTTTCTTTTAAATCTGTCAAATCTTGTGATGGCATTATGCGCTCCTTTCCTTAGTCTGCCTGCATAGGAGTCATAAATAAAGATTTTCTCATATATCGGCTCAAGAATATTGACAAGAGCATGATACACAACCCTGTCTCTGAACTTAGAGGCATGGATTACTCTTGTTTTTGGGTCTTTAATGATAAATCTCTGTAATGGTTTTGGATTATAGGTTCCTGTTTCTAATTCATGCCGCAGTTTTTCCAGTTCGCTGCTGAGGTTTTTTTCGAATTCAATGACATACCATTTCTTTGTTTTTCTTTTTCTTGCTTTTTTGAAAGCCAATTCCAGGTTTTCCGGAGAACAGAGTTTTGTGTAAAGATTTTTGTAGGTTTTCATAGGTGCCCAAGAACTTGGATTATTCCGATGGAGGAAGTCTCGTCTTTAGCAGATTTCGAGTTCGAGGGCTCCCTGTTGCAGTTGAGCCTGGCACCGCCAGCATCAGAGTCGAACCTGGCGACAAGCAGAGCAGAGTAGCAGATCCATCAAGGAACTGATTCATTCAGTTTCCGCTGGATGTTTCCAGCTTTCACCATGCCTTTAGTGTTCGCGTAATCACTACTTGCTATCGGCATTGTATTTTATGGCATCATGTAAGGATGCGCTGATGAATCTGCGTGTAGCCCAAGTTCTGGGCAAGAATTATTTCTTTGTTCTCCTTTAATATGTTTCTCTTTTTCCCTGACCTTCATTTCCTCTGGAGAATTTTTGCCTGACGTACCCCGATGGGGGAATCCGAGTCCGAGGGCACCCTGTAGCAACAGAGCCCGGCGCCGCCACCATCAGAGTCGAACCCGGCGACAGAATTGTTGTCGCTTGCTGGAGCCCAGTAATGGATATCTCCACTACGGGTTTTTTTGGAAGGCAGTCCTTGAGGAGTTGCGTCTCTAAGCCAGGAATCTAAGTAGATTCCTGGTGTTTTGGTTTCCATTAAGTAGTCTTCTAATGGCTCCGAGTATTGCGGCTGCAGCTGGTTGTTAGTGAGTTTATGATTGTAGTTAATGTGTAGAGTATTATTAATAACCTTAAAGTCTG
>Ga0209542_10007151_pt1 | contig 21372 bp, 20 predicted proteins | sample RifCSPhighO2_01_FD_184028 | JGI IMG/M metagenome (GOLD analysis project Ga0209542, IMG submission 184028) | Soil microbial communities from Rifle, Colorado - Rifle CSP2_plank highO2_0.1 (SPAdes) (version 2) | ecosystem: Environmental > Terrestrial > Deep subsurface > Rock core/Sediment ... | reverse complement strand
ATAGAACTTTCCCCTTTTGAAAGCCCTGAAGGCCGTCCCGACAAAGTCGGGACGGCAAAGGTATCGGCGCGGTCGCCCAAGGCGACCGCAAGAAATTGAAAGGGTGGGATGAGGGGGAGGGAAAATAAAAACATGTTAGAATATAAGATAGAAAACCAAAAATATCAAAAACTTGCGGATGAATTCCTTGCCTCATCTAATATTTTGGCTGTGCTTAAGAAATATGGAGATGTTGAGTTTAGCGGTGCATATCCAGCAAAACTAATGATGCATGGCGATGTAGATATAAAAGTAGCAAGAGATAAAGTTTTTTCACAAGAAGAAATTTTTAATATTTTTAAAGACATCTATTTTAATGCCGAATTTAAAAGTTATTTCATTATGGGCGATTGGAATGATCCGCGATTAGGCAATGAATTTCCAAATGGCCGATATATCGGCCTTAAAACTAAAATAGACAACGAAACCTGGAAATTTGATATTTGGTTTGTTAGTAAGGTAGAGATGGAAAGGCTTGAAAAAGAGAAACCACCAATTGCTAATATACGGCTATCATCGGGACAAAGAGAAACAATTTTGAAGTTTAAGAAGCATAGAAAAGATAAGAGACTAAAAATGACTGGCCAGCAAATATACGACCTAGTTTTACAAGGAGCCAAATATATTAAAGAACTCGAATCCTTAAATTAAACCATGACAAAATACTTCCTATACGCCCGAAAATCAACAGAGGATGAGGAGCGACAAGTGATGAGTATCGAGGCACAACTCGCCGAACTCCAAGAATACGCCAAGCGTGAAAATATTGAAATTACCAAAACTTTTATGGAATCGAAAAGCGCAAAGAAACCGGGCAGAGAAATTTTTAATGAGATGATGGCTAAAGTCGCCTTATCAAAAGAACCGATTGGTCTACTCGCTTGGCATCCAGATCGCCTTGCTCGTAATAGCATTGATGGCGGACAAATTATTTATAGTATAGATATTAGCAAAATCGTTTCTTTGCGCTTCCCTACTTTTTGGTTTGAGCCAACTCCTCAAGGATTATTCATGTTGCAAGTGGCGTTCGGACAATCAAAATATTATTCAGATAATCTCTCCGAAAATGTAAAAAGAGGAATCCGCCAAAAACTAAGGAGAGGAGAATGGCTCACCAAAGCACCATTTGGTTATGTGAATAATCCCAAGACAAGGACAATAGAACCACACCCCACGCTTTCAAAAATCCTCGTCAAAGCATTTGAAGCATATGCAACAGGGAAATATACCCTTGAATCTCTAGGAAAGTTTTTGACGGAATTCGGTATTGAATCAAAGAACCGAACGCCATATTCAAAGGCCAATATTAAAAGAATTCTCACTAACCAAGCATATCTCGGTCTTATCTCCCATAAAGGAGAATATTTTGAAGGAAAATTCCAACCAATTCTTGACCATGCAACATTTGAAGCCGTGCAAGAAGTATTGAAAAGAAAATCAAAACCAAGAAAAACAAAACAAGGCCATAATTTCCCGTTCATTAACCTGATGACTTGTGGGGAATGTAAATCGCCGATTACCGCCCAATGGTCTAAAGGAAAATCAGGAGGAATGTATCGCTATTATCGGTGTACCAAAAAACGAGGCAAATGTGCTCAAAAATATATCCAAGAAAAAGATCTCGCCAATCAGATTAAGACACGGCTTCAATCTGTCGCACTTTCAGACAGATATACCAATTGGATGTTAAACAAGGTTGATAAGTGGGAAAAAGAGAAAACCTACACGACTCAACTTTCTTCACAGAATATAAAAACCAAAATTGCCGGAACCCAAGACAAGATAGACAAACTCGTCTCCGCCTACATAGACGGTGATATTCCCAAAGAAAGTTATCTTACAAAGAAAGAAGAACTGCTCAAACAAAAATCAGCCTTCAATCAAGAAAAAGACAATTCCAGGCAAACTACTAAAAACCCGCTCGAACCCTTGAGACAATGGATTTTAGACACGAAAAAAGCCAATTTCTTGGCTTCTTCCGATGATTATCATCAAATCAGAGAAATCATTCCAAAAATTGGAACGAACCCCAGATTAGAAGATAAATCATTTTCCCTCCCCCTCATTCCACCCTTTCAATTTCTTGCGGTCGCCTTGGGCGACCGCGCCGATACCTTTGCCGTCCCGACTTTGTCGGGACGGCCTTCAGGGCTTTCAAAAGGGGAAAGTTCTATGTTGTCGGGACGCCGGGATTTGCACCCGGAATCGCACGAACCCGAATCGTGCATGTTGCTGTTACACCACGTCCCGAAAATTAATTCACCAAGTATCTCTTTTTTGTTTCTTCTTCTTTTTCGTATTCAATGTTTTCCATTTTATTTCTTGCTTCATCAAAAAACTTTTTTAATTCATCATCAGATAACTTATTTAATTCCTTGGTCCGGTTTTCTAAATAACCTTTTTCATTTTTAGCCGGATCATCCAGAATCTCATTCATTAAAGCGTTAAGAATGTAGCCTATTCTAGGCCCCGGCTGTATGCCAAGTAAATCCATAGTATCTTTCCCATTTATTTTAAGTTCTTTCAGCGAAACCGGCTCCCGTAATGCTTTCTCAAGCATTACCAAAAATTTTCTCAAGCGGTAGGGCTCTGCTTTCGGCACGCCGGAACCAATCCTATCGCAGAGCCGGACATCAATCAAATCCCAAATGTTCTCGTGACCGACGTTCCGCAAAACCCGGCGCACGGCCGAATCGGTGATCTTTTCCGGGTCTGATTGAAACAAATGATACCGCACCAGCAAGACCACTTTTTCAATATCTTTTTTAGAAAATTTCAAACGGGTCATAATTTTGGCGGTTATTTTTGCACCAACCACGTCATGGCTGTAAAAAGTCGAATCAAGGCCTTCGCCCTTTTTAGTATGGGGCTTGGCGATATCATGGAACAAAGCACCCAATCGGACATGCAAATTAAAATTTTCTTTCACCGCGTAGGTAAAGGCGCGCAAATTATGCTCCCAGACCGAAAATACATGATGTTTATTCTGTCCGACACCAAAGCCATCCTCGAATTCCGGCAAAATATGCTTTAAAAGCCCGGCCTCGCGCATCAACTCAAATGCCCGGGCCGGCCCCCTTTTTAATTCTTCTTCAGTCACTTCATTAGACCTCTCATTTTTACCCGGCCACGGCGCGTGCTGAATAATTTTTAAAAACTCTTCCCTGACTCTTTCCTTAGCAATCATCTGGATTAGCCCGGCTTTCTCTTTTATCGCCTGAAAAGTTTTTCCATCTATCTCAAAATCAAGCTGAATCGCGAACCGAATCGCCCGCAAAAGCCGCAAAGCATCTTCATCAAACCTTTCTTCAGGGTTGCCGACTGCCCGGATCAATTTATTTTTCAAGTCTTCCTGCCCGCCGAATAAATCAGTAATCTTTCCGTCTTTGTCCATTGCCAAAGCATTCACCGTAAAATCCCTGCGTTTTAAATCATCCTTAATATTTTTGGCAAACTCTACTTTATCAGGATGCCTTTTATCGCTGTATTTTGATTCAACCCGGTAAGTTGTCAGTTCAACTACCTTTAAAGATTCATCTTCTGAACCAGTTTTCACGCCAACGGTTCCAAATTTATTCTCATAAAAACTGTTAGGGAAAATTTTCTGAATTTCTTCCGGCTTGGCATTAGTGGTAATGTCCCAGTCCTTCGGTTTTTTACCAAACAAAAGGTCGCGAACGCACCCGCCGACAACATAGGCCTCAAATCCGGCTTTCTCCAGTTTATTTAATATTTCTTGAATTTCTTTTGGAAGAGTCATTTTCAATTAATACCCCCACGAGGAGTTGAACCTCGATTTAGGGTTTAGGAAACCCTCGTCCTGTCCGTTGAACGATGGGGGCGGTTTATTAATTCAAATCATTGAAATTGTATAATTTTTATGCTAATTTTTCAAATTGAAAAGGGCCCGTAGCTCAACGGCGGAGCAATCCCATGGCATGGGATAGGTTGTCGGTTCAAATCCGATCGGGTCCATTGATTTTTGGAGACGTGGCAGAACGGCTAATGCGCCGCACTCGAAATGCGGTGCCCGAAAGGGCTTGGAGGTTCAAATCCTCCCGTCTCCGCCAATCAGGATTTCGCAAGCCAGAGGAAGCCGCCTCGCTTCGCTCGGCGGCCAATTTGTATTGTTTTTGGAACAAAAAAGAAAAAGATTTATCAATCAAAAACTAATCAGGCTGCCTAAGTCATAGAAAGAGTTTTTAAAGATTTGAGAATCAATGCTCAAAACCTACCTTTCCTCAACTACCCCGAGAGTCCAGAGTCCTATAACTTTCGGAGGATGCTATAATATTTTTCGAGTTTATTTCTCAAATACTGCTCATCTGAATGTAATGATCTATGACTGGCAATCTTGTTCAAAAGCTCCAGTTCTTTTTTAATATCTTTTTCCAAAATTTTAAGCTCCAGTTTTGTTTTTGAATCAAGTTTTTTCAGTTTTTTAGAAGCTCGGTATTCGGAAGCAATGAATTGAAGTTTCTTAATTTCTTCGGCGAAATACGGAATACCCTTAGAGACAAGCTGACCGAGAATGCCACCAATGGCCAGCAAGGCAACAAATAATATCAGGTGGGCGGTTATTAAGTTAATTATGGCGTCAAATACTTTGGTCAGCAGTTCAAGTACCGGTTCAAAACCAACATACCAAGCCGGTTTTATTGGCGAAATAATCACAATTGCCTCAACTTGTAATTCTTGGGGAGATGATTCAATATAATTGCCGGCCTGATCGTACGCTCTTACGGTAAGTTGTTTTTTGCCGGGAGTTTGGGACGGCAAGGGATAGTAACCGGAATCATCAATAGAAAGCCTCGTCGATTCACCATGGTCGATCTTGGCTTCATAGTGATCAACGCCTGATAAACTATCGGCGGCGCGAAGATTAAATTTGGGGTTAGGATTAGTGGTATCTTGAGGATCTGCTCGTACCACTTCAAGATTTTCCGGCAAGCCGGTATCAATCTGGAATTTGAAATGCGATATTTCTCCCCAGCCATTGTTGTTATGAAGTTGCACATGGAAATACCAAGCGCCATCTGCAATATCCGATAAGCTCTTTCTGTTAATTGCGGTATTATAACCTACGGTCGGTCGCGAATTTGAGAATTTATCATATAAGAGACGAGCAGCGTTAACGTCAGAAGGCACTGTCCAACTGAACTCTGGGGCGTTATTTGAATACCATTTTTCGGGGTCAGGATGCGTCGATGAAGAAATTCTTGGGGCCGCCGGCACTCCGACAACAGGCGCTGGGACAGGCGTTATTTTTTCTTCGCCAATTAAATTAAAACTCGCTTGGGCACCACTACTAAAAACATCAGTTCCGTAGCCGTCATTAGCCCGAACTGCTGCTGAAGAAAAAACTAAAGATGCCGAGCCGGCCCTCTTAACCCTAAAAGTCGCGCTGATAATTTTGCCGACAGTGCCCTTAAACCCCGGGGTAGGCAATCCTCCGTTGAACGATAGAGTACCGACACTGTTGGAAAAAGTCGGCTCGTCCACCCACAAAGAGAATATTGACCCCGATTTACTAATTGAAATTATCTCTAAAAGACCGCTGGGAAAATTTACGGTGGTCTCTGCATTGTTTATATCCGCATTCTCCGTATTAACCAGAACGTTAACCGTAAAAACATTTCCTACGGTAAAATTACCGGACGACGGGCTGAAATAAAGAGTCGCGGCATCTGCCGCTCTGGCGCCAAAAAGCAGAAAAACAAAAAAACCGAAAAGTAAAAATATTTTCTGCGTCCTTCCCTCCTTCATCCCGTTAGAGACAGGTTGCGACCCGGTCGAAACCGTGCCTAATTAGTTTATTATATATTCCCACCAAAGACATTCTGGCCATCGCTTTTCTTATATACTTGTTCGTTGTGTCTCTAACGGGATTCATATAATAATTCTAACATCAAATCGGCCTTTCCGCCCGATTTTTGTCCACACCCCTAAAACAGAAAATGGTTGTCAGGAATTTTTTCGTCGTTTTAAGATCAGGCGCAAAACATAAAATATAAGAACGGCGATTAGAAGCGTGATAATCCAAAACAAAATGTTTTTGTAAAACGGCGCGGGCAGAACGGTAATTTTTGCCTTCGTGATGCTTTCATTTCCCGCTTTATCAACCGCTTTTATTTGGACGATACTCTTAAGCGATTGGTCCCGAATAAGGTATGGGCTTTCAGCCCGGACAAAATCACGGTCGCCCTCTTTGATTTCATAATAAGCGATTCCTGAATCTTTATCCGTAGCAAAGAAGCTCACAAAATACTGATTATTAAAAACATACGAGTCATGGCTTATGATTGCCTCAATAAACTCGGGCGGCGTCTTATCATTTGAAGTTAAATTATTCCAATCATCGCGAGGCCGCGAGTCAAATTTTTCAGGCAAGACATCCATGACTAAATTTTTAACACTTACCTTATCTTTGGTTCCCTTGCCGTCATGTAGATAAGCAGAAAGATTATCAGGTGTCAGAGTAATTTGGCCTACTTTTTGTAATCTCAAAACAATATTGAAAATAATCGCGTCTTTGGAGTTTAAACCATCAGGGGTTCCACCAACAAAAGAAATGCTTGTATTGCTCTCCGATGGCAAAGGTTTGCCAGGCCAAAGAGAAAATTTGGAACCCGCCGTATTGATATCAATTAAAGAAACTGACCCTGCTAAATAGTCCAGCAAAACGCTGCCCTCAACCGCATTTATATTTTTATTTTCAGAATCAACACGAACACTAAATATTATCGTATCCCCAACAAAAAAATCCGGATGATTTGCGTCTATATAAATATTTGAAGCAAAAACCGAATACGGCAACAATAGTGCGCTCAATACCAGAATGGAGAGGTATATTTTTTTGTTGGCTCTAACGGGATTCATAATTATTTTTTCCATTGATATAGCAAGATTGAGAAATCTACAGAGTCAACCCTATTATCTTTGTTTATATCAACATAAGGATTTTTGAATGGAGGTTTTGTTTTCCAAAAAGCTAACAGTATAGAAAAGTCTGTGGAATTAATTTTATTGTCACCATTAAAATCAGCCCCGCTCGGGACACTCACCGGAATCGTCGATATTATAGCTGCACTACCACCTCCACCACCTCCACCGGAAGGCGGTGGTGTGGGGGTGGGCGTTGGTGTGGAGGTGGGCGCAGATTCAGCTGTAAATTGTTCCGTTGATGCCGCCCAGTTAGTTTCGGCTAAAGCTCGCGCCTTAACTTTGAACCAATAAGTTCCCGCTGTTGGCACATCATCCAAAGTCAACGACAGGTTTATAAAATCTCCGGCATTTATAAATGCAGTATCTGACGCAGAGTCCACATCATCGTTTCCACCGCACAAATTATCTTCACTGCTTACAATACAGTAAACATAGTAAAAGTCGCTCCCTGAAGTTCCCATGTTGTCAATTCTCACACTGGCAGTTATGGTTGGTATAATTTTGTCTGTAATTTCAATTATTTGAACGTCAGCCGGCGAACTAGAAAGATTCCAATAATCATTTACTTTAATCGTTTTCCCGTTAATGACGACAGAAACTACAGTTTCCCAAACACCGCCAACGGCGCTACCGCCAATACTATAACTATAACTGTAGGTTCCGTTTGAGTCCTTAGTCATCACGCCAGCTGGGACTTGGACTGTTCCGGCGGGGTCAGTAATAACCACTGCTGGCAGAGAATCAGCATCCGTTGGAATAGTCGCGTAATTTAGAACCTGCAATTTTGCTTTGTAAGCGGTGTTGACCGTAGTTCCCTCAAAGTCGGACAGTGTCACCGTGAAATGATTGGCTATCTCCTCAACGATAAAACTTTTATCCACTTTGACTAAATCGCCGGCTCCCGCGCTGCCACAAGACATCATGGCGCGCCAACTACCGGAAGCAGCGGTTGGCAGGGTAGTGTAATCGTAATAATGCCAACCGTCACTTCTTTCGTTCATGAGCGTGGTTGGTGAAACTTTCTCCACATTAAGAGGATCAGTTATTCCGATAGTGCAATCTGTTGTAGAAGGGGAAAAATCGTCTTCAAAGACGAATTCGCCCAAGGTAACGGTATCGCCGGGAGCAATTTTTTGATAACCGGCATATACAAAATCAGTCGCAAAAAAAACTAAAAACAGCGAGATAAAACAGCCAAAAACTTTCCTCATGGTAAAATTATAGCACACGTCTAAGTTTCCATAATCCACAATATTGTGGATAGGTGTGGGGGTGAATCTGATATAATTAAGTTGGAGAATTATACCTATGTTTTTACCAAACTCACATTCTTTCTTGTTGGTAAGATCAGTTTTGCTGTCCTCCTCCTCGTCAGATCCTGGAAGGAAGCTGTTTTTACCGAATACAGATTCTTTTCTATTAAGACACGGGCCAATTGTTGATCCTATTTATTTTGCACCTGAAGGGTTTACCCCCACACCTGTTTTAGAAGAAACAGGTGTGGGGGAACAATCCAAAATTAAGGATCAGGGTAAACGCACCTTTTTGAAAGTGGCGAGCATTGCTGGCGCCAGCGCCATCGCTTCCCAAATCCTTTCACCTAAAAAAGCTTCGGCTTTTATAATGGGCAGTTCGCCGACGACTGGGGTAGTTGGCGTCAAGAATGCGGCCAATACCAGAATCAATCCCGCCACCGAAGAAACCGCCGCTACGCTTGCCACCCAAGCAACCGCCGCTACGCTCCTCAAGACCTCGGATTTAACTTTTGATACCGGATCTTTGCAGGTCAAAGTCACATCACTACCCGACAGTAGTTTTAGTGATTCGGGAAGTGTGGCCAAAAAAGGTCTGGTAGATGCTGACCGACATGTTCAGGTTGATGTTTTGAGTTCGGCGCTACCGACTACCGCTTCTACAGAGACGACGCTCCAAACAATTTCTTTTGGTGGTAAAAAATATGCCCTTCGTCTTACAACGGTTGGTTCTGTTGACTACGTGGCTGAAGCGGATACCGGTACCGCAACTTCTGCCGCGTTATGGCGAGTAAAAAAAGTGGATAGTACTTCTGGTATTATTATCACATGGGCAGATGGTAATGCTAATTTCGATAATGTAGCAACCGATTTAACCACATTAACTTATTCATAAAAAAAATGTGGCGAGGTTATCCACACCTAAAACTTGTGTTTCAGCAAGTTATCAAATATAATAATCCCAAGATATGTTAAAAAACACATATTTTGGCAATAAATAAGCAATAAAAATGCAATATATTGAATTGAGAGAGCAATTAAAAGATTTTAAAATATTCAATCTTAGTGACATAAGAAAAATAGAGGCGGATTTTGATTTGCGGCGGTTAAATGAATGGCAAAAGAAAAATTATATAAAAAAAATCCGGCAAGGTTTTTATATTTTTTCCGACCTTGAAATAAGCGAGCAAATACTTTTTCTTATCGCTAACCGCATTCACGGTCCGTCATATATCTCTCTTGAAATGGCGCTCTCTCTCCACGGGCTTATCCCCGAAGCTGTGTATGGCATAACATCTGTTACAACTCAAAAAACCAAAACACTGAAAACTTCTATCGGTGATTTTATTTATAGACACATAAGGCCGGAGCTCATGTTTGGTTATGAGTTATTAGAACACGAGGGACACCGCTATAAAATGGCGGAAATGGAAAAATCCGTTCTTGATTATCTTTACTTTAATTCAAAAATTAATAATGATGAGTCCTTCGCCGGGTTGCGTTTTAATGCCGCCGAGTTTAAAGAAAAAGCGGATATGGAAAAGCTTAACAAATATCTTCTCGCCTTCGACAACGAAGCACTTACGAGGCGGGTGAAGAAGTTTTTAGTATATATCCAGCATGCTTGATTTAAAAAATATAGAAAGATATTATCCGGACAATGAGAAGCCTTTCAAGAGGAACATCTTGAGGGAGTATTTGCAGTATAAAATCCTGGAAATTATTTTTGCGTCCGAATACGCCAACAAACTGGCGTTCATAGGCGGTACAGCTTTGCGCATCATTTATCAAAACAGACGTTTTTCTGAAGATATTGATTTTGATAATTTCGGATTAACAGATATTGAATTTGAGAGAACGGCGCAGGAAGTCAAGGCCGGGTTGGAGACGGAAGGATTTAAGACGGAGATAAATATTGTCGGCAAGAAATCTTACCGCTGCAATGTGCGTTTTCCGGGCCTGCTTTTTGATAGCGGACTTTCACAGCATCAAGATGAAAAAATACTCATTCAAATTGACAGCTTGGCTCAAGGTTTTGACTACCAGCCGGAGCGGAAAATTTTAAACAAGTTTGATGTATTCACCGAAATTTTTGTTCCTTCAGCCAGTTTACTGTTGTCGCAAAAAATAAACGCCGCTCTAACCCGCAACAGGGCAAAGGGCAGGGATTTTTATGATATTATTTTCTTGCTGTCTTTTACCAAGCCCAATTATAAATTTCTTGAACAGAAGCTGGGTATTGGAGATGCGGAAAAATTAAGAGCCAAGCTGGTTGAAATAAGCAGTGGACTTAATTTTGCAGAACTGGCGAGGGACATAGAGCCATTCCTGTTTAGTCGGGGCGATAGCAAAAAGGTTGAGCTGTTTTTGGATTTTATCGCGCAGGCCGAGCTATAAATCTTTTTGATTTTTGATATTTAATTTTTGATTTATTAAAGATATCCACACCACAAAACTATAGACTACGAATTATGGTGTATACTATAATAGTAAATAAGTTAGAAATTAAATTGTAATTTTCATTTTTGATTTTTACATTTTGATTTAATAAAGACATATGGCATTCGTAGCAGCAGACTGGACAATAGATCGTCAAACAAAAAATATTACGTATAACGGTAACGATCATACCGGGGCAAGTCCGTCATACGCGACCGTGGTTCAGTTCCACCGAGCATTGCAGGACTTTGCGGATGATGCTGGATACGCGGGTAACGACGAGCTTGATATCACCGATCCGACACCATCCGATCGTTCAACCGACAACATCGTCACGCTCCTCAATGGTTGGAATATTGACGATAATGCCGCGGAGCATATTTATGATGGCTCCATTATTCAAAAAAACGGCGACGAGATTTACGACGGTATCAAAATCCTTGCTCCCACCGGCACCGCTGTGCAATTCATACAAAATAGCGCGGTGTTGTCAGATGACTGGTGGAACTCTTCAGAAGGAGGCACGCACACCGGAGCGGCTGATGCTTCGGTTCTCACTGACAGCACAAAATCTTGGACGACCGATCAGTGGGTTGGTTACAGAATCAGAAACACCACGGACGGTTCTTTTGCTACTATCACGGCAAATGCCGCGACCACCATAACAGGCACGCTTGAAGGCGGGACGGATAATGACTGGGATGCCTCAGACGCGTATATCATCGTGGACGGACTCAATAGCGATGCCAATAACGGCGTTTCGCACAACTTTATGTTAAAGGTGCGAACGGTCGCGGCAGACACAGACGGCCGCCGTCTTATCGCTACAAGCCGTGAGTGGGGAAGAACATACCTGGAATTCAAGGTGAACGGCACCACTCGCGGCATCAACGTGGTGGCGCTCGCCGCGGCGACAGACCTCAACAACACCACAACCTCAACTACAGTTTCTGGCTATAGCGATGTGGTAAACGACCGCACGACCTCCTCGGCTACGGTGAGCGGCGTCAATTCACTGGGCGCGACCACGCTCAATGTGTCTAGCGGCCCCGCATTCAGTATCGGCCAGTTCATCGCCGTCAACGACGGCGCCAATATTGGTGAGTATCAGATCACGAATATCGTCACCAATGCGCTCACCATTACGCCCGGCCTTGATAAGGCAACGGCGGGAGGTGAGACGATCTACAACATCAGCTATGGCTTCGAGGCTATTGATGTGAATAACGACACGACCAACGAGAACTACTTCACAAAATGGGATCGCGGCTCGCGCACGATCAACCAGTTTTATGAGCGCATGAAATATGTCAGTCGGGACGTTCCGTACACTACACTTATTCCGGCTAAACGCATCTTCGGCTTAAGCGGCGAATTGTTCCGGGGTATCACTCACGAAATTGTTGTTGATACTCCTTCTGCTACTGACTTCTTTGCCGCTGAAGCAGTGTCTTGGTCTGGTGGGACTGGCCGAATGCTCGCCATCAACGATGTGAATGCGCCCACAAAAATGTGGATCCAGCTTTTGACCGGAGTCAAGCCTACTGATAATCAAACGATCACGGGCGGAGTTTCAACGGCCACCTGCCTTATGAATGTCACGATAACGGACCGCACCATCTCCACGCCATTCGTCGGGGTCTCTACCGGTTCTGCCATCATCGGCGCGTACGGTTTTGGCGTTGAAGCCGCTGACCTAACCCAAAATGACAAGGTGTTTGACCTTAACAACACCCAATACTCGCCTCCCAACATCGTCACATTCACGGTTTCCGGCATCGTTTCAGGCGAGGATAGATTGCTCGTCGCGCCAAAAGGCTTCCGCTTCGCATATGACACTGAGGTAAGCGGTCCATTCACTGTTGGAGAAACTCTTACCTTCACGTCTCCTGCGGGCACTGCGAAGCTTGCAGAGCTGTATGATAACGGAACGACAGGATTTATGTACATTGGTGAGATGTTAACCGGCAGTACTCCGACTGACAATTCAACTATCGCCGGAGCAACCGCGACGGCTAATGTCAACGGCGCCGTGACAGTTGATATTGACTTGAGACAGATGAGTTTAAACGGCGCGTTAACCGGCGCCACTGTCACATCGGTTGTGGTGAACGGTACGATCCCGGCTGATACGCCAAATACGTCAAATGCCGGAACTAAAACTATCAGAATTGAACGGGCTGACGGTCAGTACACACTCCACACCTATACCTCTTGGTCTGTGTCAACGTTTACTATCGGATCTACAGATTTCTCAACAAACAACGCAGCGAACGGCGCTAATGTCTTTTTGAGCTATGTAGACAAGCTGGCTGATGCGACGACTGCCACATTTAGCGGGATTTATAACGCAGACCGAAACCTATTCATCCGCGTCCGCGATGCCGGTACGGCAGGTGATACAGTGCCAATCAAGACCTTTGAAACCACCGGTACGCTTGGCTCGTCGGGAGGTTCAACTACTGCCATCAGAACATCGGATGCATAATCACAAATTCAAAATTATGAATCCCGTTAGAGACACAATGAACAAGAACATAAGAAAAGCGGTGGCCAGAGTGTCTTTGGTGGGAATAATTATAAACTAATTAGGCACGGTTGCGACCAAGTCGCAACCTGTCTCTAACGGGATGAATTCTACATCACAGGAAAAAGTAGTGAAATGTAAAAATGATAAATGCGGTCTGCATTTTGGGTACTCGGAAAAACAGACAAAGTGCCCGTTTTGCCATACCCAGTTCGGTAAAGTTGAAGAAAAAACTTCCGCCAGAGGCGGATCCGCCTCTGGCGGAGAAGAAAAGAAAGGGGCCGCAAAAACCCGAAAAGAATCATTTAAAATATGGGGGAAGAGTTGAAAAAGAATATGAATCCCGTTAGAGACACAATGAACAAGAACATAAGAAAAGCGGTGGCCAGAGTGTCTTTGGTGGGAATAATTATAAACTAATTAGGCACGGTTGCGACCAAGTCGCAACCTGTCTCTAACGGGATGAAACTCCAAGAACTTGTAAATAAACTTTCAAATCTTCTCGCGAGCGACGCCGGGGAGGCGGAGGTAAAAATTGACGATAAACATATCGAAACCGTCACTCTCGTCGAAGTTGACGGTGTGAAAAGTGTAATTATTAAATAAAATAACATGTTACAGTCAACCAGTGGGAATTTCGTTATAGTAGGAGTAAGTGACCCCAAATATTTTTGGAAAGGTCAAGAACTTAGTGAGGTTGTTCGTGTACTTTTTCACTCTGACACAGATGAAACAAGTATCAAGTTGAAAGTGCAAAATACAACAAATTTTGATTCTGTTTACGTCGAGATGGAATCAGCGGGCATTGATATTAAAAAAATAACTCATTAAATACTATGGACGATTTTCTGCTAATAGTACCTGAAGGATGGATAGAGCTTGAAAACGCGTCAGCCCAGTTTGGGAGTCAAGCTGTGGACGTGACTACCTTAACCAATCTAGTTCAAGGTCAGGAGTGGATACCTATAAGTACCGCGCTTGAAGAATTAGGATTTCTTGGAGCTAACGAGATCATTGTGAATGCACGACTAATCAACACCGCCGAGGACGAAAACGACTACCGATTCTGGTACATAAGGGCGTGATATTGAGGGCTCACAAGGACCGTCCTTGCGAAATCAAGCAAATACAAAGGGTTCCCCTTGGTATTTTATGGTGTAGAAATTATTTGATATACGTTGATAACATGATTAATTATCTCCGAAAAAAATGGTAAAATAAATACACTATGGCGAAGATACGAGATTATGCGATTACCATCAACACGGTAGCAACAGCCAGCTTGGTTTGCGAGATGCCCGTGCACGCAACCGGCGACGTTCTCCTGGCTTTTCTCAACAAGGACTCCACCACCGGCTTTGCCGGCACTGGTTGGAATGCTCTACAGGCGCAGAATTCCGCTGGCGCCCACGGTGCCGTGTGGACAAAACGGGCAACCAGCTCATCTGAAACAATTACCTTTACCTTAACCTTAGAAACATGTCTGGCGGTAGTGGTAGCGGTCAAAAACGCCGAGGCGGAGATAAATTCGGGATTAATTACCATCAACTGCAATTCCGCTGGTACTTATACCAGAACCGCCGGTTCATTTACAACCGATGGTTTTGAACCTGGACAATCGGTGTTATTCAGCGGTAATACTTCGGCAGGAAACAATGTCATCAAGATTATTTCCACTATCACTGGCGCTGGTACCATTATCACCGTTACAGACGCTACGGGAATGGTCACTGAAAGCGGTAATGGGGATGAACGGGCCGTCTCCACCGGAGTCGATGTAACCGCCGTAACCGGCGCGGATGACCTGACTTTTCCTCTTGCCGGAGCGACCATGACGCCGATAGACAATAACTGCTTACTTTTTGACTGGCTATCCACAGATATAGGCATCGGGCCATCAGCCCTTCCCGGCTGGGTCAATATCTTCACCGGTGACGCCGGAGCCAATTCGGGTTGCCTGTCTTACACCTACCAAAAAACAGCCGCCTCAGTCACCCATTCAGGCCACTGGGGAGGGGTAACCTCTACCGCCGCCGATTCCCGGGCATTTATGATCGCCATCCGTGACAATGGAAGTGAAACAGAAGTGGATCCTTATGTTGACCGCGCGACCGTTGGAAGCGCTGTAGTTTCCTCGATAGTTGGCGTAACTGGGGAAATTGATGCCGGGACATGGGCCACAACGGCTCTTTCTTTAGCAACGGTAGGGGCAAAAAGCACCACTTTTGATGCAATAGCGACTGTGGCTGACTCAGGCTACATCCCGTTCTGGGGATCGGCCAGCTTTACCCCCGCCACCAGCACCACAAATCTGGTGGGAAGCGAGCTTGGTCTTACCACGGCCACAGATATGCAGACCGGCAGTCCGCTACTTTTTGGAACCTGGAATTTCCTTACACCCCGGGACTACGTTGATCTTGGCAAGGCCTCAACCGGCGGACTGATTATCGCCGTAGCAGACTCAACAAACGACTATAAAGCCTGGACTATCGGCGGACAGTTTGATAAAACCACCAATCCTGACAAGCGCAATAAGTTTGCGATTCAGGTTAACCAGACTACCTCCACCACTTATGGAGCAAGCGGTACCCTAAACAACGTAAATAAGGTATTGTACCTTGCCGCGGGAGTTTACGGAGCTGTGGCTTGGCGGGGATCTAATTTATGGTTACTCACCGAGACGATTCTTGCCGGCGGTTCAGCCACCATACCGCTTACCTTTGAACAAATGGAAATCGCCATTAATGATGGAACCGGACGCATCCCTATATTTGACCGGGATGGCTCTGCCGCGACGATATGGACTCGCCTTCGTGTTGGCGGCGGTGATCCGGTCCATTATGATGTTGATGCCAAGACCTTCCAATGGCCAAGAGCGGCAGACGCCGTTGATTACTTCACTTTCCATGTTGACGCCAACGCAGTCGGAATTGAATTTTTTGGTCAGGCCAGCGATACATTGCGCTTTACCAATTCCGTTTTCGTTTCCAGCTCAACTTACTATTGGCGGTTCAATGCCAGCCATTCGGCTTCTGCCACCCTGGACTTTTCTGGAACGCGCGTCATAAATGCCACGGTAACTCTGCGAAGCACCTCGGATCTCAACGGTGTGAGCTTCCAGGAATGCCCGACGTTCACCCAAAACTCAGCCACTTTAACTAATTGTGACTTTTTGGATACCAAAGTGACTTCAGCGGCTCCAGCAGATGCGGCATTAATATCTAATTCAACATTTACTTCATCTGGAACAGGGCATGGCATAGAAATCGGCGGCACGGCGGCGAACATCACGCTCACGGGGCTGACGTTTACCGGCTACGCAACCACCGACGGCTCGACCGGCAACGAAGCCATATATGTGAACGCCACTGGCTCTATGATAATTTCAATTTCTGGTGGTTCTATTCCGTCCATTAGAACGGCGGGGGCGACGGTAACGGTGCAAAACGCCGTCACCGTAAAAGTAACTGCAAAAGACGCAAACACGCTTGCGGCGATTGATGCTGCGCGGGTGCTTATGGAAGCGAATTCAGTAGCTACCGGCACGCATACCGGCGCTAATGGCGCCTCAACACTGACCGACTCTTCTAAGTCATTCACGACAAACGAGTTGGTGAACTACAGAATATACAATACTATCGATGGCAGCGACGGCCTTATCACGGCCAACGACGCGACTACGGTAACAGCGACGCTCTCTGGCGGGACGGATAATGACTGGGATACCTCTGATGCGTATATCATTGTTGCAAAGCCCGCGCTCAATCCGGTGTCTATAACAAGATCTGGCACTATTGCCACAGTGACACACCGCAATCATGGTCTTGCAAATGACGCAACGGTTGCCATACGAGGCGCCACCCAGGACGAATATAATGGCACTTACACAATATCTAATGTTTCCGCTAACGCGTATGATTACACTGTATCAGGGAGCCCGACCACACCCGCCACGGGTTCACCAACCTCAGCCGCGGTTATTTTGAATGACGTCACAAATGCGTCTGGAGTCCTGCAAACTACCGCGTTCAACTATACGATCAACCAGCCGGTAACAGGAAAGGTGCGAAGGGCGACCAGCGGCACAAAGTACAAAACCGGAGCGATTGCTGGTACAATTACTAGCGCGGGACTAGACACCACCATTCTCTTAATTGCAGATGAGTAATAGATAATGTAAAGTTAAAATCTCAATAATTTTGCATTTTGATATTTGATTTTTTAATTTAATACCATGGCGATCACAGTAAATTGGCCTACAAAAGTAATAAATGTACCAAAAGCGGATATGACGCTTGTTTCGTCAACGCCATATGAGATACGCGAATTAAACGTCAATACTTTCCGGCTTACCCTGAAGGACTTGGAAGATGACGAACAGGGACAGCCCTGGCCGACAACCCACAACCATAACACCACTATTACGGTTGGAGGGGTAACTCTCGCCCGAGTGGTTGAGATTATCAACGGATATACGGCAACTTTTGAAAATGGTTCGTATGCCGTAAATCTTGTCGGCGGCAATTCTAATATTGGAGATGTGTTGAACCTAAACTCCGTGTCAGTTCGCGCGTCCAATAGCGCGGGTCTTGTAGAGCTTAACTTAGCAAATGTTGTGTGGAATGAGCTGACCGCAAATCACTTGACTGCGGGTACAACAGGAAAAACTCTATCTGATGCAGGAAGCGCGGGGAATCCTTGGGGCTCACCAATTACAGGCAATACAGATGCCGGGACATTTGGTGAGTTAGTTGGAAAGAAGCTTTTGACTGTAGCCAAATTTTTGGGATTGAAATAGATACTCGTGATATAATTTTAGTATGACTCCCGTTAGTGATAAAAAATCAGAGATTTTTGCCGACACGGCAAAAGCGAGTCGGATCACTAACGGGATGAGTCCCGTTAGTGATAAACCAAAATTTTGTTACGTGTATATTTTACGAAGCAAAAAGAGCAATCAATGGTACACTGGCTACACTACAGATTTACGGAAGCGCTTTAAGGAACATAATGATGGCAAATTTAAATCATGGACAAAAGGTCGTGGTCCATTTGAGTTGATTTATTACGAAGCGTATTTACATCCAAAAGATGCATTTGCGCGAGAAAAACAAATTAAATCTGGTCCAGGAAAACGCTATATGCAAGAACGCTTAAAGCGCTTCCTATCACTAACGGGATGACAATAAATGACCTTATCCAACTACTTGATAATAGGTTAAGGGAATTTAAGCTTTCCAGAGATTACGCCAGGATGAGCGGCGATTTGGAAAGGATGAATATCGCTGATAAAGAAGTCCTCTCTTTGGAGGATACTCTGTTTCAATTAAATTTATTGGTGGACACCTCCAAATCCGCCGCTGTTAAAGAGGCGATTCTTGCGGAAGTTATAACTGACGGTTCAGTTGCTGTTTTGGGTGAATATGATATCACTTCTTATGCTACCGACCTCCTGCACGAAGAAAAAATAATGAATATTTTGAGCAAAATGGGAGTGATGGATACAGTGGAAAAAATTGATGATTATATCATGGGCAAGGCCTTGAGCAGTCCAGTTACCGGAGAAATGGTTATGAGTGCTACTGAAGCTTATACCGTAGATGTCCGGTTGATGATGGCTATAATGGAACAGGACTCGCGTTTTGGCACTGTTGGCAAAGCGGTGAGAACTCTCAATCCGGGTAATGTCGGTAATGATGACAGCGGTAATACTCATACTTACGAATCATGGCAAGAAGGCGTGACAGCAGTAGCAGAATGGCTTAGTAGACATCGTGGATCAACAATCATTTCCGAAATTCCTGAAGAACTTGTTCTTGAGCCTGCGACCACTTTAACACCCTCAACCATAACACCAACAACCGCTTCAACATCAATAACTACAACGACCACGATTACCACTACACCAGTGGCCACTGCTTCTACCTCATTTACCACAACACCATCGTCAACCGCTTCTCCTTCATTTTCTCCAACACCAACTCCAACACCTGTAGTTACTATAACCCCATCACCGACCGCTTCTTCTTCATTTTCTCTAACGCCAACTCCTGAACCCACTCCTGAACCAACACCGACTCCAGAACCGACACCCGAACCGACACCCGAACCCACACCCGAACCCACCCCCGAACCCACCCCGGAGCCCACACCCGAAGAAACTCCAGAACCTACACCAGAGCCGACCCCCACACCAACCACTGACACCTCAACGGATTCGACAAGCTCAGGGCAAGCAACTGATTAACAACCTTGGAAGAATTCAATAAAAACATAGAAAAATACCTTCCATTTTTGGAAGACCTACGTGGTCGATTGTTTCGTGGGGTAATCTTATTCGCCATATTCTTCGTGGCCGGCTTTTTCTTTGCCGGAACGATTCTGAAAAAAATATTGGAGTTTGTTCACCTCGATCAGGTCACCATCGCCGCTTCTTCACCGTTTCAGTTTATCGAAATAGCGATGGATTTCGGATTCTTCTTGGCGATTATAGTTTGTATTCCATATATAATCTATAGCTTTTATAGTTTCATCGTACCCGCATTAACCAAAAACGAGCAAATAAAATTATTAAAATCCGTTCCTTTAAGCGTTGTTCTTTTCATTGGGGGATTTTCTTATGGGTTTTTTATTCTTAACTATGCTTTAGAAGCGCTTGCTTCCATTAACATCGGTTTGGGGATTGCCAATTTTTGGAATGTCGGTCAATTTTTGTCGCAAATATTTATCACATCCGCATTGTTGGGATTTATTTTTGAGTTTCCTCTTCTCTTGACCCTACTTATAAAACTGGGGATAATTACACCCGAAACCCTCAAAAGCCAGAGGCGCGTAGCTTATTTTTTAATGTTTTCTTTGACCGCTTTACTTCCGCCAACGGATGTCATATCGTTAATAGCGATGGCATTGCCACTTGTGTTATTATACGAAGTGACAATATTATTAAATAAGAATAAATATCATGTTTGGACACTAGAACCCAATAAGTAGCGATTCTGACTTATCTACAATTACTGTATAGACGAATGAGACCACCTAGTGCTATTATACGAAGTGACAGTATTGTTAAATAAGAGTAAATATTATGTTTGGATTAGGACCTGTGGAACTAGTTATTTTGGCCGGTATCCTCGTTTTGCTTTTTGGCGCAAAGAAGATTCCGGAACTTGCGCGAAGTATCGGTGAGGCTGCAAGACACATCAGAGGCGTGTTTTCAGATGCAGAAAAAAAGGACAAATGACCGATAAAAACAGGAAAAATCGCTAACCGACAGGGTGTCTAAAAGGTCGATATCTTATTAAATAATAAATAATAAATAATATTATGTTTGGACTAGGACCTAGAGAAATAATCATTTTGGCCGGTATCCTCGTTTTGCTTTTTGGTTCAAAAAAGATCGCGGATCTTGCTCGCGGTGTCGCAGAGGCCGTTAAAATACTCAGGGGTAGTTTTTCAGATGAGGAAAAAAAGACAAAATAGACAAAAAAATTAAATAGCGTATCATTAATTTAAAAGGTCGATATCTTAATAAATAATAAATAATAAAAAATATTATGTTTGGACTAGGAACTACTGAAATAATTATTGTGGCCGGTATCCTCGTTTTGCTTTTTGGCTCAAAGAAGATCGCGGATCTTGCTCGCAGTGTTGCGGATGCTGTTAAAATACTCAGGGGTAGTTTTTCAGATGAGGAAAAAAAGGACCACGACCATAAAAACAGCTAAAATTGGGTATGAAGAGCTGGAAACGCATTACTTTAGTAATTTTTGTTTTGATTGGAGGTACCCTGTCTTTTGGTTATTGGTCTATGAATCAATTTGATATCGCACTTGATAATATAAGCGCTCCATATTTAGCAAATACCCATTCAGCTTATTCATCTCTTAAGCAAAACACAGAATTAGCTTCCGCTTCTCTAGAAACATCCGGGAAACTCACTACATCTACCGGCTCGGAATTAGCTTCTGCTTCTCAAGAAGTATCCGAGGAACTTGCCACTTCCACTGATCCGGAACTATCTTTCACTTCCCCCAAAAAAGATGCCAAGGTTTATATCGGCTGTACTTACCCAATTTCTTGGCAGTCAACTACGATGATAAGTTCATTAGAAGCTGCTCTTATTGATGCCGGTGCGAGGGAGGCCGTTGAGCCGAAAACAAGCGGTTTGGC
>Ga0209542_10007150_pt1 | contig 21372 bp, 26 predicted proteins | sample RifCSPhighO2_01_FD_184028 | JGI IMG/M metagenome (GOLD analysis project Ga0209542, IMG submission 184028) | Soil microbial communities from Rifle, Colorado - Rifle CSP2_plank highO2_0.1 (SPAdes) (version 2) | ecosystem: Environmental > Terrestrial > Deep subsurface > Rock core/Sediment ... | reverse complement strand
CGACGCCGGTCGGGCGAGCCACGCCGGCAGGGCGACCAACAGGCGGGGGAGCGCCTATGCAACCTGCCCAGCCGCCGAGCACGCTCACGCGGCCTGCTGCGCCGCCCGCGCCGGGCAATAAGACACCGTACGCGCCGGGGAGTTGTTCGGCCGGCACCGTGTGCGGGAACAATATTCAATACGTGCGTGATACGCAGTGCGTCGATCAGGAATTGCGGCGCTGCCAATTCGGCTGCAAAACTAATCCAACCGTCTCCGGGAGTGTCCCCGCTATACCGACTGCGTGCGCGGATGCCCCCAATACTGCCGCGTCGTGCACCCTCTCCGCTTCGCCGAGCACGGTCGCACGCGGTGCTACGACCACGCTCTCGTGGACGACGACGAACGCGCGGAGCGCGAGCATAACGCCCGGTATCGGCAGTGTGCCGGCAAACGGCACGCGCGTGGTCCAGGTGAGCGGCCCGACGGTGTACTCGATGACGGTCGTGGGCAGTCAAGGCGCAGGCGCAAATGCAAGCTGTGTGACGAATGTACGCGTCAGCGAGCCGGCGGTCCGTGCAGCAATAATTCTCGTCGCGAATCCGAAGTTCGTTCGAGCGGGGGAGCGCGCGACCCTCGGGTGGATAACGACGGGCATGCGCACATGCGTGATCTCCAGCCCACAATTCCCTGCGTTCACGGCCGAGCATTCGGAGAGGACCGCCGTCTTTGGCACGGCAACAACACCCGTCTTGCGAGCGCGCGCTAATTTCATCCTCTCGTGTATGAGCGCTGGAGGAGTATCGCGTGCCGCGACGACCACGGTAGATATACGGCCATGAAGCACGAACACCATACGAGGAGATATACACACCATCGATTGCCGCACGTGCATCCGCACGGTATGCTGAAAGCGTCTATGAAATGGGAGCGCATTGTACTCTTGGTTTTCTTCGGCAATTACCTCATCAACGAGGTGGCCGCTGGCCTCTCCGCACTTGTGCCGTTAAGCGAAGATGGCTCCGGCTGGGGTCCTTACATTGTATTTACCGTAATCGCAGCGATCGTCGTCGGTCTTCTCTCGTGGTGGTTCTTGAAAAGTTCCCTGCGAAGCTCTGGACTTCGCGCGGGCCTCGTCTTCGGCGTGGCGGGTGCACTCGTTTCTATCGCGACGACGTTCGTCTCCGGCATTTTCGGCACGCTGTTCGACACCGGGTCATTGGCCGCGGTGTGGGAGGTGCTTCCGAACTTCCTGCCGTTCCTGTGGGATGTATCGACACTCGTCCTCATTGGCTACTGGGTCGTTCCTGCCGCACTCGTCGGCTGGTTCATCGAGCGCGGTGCGCCTCGCTCTGCGACCATTACCCCTTAGGTTTGTTTGATTATCTTCGAAGGGTCCGGCCGCGTCTGACGCGGCCGGTTTCGTACTGGCACCGCAAAAGCGCAGGACGAGTGCTAAAATCGGAGTATGGTCCGCATATACGAAAAAGCGTTTTTCGGAGACGCCCTCACTTCTATTGAGAACGCGCACGTGAGTGTTGCAAGTTCCGCTGTCTTGTACGGACTAAGCGTATATACGGTTTTTCCCGTATGCGTCTCATCGAAAAAGACTCGGGTCGCATTCCGTTTGAAAGAGCACTATCGTCGTCTCATCAATTCGGCTCGCATCATCGGTATCGATACTTTTGAAAAAGAGTGGTCGGAAGAGCGATTCGTTGGGATCGTAAAAGAACTCGTCGCGGCCAATGATCCGCGTGAGGACGTATTTATCCGTGCGACCGTTCACGTGTCGGAGCTTTTGCCGGGCACCAGGAGCCGCGGACAAAAGACCGTTTTCAGCGCCATCATGTACGAAGCAGCGCCGATCCTTCCAAAAAGTGGTGCGCGCGTAAAGACGAGTGCATGGCGCCGGACGCCCGATACCGCCATCCCTTCGCGCGCCAAAGTGAATGGTGCGTATGTGAATTCTGTCTTGGGGAAGCAGGATGCGCTCGACAGCGGGTATGACGATTGCATTTTTCTGGACCTGAACGGACACGTGTGCGAATTGAGCGCGGCCAACATTTTTCTCGTTCGCGATGGCATTCTCTCGACTCCAGACATCGCGAGCGATATTTTGGAGGGCATCACGCGGAAAACCATTCTGGAATTAGCCGCCGCGATGAATATTCCTACAGAAGAGCGTCGGATAGACCTCACCGAGCTCTACATCGCGGACGAACTTTTTGCGTGCGGTACCTCGGCGTACATCACGCCGATCCTTGAAATAGACGCACGCTCCATCGAAAAGGGGAACGCGGGTCTGATCACGAAGCAACTACAAACTCGCTACACGGATGTCTTGCATGACAAAGACGCCGAATTCGGGCACCTCCTCACTATCGTCGGATGATGCGCTACAGGCCGAGTTTTTTCCGGAACTCCGGAACTTTTGCGATGAAGAAGATGTAGACGATCTCCAGGATTCCTGCGGTGTTGATAATGAGAAAAGCAATGAACCACCACTTTTCGTGCCGCTTCGCGGCATACCAGAGCGCGAATCCTTTCCAGAAAAGGCCCCACACCAAAAGGAGAATGAATAAAAGAGAGACGGAGCCGAAGGTCCCCAAGCCTCCGATACCCATCATGTTTGTAATGTCCATACGGGAAGTATAGACGAGGAAGTCAGCTATTCAATAACGCGCTGTGTATGATACTGTGTTCGTTGACATGAAGGGAGAGGTGGCAGAGCGGTCGAATGCGGCAGGTTGCTAACTTGTTATGCGGGTAAAACCGCATCGAGGGTTCGAATCCCTCCCTCTCCGCAATTGTTTTTGTCGATTTCGTCTCGCATATCAAGCGTTTTTTATTTCGTGCCGAATCGCCGCGACCCACTGGTTGCCCACCGGTTGCCCAAAATCGGCGTGTACTGCCGTTCTTGGGTTCATCATGTCTATCGCTGAACGCATTGCCGAGGCGTCCGTGTGTGCGTACCTCATGGTCATCGTTATCGTTGAATGACCGAGAAGATCTTTTACGATGTTCAGTGGCACTCCTTTCGTCGCCAGATGGGTTGCAAACGTGTGTCTTAGGGTGTGCAGGGTGAAGTGCCTCAATCCTGCTTTCTCGCGTGCTTTCTTCAGGAGGCGCAGTGCACGTTGACTGTCGAACGGCGTACCGTCTTCGCTGAGGAACACGAACCCCGTCTGTTTCCTTCGTCTGAAAAGCATCTCGTAGACGTCGATATCCAGCGGGATAACGCGTTCACGATTGCTTTTCGGAGATTCCAGCTTTTTTGCCCTATCGTTCAGTGAATGCCGTACTGTTATCGATCGGTTCTCCCAGTCGATAGAGGACCATTGAAGCCCTCTGATCTCCCCCTGCCTCATGCCCGTTCGCAATGCCATCAGGATTATCTCGCCAATGACGTCGCTAGCGTTGGAGAGCAGCAATTCGCACTCGTCCGGTGAGAGGTGGTCCGTGGATGGCGGAGGACACTTCAGCAACTTGATCTTGGGAGGCGTGCCCGGCAGTCCGTACCATTCGTACGCTGTCCTCATGCACTTACCAAGTACAGCCAGTCGGTTGTTGATGGTCTTCCGAGACACGCCGCCTTTCAGCGTCCGCGCTTTGAACTGTTCGACATGGTGCGTAGTGATCCCCGCAAGAGGAATTTTCCCGAAGAAAGGAATCAATGAACTGCGAAGAATGTAGTGCTTCATCCGCTGTTCTTGCTGTTTGTTGTTGGGCACGACGTATTCGTCGAACCACTTCTGTGCGAACTGTCCGAAAGTCTGGTCAGCTTCGGCTGCACGGTCAGGCTTGTCTATCGTCTCTCCTCGTGCCAGTTTCCGCCGTAACAGAGCTTCGTATGCGAGCGCTCCAGCGCGTGAGTTTTCAGGGCTTCGTCTTCTGTATCGCAGGTGGTTCGCCCTGAAATCGATCCACCACGATTTTTTTATCATTCGTACTGCCATAGCTATATTGCGTCGATCGATTCCACGCGGCGCTTCTGCAAGTACGACAAAATGTCGTCCTTCGCAAAGCGCACAGACCTGCCAACAGGAATGAACGGAAGTTGCCGTTGTTGCTGCAAGCGTCTCACCGTGGAGTTGGAGACTTTCAGAAACTCCGCCGTCTCGGGAATAGTAAGAAGCTCGGCTGTCTTAGAGGAATCAGTCGACATATTTTTCAAGGAGCAGTACAGGACCGACGATCTTCGCCGGTTGGGAGTGCAAGTCTAGCACGGCGACCTTTGGGAGAAAGCGTGTATCCATACCTAGAAATCGAACGAAGAGGGGTCTGGTGACGTCTCTCTGCTTGCGTCGGCTTGTACCGATGCGCCGACACCGTTAACACCCCCTACTGAGCCATTACCCTCACCTCTGGGCGTCGTTTTGGGGGTGGGATCCGCCTGCGTCGGTGCATCGGTGCTCTCCTGTGGAAAGCCTAAACATCCCGTGAGAGGGTCGTAGATGCCCTCGATGCTCTCGTTCGGATAGTCCGCAAGAAGGACCGCAATAGACGGTAGGAATGCATCAGTGGGAAGCTCCTTTTCTTCGAGCTTGTACTCCGCGCCCTTCGACCCTTTGCTCTCCGTCACGATGGTCAGGTAGCCCTTCTTGGTCGCAGGCTTCGTCCATTTCGATACGGTGTCGCGGTCCCATCCGAGCTTTTTTGCGAGCGCGGTGATGTTGAACGTCGGTGGATCGGTTGCCTCTGGATCGTCGCTTAACTCGGTGGAGAGTTCGCGCGCGCCCTTAATCACCTCAATAGACTTCTCCGGTAATTCGTAGATGGACTTCGACAACGACTCCTCAACAATCACCATTGCGATGTGCGCGTCTGCGAGAGTAGCGAGGATATATGTCTCACCGTCAATCTCAATCTTCTGACGTTGCATTTGGTGCAGGAGCGCGGACGTTTCAATGATCGCGAGGAAGTGTCCATAATCGCGCCGAGTCCGGATGATGTTGCGGGGGAAGTGCTTCCGGAACCCTTCGACAAACGGGATACGCACTTTGAGCGGCTTCAAAAGCGTCTGGGCGTCGCGCCACGGTTTCAGTTCGTCGTCGCCCGGCTTCTTTACGCCAGTGTACCGACCCTCGATCGCCTCGTACACGCGCTCCGTCTGCGCTTGGCTTTGATCCGGAAACATTGAGATGTTGCGTGTGTCATTTTCGTTGTGGATCACAGAGGCGGTGGTTGTGGTAATGAATCCCGTCGGTCCCTCTCTCTCAATGGTCTGCGCCTCGAAAGCGCCCGTCACCGGATTTTTGACTGTGACCTGAATCTTGAGCTTGCCTTCCGATTGCAGCGTGCGGATCGCGTAATCAGCGCGTTCGCTCCCATGCTTCTCGAAGATGACGATGACTCGATGCTTGAAATGATCTTCGGGCGTATAGAAGAAGCTTTGCGGCGTCGCTTCTGTGAGGTCAATGTAGGCGGACTCTGGGAACAGTTTCAGAACTATCGTTAGCGTGAATGATTTTCCTGCCGCACTGTCACCCTTAACGGTCACTGAAAGCGGACGATCAAGTTTACGCGATGTAACAACGACGTAATGCAGAAGGACGTTCTTCTCCTCGCCGACAACGCCGAGCTTCTTCGCCATTTGCAGAATGTCATAGAGGAGCGTGGGCGATTTCAAGATTTTCTCCGCTTCCGCGATTTCCTCGTCGCTCAAAGATTCTTCTGGCTGTACCTGCATCGCACTCTTTCGCTCAGCTTCTGCCTCTTCCAACATTCGCTTCCGCATCGGCTTGAAGTAGCCAACGATGGTTTTTATGTCTTCTACGGTGAGCGATAGCGTATCTTTCACCTTGTGGCGGATATACATCTCCGCTTCCGCAGGCTCCACATCTAGCGCGAGTTCCTCAAGAAGCGGTTTGAGAGCATCGAGTACGGATTCCTTCGGGATGTCTTTCGAAATGTCATTCAAGAGCGCCTCGTGCCGCTGTGTTTTCTCCGACTGAGATTCGTGCTTCTTCCGCACGACCCACGCGATAACATTGTCGATCTCGTCGTGTCGCTCTCGATCAGGCTCTGTTGAACCATTCTTCTGCTTGTCCCATGCGTACACCTTTCTCCGTGCATCCTCGACATCCTCAAGTGTCTCTGCGTCTTTGAGAAGAAGAGACGCCATCATCATGATCCCTTTGTGCCGCAATCCTTTTCCCGGACGCAAACCAGCAAGGACCTCTTTCATCGAGAGCCCTGACGCGCTTATTTCTTTTTCTGAATACTGCGGAACGCTCTTGTCGAGCGCGTCGAGCGTCGGACGGCATTCCGGCTTGTACGATTGCACGTACACTTCAAACGGCTCTTTCGGATTTTTCAAGTGCAGCGTGTATGGGACCCGCAAGACGCGTGTCGGGTCGGTACAGTTTCGATCGCCGTTGTAGAAATGCACGAGACGCTTCTGCACGTTGCGCCACCATGCGACGTTCTCCGGCGTCGGTGACAATTTTTCTGGGTACAGCCAGATGAGGTGGACGCCTTTCCATGTGCGGTTAATAACGGTCGGCGTCGGGATGCCAGCTTCAACGCCCCGCATGATCGCCTCTTGGATGATGCTGTCCCGATCTTCCTGCGTCGGGTACTTCTTGGGATCAATGTCGAAGTCCACATAGCTCGCGTTTAATGACACGAGATTCGCTTCTTCCGCTTTGCCGGTTGACGGGAAGCCATTGACGGTGAAGAACGTGCCGAAGCCCTCCTTATTCAATGACAGGTCGAGGACATTTGTGCCCTGTCTCGTTATCTTCTTACCTTCCTCGTTCACTTTGTAATCGTGAATGTAGCGAAATCGCGTGTCAGGGAACAGCGCAAGAAAATCAGATTGACTCAATTTTTGATTATTCATATACATACTAAGTATGCGGAAACCCACCGAATCCATTCTTGGTCGGTGGGTTTTCTCTCTCGCGAATGCCTCAATTAGGCTGTTTCTTGTATCCTCGGTGGGTTTTAGTCCTTAACAATACCCACGCGCCACTGTCCGCGAGTGAAGCGTATATCAGCGTTCCATATTAAGTTTTCCATCTTTCGCAATACAACTTCTACGTGGGGACCGCGTGGGGCTAGATGGAGTCGCCGTCTAATCTCTGCGTGCATCGTGCGATTGATTTCTCGAAGCGCATTTCGTATTTCTGTCATGTCAGCGTCGTCGGTGCGCGGATCTGTGACGCTAGCGCGAACGATTTCAGGGAGTGCCTCCGGATTTATAGTCGTACCAATGCGTCGGCCGAGTGCCGCGAATAACTCTCCCTTCAATGATCCGACTCTGCCGATGCGATGCATGACGCCTTCTCCCGGCAATACTAAACACCAATATCCATCGTGTCTTACAACCGTAAATTTCACTTTGCTAATGAGCTCCTCGGGAAAGGCATTGGCACTAACTTTGACACGGTAGTACTCACGCCTGCTTCGACGGCTGGGCGGCTCTATTGTTATCATGCGGCTGTAATCATCTTCGATCGACAGCAGTGCCTGTCCAAGCTGCTCGTAATTAATATCGCTATTGCGCGGAAAATCATCTGGCGAGAGCTCTATCGTTAACTCACTCTGATTTCTCAGCATTGGCGTTCGAGCAGCCCGAATATACTTTTCTTTCAGACGTTCCAGGACGGCCCTCTTTTTCATTTCGGGAGGCATAGACGCTGTTAGGGAACGAACTATTCGACCTTAAAACTGAACATCATGCCGTCCTCCAAATGTTCGGCGATGTGGCAGTGCGCCATCCATGTCCCGGGGTTTGTCGGGTATAGAAGAATATCGACTATTTGGCCTGCGGGCACGAGCACAGTGTCCTTCCACACCAAGTCCGTCTGTTTGACTCCGTTTATCGACAACACTAAGAATTGTTGTCCGTGGAAGTGAATGGGGTGCTGCATTGGGTGCATCGAGCTTGCGAGGTTCTCGACCTGGATTTTCACCGGCTGGTCTTTTGTGAATATCCACATGATGTCGCTGTTTACCTTACCCGTCGCTCCGTCAGTGATCGTCCACTTCACGTTATCGGTGGTAGACATGCCGCCCGACATCATGTTGGTATCGTTCCATTCGATACCATCGGGGCTCGTACTCATCATCGAGCCGCCCATCATGGTGCCGTCCGGCATCATATGGCCGCCCCCCATATTCATCTGCATTTGCATCGGTGCACCACTCATAGAGACTGAGAGCGATATCTTCTTATCTGGCGTATTGTCGAAGTAAGAGCGCAGAGGGTCGATACTGGATACCGTTGCAGTGTGTGTCTTGAGCACAGCAAACTCTTTTGCATACGAGACGGTGGTAAATTCATTGGAGACTACTACTGAACCAAGTGTATAGGTTTGATCTGGTGTTTTGTTTTGGATGTCGAATGTGCCGCTCGTGTTAAACAACGCCTCCACAACAGCGCGCTCTGAAGGACCAATGACTACCGAGTCTTTCCACTGATCCTGTTCGTATGCTCCGCCATCAGACCCTACAAGCTTGAGTCTCGCGCTTTCAATGGCGAATTTAAACGGCCGAGCATTTGCCACATTGGTAAGGTAAAAGCGAACCACTTCACCCGTCTTTACCGAAAGCGAGTAATCTGTCTGACCGTTCACAAGAGTGACATTGCCATAGCGACCCATGAGCGTATGGTCGGCCGTTTGCTTGCTCAACTCTATCTTCCCATTTTGGATCAGGATGTCATCGAGTGTAAGTGGTACTTCTTGATTTACAGGGTCCCAATAGTTGGTGTCTGTCGGGACAACAAGGAAGTTGCCGTAGAGACCAAGCTCCTGCTCGAAGTCTTCGCGAACATGCGGATGGTACCAGTACATGCCGGCATCGGGGAATTTCAATATGTATGCGAATGAACCTCCAGGAGGAATGGGGTCTTGCGATGTTTGCGAGCCATCGAACTGATTGTCCATCCGCACGCCGTGAGAATGCAGCAAGGTTGGCATGTCCGTGTCGTTCTTGAAATTGAGGGTAACCTGTGCTCCTTGCGGGACTTTGATGAGAGGGCCGGGTATTGAGTCGTTGTATGCAAGCATTCGGTAGTCAGTACCCTTGATGTTTTTTGAGACATAGCTTGACGTCAGGGTGTACGTGTCGCCGTTCTTTAGTTCGACCGTTTCAGACACTTTTGCCTCCGACAATCCAGCAACATCCGTGCTGACATACGCACCGGCTGATTTTTGATAGAGAAAGATACCGCCGATAACGACTGCCGCAACGAGAGTGATGAGTAGAGATTTTTTGGTCATACGTATATCTTACTCTTCATCTCCAAACCTTCTCCCCGCCTTCCTCCTAGGCGGCTCTTCTGCAACCTTTTTCGCAAGTTCCGCACGACGACTATTGAGATCTCTGACTTTTTGCTTCTCGTGCTTCCCGCGCTGCTCCTGGAAGTATTTGCGCTCTATCTCATCGTGCGCGATATCAAGTGCCACGAGCGGATTTCCGGCTGTCGCTTTTGCCGTATGGACCTCGCCGGAGCTATCGAAGAATCGGATCTCAGCTTGAAATTCGGGTTCATCCGTGACACCTGCAACCTGCGATACTACGATCTCGCAATGAAGTGCATCGGGGTCCTTGGCATCCGCCATCTTTTCGAGCTTCGAGCAAATCCAGTCGAGCCGTTCCTTCATCTGTTTGGTGACTTCCACACCGTCCGTTTTGATATTGGTTCTCATATTGTTGATGTCGCCATGTTGCTGTGCATTAACGGTAACGACGACTACGCGCTGATAATTTCTCAAGTTGGCACGTCTAGCACGTGCACTTCGTCTCTGCTTCAGAACACGCTTTGCATTTCGGCATGCAATGATCACCGCCGCATTTGTGTGCAGCATCATGCTCTTTCGCCTCCGCACCGCACATATCGCACTTAAAGTCTTCCGTCGCACCGCCACATTTTTTACACGACATAGGTATTTAGATTAATCTGTTAAATAATTTCTCCAGTCTTCTCAAGCATCATGTGATGGATCGTCGCTACCTGGGTCCAAGTCGCAATCAAGATGAGAATGGCGCTACAAGCGAGCGCATCCATTTTGGTGATACCGAAGGTTGCATCAGCGCTACCAAACACGGCAATGAGGAAAACCACGACTCCAATAAGGCCGGTGATTACACTCGCAACATGCATTAATTTTGATGGTTTCATATTTTTAGAATTAATCCTTAATGTAACTAGAAAGAAATCCGATCCACCAGATTCCAGCTCCCACAATGACGTTCCAGAGGATCAGGCCGACGATGAAGTTGCCGAGGGTGAATATGTTTTCCACTGGACCAACGTTCAAGTGTAGAATATACGGCAAGAGCGAAGGCCGTGAAGCCGGTATCAGGCCCAAAATGACATAGCACAGGACGTACGTCGAAGTTATCCATGCCAATCCAATCTTTACTGCGCGAAATGTGTTCATACGTTTTGTTAGTTAATCAATACTGTTAGTAATCAAGTGACTGTTTCGACCCGCCTTGCGGCAACAGTTTTCGTTTTGAAGTGCCAATAAACCAGCACGCTCAATACCGCCGCGAAGAAGCACCAGACCGAGAAAAACGTTTCGGTAAAGAACCACGATGCAATGGCAAAGGAAATGAACAGGACGACTCCAAATATCTTGATGATTTTGTGGCTCGACACGAGACAGCTTCCGCATGTCGCGATGAGGTAGAGGGCCATTATGGGATACGCATACAGGTGAGGCGAATGATAGGCAATGCTGTTGTTGGCAATGTGCGCCGTGACCGGATCTGCAATGATGAAGTACAAAAGGTACAGCCCAACAAAGAGGCCGATGAATGAAAATAACCGCAGAATCCTTTTCCGAGTCGGGTCTGTCTCTATCATCAAAACCGAGAACGGAACGAAAACCGGCCATAGTACGTGGGAGAACATCGAATATGCATAAGTCGCCACAGTGTTCACAACAGGGGCACCGAAAGAAACCCAGACCGCTCCCTCGATCGCTTGCTGAATTCCAAAGAGAAGCGGGATACTGGCAAAAGGCAGTTCTGACTTCTTCTTGACTTGCGCCAGTGTCAAACCACCCGATACGCCGAGCACTCCTGCTGCTGCAAAACTTGCTGCTGCTGAAAAGCACATATTATTTAGCTGTGGCTCGCCAAAATGCTGGTAACCATTCTCTCCAAAAAAAGAAAGTGACTATTGGGAAGAGGAGTGCTGTCACTAACCCAGGATAGTATCCGCCGACCATAATCGCTTTGTAAATATGATGGAGCTCGTATAAGTAGATAAAGCCAGCGAGGGCAAGAACATTGAACTGCCACTTAGGTCCCGACAGGAGAAGGAAGGAAATGATCAGGAGCAACCAAAACATCACCTGAAATGTGACGAATGTTGCTCCATGATTCGATAGGCCCGAAAGGAGACCAAATATTGCTTGGTCATGGGCATCTATGTCGTAGAAGTGCGTCGCAAATTCTTCTATACCGTGGAGAATAAAGAGCGGTATTGAGAGTCCAAAAATCATTTTGAGGCGCGTTGTAATCATATTTTCAACTGAGACTCAACTCTCTTCAATAATACTGCATTTGTAGCGACGATGATTGAAGAGGCAGACATGAGGAGTGCGGCGATTTCAGGACGCAGTGACCAGCCGAGGGACGTATAAAACACTCCGGCTGCGACGGGAATTGCCAACACATTGTAGATCGCTGCCCAAAAGAGATTTTGCTTCATTTTGGTGACGGTGGCTTTGGACAGACGGATGGCGGCAACTATGTCGTACGGATCAGATTTCATGAGCACAATATTGCCAGTCTCTATCGCCACATCGGTGCCTGCACCGATTGCGATACCAATGTCGGATTGCGCCAAAGCAGGGGCATCATTAATACCATCGCCGACCATGGCCACATTCTTGCCTTCATCCTGAAGTTTCTTCACGTACTTCGCCTTTTCTTCTGGCAGTACTTGCGCGAAGTAGCGCTCGATACCAAGTTGACCCGCGACTGCTTTGGCGACCTGTTCGTGATCGCCGGTGATCATAACCACTTCCAAGCCCATTTCTTTAAGTTTCTGCACCGTCCTTTTTGCGGAGTCGCGCACGGTATCGGCTACGCCTATGGCTCCGGCGACTTTTCCGTCGATGGCCACAATGCTTATGGTGTTTCCTGTATTGAGTAGTCGGTCAATCTCATTTTTTAGCGGCGAGAGGTCGATCTTGTTCTGCTGCATAAGTCGCTCTGTCCCTGCAATGACGTCTTTGTCGTCGGCACGAGCACGGACACCAAGGCCGCCAAGTGATTCAAATTTCTCCACCTTTTTCTCAATCACCACCCTTCGCTTCTTTGCTTCCTCAATGATAGCGAGACTGATGGGGTGATTCGAACTTCGCTCTACCGCGGAGGCATGAGCAAGCACGTCTTCTTTCGTGTATGGAGCTATCGAGACGACTTCGGTGACTTTCGGTTTTCCTTCCGTGAGCGTACCTGTTTTATCAAGCACGATCGCATTTAATTTGGAGGTGTTCTCAAGCGTTGCCGCGTCTTTGATCAAGATATTGTGCTTTGCGCCGAGGCCAGTGCCGACGGCAACAGCGGTTGGTGTTGCAAGCCCTAACGCATCGGGGCATGCAATAACGACCGTGGAAACGGCAAAGGTGAGCGCTCCAAGAAGACCAGCATCGCCAAAAAAGTACCAACCAATAAATGCCGCGACGCCGGAGCCGACTGCAACGATGACAAGCCGCCCGGCCCAGAGGTCGGCTATCCGCTGACCGGGCGCTTTGGAGTTTTGGGCCGTCTCAACCATTTTGATGATCTGCGCGAGTACGGTGTCAGAACCAACCTTCGTCGCCTTGAATTGCAGAGCGCCCGTGAGATTGACCGAGCCACCGACGACCTTATCGCCAGTTTTCTTATTAACAGGAATCGATTCACCTGTGACCAGCGACTCATCGATGGAGCTTTCACCTTGTGCTACCTCGCCATCCACCGGCACCTTGTCGCCGGGACGCAGCAGGACAATATCGCCCCGTGCTATCTCCGCGCTCGGGATGGACATTTCTTTTCCACCACGTATCACGGTCGCCTTCGGAGGTACGAGATCAAAAAGGGCGCGTAGTGAATCCGATGTCCCACGACGCGATTTCATCTCCATCCAGTGACCGAAGAGCACGAACGTGACGAGGAGCGCTGCCGCTTCGTAGAACGTCTCGCTTTCAGGCTGTATGAAGGTGAGGAGTACGCTAAAGAGATATGCCGCGAGGACGCCGGTCGCTATAAGGACCGACATGTTCAAGACGCGGGCCTTGAGTGAATAGTACGTGCCGGTTATGAAGATTGAGCCGGTCCAAAAAACGATTGGCGTTGTAAGAATTAAAAGAATCCAACTTACCGGAATCGGCGTTGGAAGATTGAGACCAAAAAAGTTTATGCCGACTGGCGAATAGAGAAATATCGGTATCGAGAGAACGAGTGAGATCCAAAACCGGCGGCGCATGTCCGCTTCCATCAACTTCGCCATCTGTGGATTAGTCATCGCAGACTCATGATCCATGTGGCTCATTTTTTGCATGTCGTGCCCGGCGTGAGCATCAGATGATTTGCTTTGCAGGATAAGTTCCATGCCACAGCCCGGACACTTACCAGGCGCGTTCTTTACCACTTCCGGATGCATCGGGCAGGTGTACAGGGCTTCTTTTGAGTTGTGGTGGTTGTGGTTCATAGAGCGCCAGTGTTAAAGCCAATAATTGATAACTCCGAAAATGAGGATGGCGGTCACGATCAAGGTGTTTATAAACATGCCGACCTGGTTCGCTTCTTTCCATGCCTTATAAGTGCTGTAGACCCAGAAGATCTCCGAAATCAAGTTTGCGACCACGCCGTATTGAGGAAGTTTGAGCGAAGTGAGCAAAAAGCCGAGCATCGTAAATCCAATGAGCCCGACTTGCATAAGATTATTCAAAGACCGTCGTTCTAGTTCTTTCATATAGCTTTTATTAACTCGCGTGCCTCCTGCAATACATCCTCGGCACGTGCAGGATTTCTGAATACTCTCCGCAAAGCGTCCGGATGTTCCAAAACGTCTTTACACAATATGAATCCCTGTCGCATCATCTCCTGTTTTTGCATGCGGTTTAGTAATGTAAGGCATGTCACGGGATGAAGTCCGTATCGCTCGACAAGTTGTTCGAGACTGCCGGTGGACGGATAGCTCCAGCCAAGTGCATGCATGCCGACGCATTCGGCGTAGCGTGTCGCGTCGGTCGTGAGTTTGGTATTCGTTACGAGCCACACCTCGTGGAATTTCTCTCCGTGATTGGGCTGTTTCTTCCACTGACGTTCGACATCTTCGAACCGCGCTTGCACGTAGAGCGAGATTTTCACATCCGAGCGCAAACCCGGCTGATTGTGGAACTTACACTCCACCATGACATGTCGATCGCCGCGAGTAGCCACAACATCAACTTCGTGTTTGACACACACGCCTTGGACTATGCGCGCTACCTCCACGTCGAATCCTTCCGCTTTCAAAAGCTCGCCGACAAATTTCTCAAACGGATGTCCGGAAGGGCCAAACTCCATGAGCGCCATCCGTAGGTGGTACCGGCCCGCAGTAGGACGATCCTTGCGGCGAAGATGAGAAAAGGCGCGAGAATAGATATCCTTCGTCGTCATGCCCTCATGGAGTCTGTCGGTGACATCGTGTACCACGGAATTGATACTTCCCTCTGAAGCGCCTGCTCTTTTGAGCGAGGCGCGCAACTTTGACTCGGCGAACAGTTCGGTCTCCCCGGAGGCCTTCACGATTCGTATTTGTTTTGACTGAGTTTGGTTCGCCATAATGTTTTAGATATTTTTCAAAATGAAATCGACACGCTTCTCTGGCGGAAGGACCGGCACATGGATCACGGGATATGGAAGCGACTCGTACACTTCCGTAAGCAATGTGTGAATCTTTTTCTGTGCGGCCCCGTCTTCAGTGCGAGCATAATCCGAGACGAGAGGAAGAGGGTCAAGGATGAATACTTTTTTATAGGAATGCTTGCGAATCGTTTCCTCTAGTTCTCCATCAGGGGAAAGCCCGAGAAAACGATAATACGCGAGCGCATCTGGTATCGCCCTATCAAGAAATATGACATCGCCTGGAGAAAGCGCCTGTTCCTGCTCAATTTGCATATCGAGGACACCGCGCTGAAACGTGAGTTGATTCGCTCTGATTTCCTCTACGCTCCTGCCATCGACTTTCTGCGTATCGATGTAGTGCCGCGCATGTTCGATGGTTGTTTTGTATCCACGACCAGCAAGGAGATTAACGGTTGTAGTTTTACCGGAACTGGGGCCCCCTGTGATCACGCACCAGTTTGTTTTAATGGAGTTCATTGCTTTTAAGAGTCCTTCTTGGGATGTTCACCATGGTCCCGGTGATCGTGCGCATCATGACTGCCGTGTCCGAACAGGTGCATGAAAAGACAGCCCAAAAGAAATGCAAACGGCAAGTAGGGTGCAAGATGTTGGCCGTGATCAATAACCAAATACACGCCAGTAATCACTAAAAGACCTATGAGCACCCAACGTACGGTTTGATAGTTCATATAGTTGTTTTTTGTGAAAGCCTAATAAATTTGCGCCACTCCCGTCTGCCGGGAAAGAACATCGGCGTGCGCTCTTTGTACACCCGATAGCTTTCTCCGAACTCTTGAAGCATGCGTCGCTCTTCTCGATACGCCAATAGGACATAAGCGATCGCGATTATCGGAAACAGCACAACCGAAAAGACGGTGGGCCAGTGCACCACACCCTCGCCAAAGAGACCAACGAAGAGGCCTGTGTACTGTGGATGCCTGACGAGTCCGTACAACCCGTCGGTTGCGAGCCTATTTTCTTTACGAGCCTGGTATAGTTCGCGCCACCCTTCCGCAAACAACCCGATGCCGCCAAACAACAGCGTGTAGCCGAAGACCATAGATATCAACATTCCCGTTTCTCCCATCCCGAGGAGCGTCGACCAGAGATTCGCGTTGAGCACAGTTCGATCAAGGCCGAAGAACCGGACGAGCAGGTAAATAGTGAGCGGAAAACCATACATTTCGGCATAAAGCGCAATGATGAAGGCCTGCACGAGTCCGGCTCCCGCCCACTCGTGCCAAGTCTTCGGCGCGAAATACCGGTAGAAGATCCACGAAGCGATTACGATAAAGATAACTGCGAGAATCCAAACGCTGGAGTGTGCGATGAGCTGTTGCATATTACTTTTTCTTTTGCGCTAGCTTATAAATCTTGAGGATCTCGGAAGTTGCTTTTTGGCTCTTCCCGCTCTTGATCTGATGAATGACATGAGTCGCGAGGTGATTTTGAAGTATCAAGTCTTCCGCTCCAGAAAGCGCCTCCTTTATCGCACTTGATTGGGTAATAATGTCGACGCAATATCGTTCTTCATCGACCATCTTACGCAACCCCTCAACCTGACCACGAATAAGACTTAAACGTCTTAACGCTTTCCGTTTAATATCTGCTTTCATAGACCCAGTATACCCCTACAGGGTATACTGGGCAAGCGGGCTATTCGTAACGTAGCTCTACTTTGTCCCCATCCTTGAAAACATATCTTCCGAATTCTGTGTTTGGCTTACCGTTGACCGTCATCGACATATTTATTCCGAATGAACTCATATCCTTGCCCCAGATGTCGAAGAACCTCTTGAGGGTGATGTCTGCCTTGCGCACGAGCGCGGGAAACTCTAGGTGAATGATGGGGAGATCGTCATGCGTGTGCATGGGCTGGTGTGCGGCACCGATACCGATGTTTTGGGGGATCTCGATTTTTTCGCCTTTCACGAAGATTTCCAGCTGCGGATGCCAATGAAGACCGGTTGTTGCAACGACACTGGGATCATTCGAGCTGGTACCACTCGGCGACGGAAGTACGAAGATGGCCGCGATTGCTAACAGAACTAGTGCACCGATTCCAATGAAGAATATTTTCATATTTTAGTGAGTAACGTGATCACCGGGGCCGCCACAGCCATCGGAAAGATTCCAGACTTCTGTCACTTTTTCGCCGGTGAAGCCGTATTTTTGAATGAGTAATTTTCCTAATCCGCCATACACATACCAACGCCAGCACCTGCAGCAGCAAGGGCCTTTTTCGTTCGAATTCTGCATGGCATAATTGTAGGATTGTTGCTGCTCGGATGTCAGCTCTACGTCGTAGTATGCTTTGAGCTGTTTTGCGAGGGCTGTATCAATGTCGTACGGATCCGACGGTATCTCAGGAATGTCCTTGAATTTAATGAGGCCGGTAACTTGTTCTTCGTATCGATGTGGATCCATGGGAGAACAGCAAGAGCCCTGAATCCGGCCAGTATCCGGCATCGTCTCGATGGAATCAGCGAACGACGCCGAGCATGTCGAATTGCCGCTTTTGCTCAAGGTGTCGAACCTTGCCGCCAAGGCTTTGTCTGCGAAGAGTGCCGACGGATTTTTTGACGTGGTGCTGACGTAGTACGCGCCTCCGATGAGAAGTGCGGCCACTACGAGAGCGACGGGTAATGAGATGTTTTTCATACTTTGATGTTCGCCGGTTCGCAAACGAACGGTTTAGTAATTTGTTTTGCTAACAGATACGTGGAAACTCCCAAGAGTACGACGCCGAGAATTCCGAATTCACCTCCCCGCAGGGGCAGCAAGGCAAGGATACTTATTCCACCGACAGTGCCGATAAGCGACGTGAGAATAAGAGAGCCACAAGCCGCACAGCCTAAGCCGATTGCGCCGGTGAAGATTCCCGATGCACCAACTGCGGCCCCACTTCCGAACACTCCTCTCATTTGAATCAAGCGAACAATGAGAGCCGCATTAACACCAGCAAGAACAGCTATCGCGATAGTGTACGAAGCGGACAGAAGTGTGAAGTTAGTCGCGATTGAAGATAGCAAACTAATCGGAAGCGCGAGCTTATCCCCCAGCGATACCGAAGCATCCGTCCATATCGCGAACAGCAGGCGCAGATTCGGAAGCCATACTGCAATAGCAAACACCGTAGCTGCCACCGTCAGTGCTACGACTGCCGATCGTGTATTTGCAAGCGATGTAAGAACGCCTCGCATACGCTCTTACTTATCCTTCAGTGCAAGATCGATGAGCTGCTTTACCGACTCATACGGCTGCGCTCCCGAGAGCGGATATTTCTTTCCGCTTGGAGCGATGACGATACTCCACGGCGTGCCGTTGCCGCCGGTCGCGGTCGCATTTTGCACGTTATCTTCAATGTGAGCGTCGAATTTCTTACTGTCGAGACACGTTGCGAATTTGGATTCATCGAGACCGATTTCCTTCGCGATCTGCGGGAGAACGGTTTCTATGTTCGTCTGATCGTTCGAAGGAGTGAGTTCAAACCATCGGTCTGCGTACTTCCAGAAAGCATCGTTCCCACCGAGCTCTGCTGCACACTCTAGGGCGACGGCTTCTTTTCGCGCTTTCGTGTGGAGTTGGTCGAGGGGAAAGTGCCGATACACCCACGCGACATCATCTCTATACTCTTCTGATGCTTCTTGGAGTGTGGCATGGAACGCCTTGCAGAACGGACACTCAGTATCCGAGTACTCAACTATCTTCACTGGCGCGTCAGGATTGCCGCGGATGTGATCGCCTGCAGTAATTGGCTGCATCTGTTCAAGATCGCCCGTAAACTGTTCCGCACCTTGGGGCTGTAGAGCACTCGCTCCACCCGCGCCAGCGTTGCCGAAGTAGACGGCAGCGGCGATCAAAGCGCCCGCGATAACAATCGCAAGTGGGATGGCAAGATTATTTTGTTTCAATTGTGGTTCCATAGTGACTGCTGAAATAGTAAAGACACGTGCTTATGGCACGCGCCAGTTCCGCAGTCGCTAGAAAATCTTCGGATGAATTATGCCGCGTGCGAGTGCAAGTCGTAAGGGATCGGTGACTCTCGGTTCTCGTGCACGGGAAAAGAGGCGCTGTGGTTCCCGGTCCCCATCTCTGGGGAATGCAAACAAAAGGAGTCGCGAAAACGCGAACGAAAGCGCGAGGAGTAACAGCGTCAGTACGATAGTTTGATTAGGTATAGACGCAAACATGTTCTGCCACGCTGCTATGTGTTCAAAGGGCGACATGTTGCAAATAGCCACTATCCCCATAAATGGGCAGTTTGATATCTCTCCCTTGGAATTCATGTCCATGCTATGGAAAATCCCGAATATTCCCACCATTAAGAAAGCTGCGATAGCAATGGCGACCAGAACCTTGGATGGTCTATAGCTATAGGCGTACATCGGAATTAGTATACCGAACTTTGGGAAAAGAAAAACTCCCCGAACCGACCGTTTTTTCTTTCTGGATATTAGCCTCAACCGTTAGTACGAAGAGGGAACCATATCAGAAACATCACCGAATTTTCTCTGATCAGGGGCGCATTGCGTTAGTTTGTTCTGATACGATTTCATGGTCGCCGATATTTTCTCCTGCCACTCAACGTTCAAGTCTCCCATCTGTTTGTCACAGTACGGGATGGGATTCGAGCTATAGCAGGGATCAAGTTGCGTTCGCGCTGCCTGCCATTGGTCAAACCACGATAGGTAAGCCGCATCTACTTCGGGAAGGTAGCTCTGTTTCTGTACCAAGCAAGCGGAATCGGAATACGCAGATTTCTCCACCGCCACTGCGCTTACCGTTACGCCACAATTCGCAGTGGCTGATTGTTCGTCGGCAGATACAACAGTGAGCGATTCGGTTTCTGTGCGTGTCTCAGGGCTTCCCTTATATCGCACTCGTAGCGACTGCATATCCAATGCTGTTGGATATACATGGGTATTGGATGGTTCAGACCAGGAGAACGTGTATGGCTCGATTCCGCCCGTGACCGTCGCTGTATACGTGACAGGGATTCCAGTTTTAACGACATCGGCATCGGCTGCGCACGTTGCAGTAAGCGCCGTCCTTTCCATGACCGAGTGTGGCTGCGGCTCTGCGGAGACAACTTCTCCCGTCGAGACTACCGTGCCAGTCGGAGCCACTGCGCTACTTGCACTGGGCGAGGTACCCCCTCCCGAAGAACGTTGCTGCTGTGTGGGTTGAGTGGATGGACGGCCGGCTGTCTCTGTCGTCTGCGCTGTCGCTGGTGAAGTCGTCTCCGTTTCTTCTGTACTTGTCGCGACGGATGCCGATGTTGTTGCTATTTTTTTCGCTCCGATTGCAACGAGTGGCGATTTGGAGATTTCTTTAGTGACCAAGTATGTACCGCCACCGATCGCTATGGTTCCAATGAGTATCGAGATGAGTACGGGTATCTGTATGAACCCTCGTTGATTTTTCATGTAAGAAGAAAGCCAGCTAGTAACGCTGGCGTCGGTATGACTGAGCCGTACGCCAGCTTTAGGTCTTACGACCCCATGTCAGTTTCCCGACATGGCCCAATGACGAGTCGCTGAACGTACGGTTCAGTTATCGTCATTGGGTCTCTCACAATCATGTCGTCCATTGCTGGGCGATTTAGATTGCCGCCTTGCGGCTGAATATAGGGTGTGTGAAAGAACTATACACCCAAAGCGGCAAGCTCCGCCACGAGCCTGCCGTTGGTGTATGGTCGCTATTTCAAGCTCCTAAACGCTGGATAAGACCGGAGATTTCATCCTTCGTCATGTCGTCCAACGAAGCCGCTATTTGTTCGCGTCTCCCTTCGTCTTCGACATTGAGGCTAAGAAGTTGGCGGGCATACGATTTCTGTTTCTCTGTTGCGAGGTCGGAGTCATGCTCCCTTGCTCCGTATGCGTCACGGAACTTCGTGCCTCTGTCCGCTACCGCCTGCTCATCCATCTCTTGCAAGCGGAGTGCATCGAGGATTTTGCAGGCGTTGTTGCAAGCAGAGAGGAATGACCCATTTATGGCGGTCGAGCACGAACGATCGATAGATTTGTTCACGCGATTGACCGTGCTCCATCCTCTGCCTTGTCCGATAATGCGTCCGTCTTTGCGTAGTGTACACAAGACGCTGATGAGCCCCGATACATTGAGCGTATCGAGTGTTGCCGCATCTTCTTCAAACGTTGCTGATAGCTCAAGCGTATTGCAGAGCCGTCGGACGTGAGAGCGCAACGCATCCTCTTGGTTGACCGGCGTCGCTTGTCGCTGCCGTGCCGGATACTGGATCGGACTTCGGACAGCGTGGTTTCTGTAGGTTGTTTGATTCATGGTTGTCATTTAGGTTTCTAATCGTTATTAAGTCCCGTTGATAGGACACCTCGATTGGTGTTCCCATCTCGAATCCCATATCCTCTAGAGTTGCATTCGCTATCTTGATCATGGGTTTATCCATCGTGCCGGGATTTCGCACGACGGTTTGGCGTCTGACGGTCATGGCATCTTCTCCACCTGACGCTTGTGGAAGAGATTGACGGTCCTGCGAATCTTCCGGACCACTTTGTCGTTCTCATCCTT
>Ga0209542_10007149_pt1 | contig 21373 bp, 23 predicted proteins | sample RifCSPhighO2_01_FD_184028 | JGI IMG/M metagenome (GOLD analysis project Ga0209542, IMG submission 184028) | Soil microbial communities from Rifle, Colorado - Rifle CSP2_plank highO2_0.1 (SPAdes) (version 2) | ecosystem: Environmental > Terrestrial > Deep subsurface > Rock core/Sediment ... | reverse complement strand
TGGTCTGCAGCCAATTCTTAGATGCTTCTATGTCTGCGTCTATGATCGCCACGATGTCTGCTTTTGAGTTTCGTATGCCAATGTTTCTTGCTGCAGATAAGCCAGCCTTCTTCATGTTGATGACTCGGGCATATCTTTCTGCTATTTTTACTGTATCGTCGGTTGAGCCATCATTTGCAACTACGATCTCGAAGTCCTTAAAGACCTGATTTTTTAGAGATATAAGCGTCTTTTCAATAGTCCTGGCTGCATTATGCGCACATATGACCACAGAAATCTTCGGTTTCATGCTTTGAATGTTGTTTGGGCTTCTTCTAACTGCTGGTGTGATCCGATATCGAGCCACCTTTGTTTGGTAACATAACAATATACATCATGCTGCTTATGGAGATCCTGGAGGAAGTTTCCTGCTTTGTCAGTATTTTCCCCATGGGAACCATACTCAAGGAGCAAAGGAATAACTTCTTTAGGATAAAAATAGATTCCTGTTGAAGATAGAGTAGATGGTGGGTTTTCTGGCTTTTCGATGAAACTGATCATCTTATTGTTCTTGTCTAAGGTAACAATGCCATATTGCTTTGCCAATTCCCTGTTTTTCACATCATACAATGCCACAATGGCCTTTCTCTTCTTTTTGAACTGCTGTTCCATGGGTTTTAGGGAGAATTCAAATAGGTTGTCCCCAGCTATGACCAGGAGATCATCATGTACCTTTGCCTGCCTGATGACATATTTTATGTCACCCAAAGAGCCTAACCTGTCTTCATTGGTCGTGGTTCGGTCATTGATGATGGTGATTTTCTTTTTTGAGGAGAAGGTTTTTTTCCATTCTACAAAGTTTTTCTCAAACTTGTTGTTGGTAACTATGAAAATTTCATCCACAGAATCCAATTCTTCTATCTTTGCCAAGATATGCTCGATAATCGGCTTTCCAGCCACTTCGAGCAATGGTTTTGGCCTGTCTTTGGTGAGGGGGTAGAGCCTCGTGGCGTAACCTGCACATAAGATTATTGCCTTGATTTTTTCACCTGCCAATGCCATGATAATTGAAGCCATCCATGTATTTGAAGATGTTCCTTCCGTCTATGATGATGGGCGTTCTCATAAGTTTTTTTATCTTTTGCATATCAGAATCCCTAAAGATTTTCCATTCGGTAACTATCAAAAGAGCATCAGCGTCTTGCAAGATATGGTACTGATCCTTGCCATATTCCACTCCTTTCAGGACTTTCTTCGCTTCTTCCATGGCGACTGGGTCATATACGTGGACATCTGCTCCTTCTTCCTTGAGTTTCTCAATGATGGTCAATGAGGGGGCATGCCGGATATCATTTGTTTCTGGTTTAAAGGATAAACCCCACACTGCAATCTTCTTTCCTTTAAGATCCGGAAGCTCTTTCTTCAATTTTTTGACTAAGATGAGTTTCTGCCTTTCGTTAGCTTGCTCAACTGCTTCGAGAATGTCTGCTTTGCATCCATGCTCATGCATAGTATGTATCAGCGCTTTGATGTCTTTAGGGAAGCATGAGCCACCATAGCCGATGCCAGCATGGAGGAATTTCGGGCCTATCCTCGGGTCTAAACCCATGCCTTCTGAGACTTTTTCGATGTCTGCGCCTAATTCATCGCATAAAGAAGCTAGTTGGTTTATAAATGATATCCGGGTAGCGAGCATTGCATTGCTGGCGTATTTTATGAGTTCTGCGGTCTTTGAATTGGTCGTGATAATCGGTTTGTTTAGTTGTTTGTAAAGGGAAACTACCACATTCTTTGCTTTTTCATCATCTGCTCCGATGATTATCCTATCCGGATTCAGGAAGTCGTGGACTGCTTTTCCTTCTCTTAAGAATTCTGGATTTGAGACAACGACTTTTTTGGTCAATCGGGAAATGTGCTCTGCGGTCCCTACCGGAACTGTGCTCTTGATGACTATGATGTGGCTGAGTACACTCTTTGCCGCCTGTTCCACATAACTTAGATCAGCACTACCATCTTTCTTCGGCGGTGTGCCAACTGCAATAAATGTGATGTCTGCATCTGTTGCTTTTGTAGTAAAGGTAATCTTATTTTTCTTCAGAAGATCATCCAGGCTATCCTCATGTATAGGGATGTGACCTTGCTTCAATGCGTCTATCTTTTTTGTATCTATATCTATACAAGTAACTTGATTGCCCATCTCTGCAAGGCAGGCGCTGGCTACCAGGCCAACCCAACCTGCTCCGATAACTGCTATTTTCATGGCTATTAAGAAAGAAGAATCCTTTAAAAAAGTTGTTATAAAATCAGCTCAACAATTGGTCTAAAGATATCTTATCTGGATTAAAGGTATTGGTCTGGCAATTGATTTTGCCAGCTGGATGCTCATGTTGTGGCATGTCCACTCTAATTATGGGAACTCCTTCATCAGCTAACAATCTGATGAGGGATTTTGCTTTGCGGTCAACTGCAGTGATATCTCCTGACAACACCAGCCCATTCAAAGGATACCACACACCATCTGCTGAACCATCAAATCTTATTAATCTCAACGCTTCCTGCTCTGCAATAGCATCATATTCTCTTGCCGTTCCGGCTCCCTTGCCAAAGTACGTGTCTACTATCAGAAGTCTTCGAACAGGGAGCAATAAGGTGAACATATCGATATGACTATGGCCTTTGCTGCCATGAAAATACCCTGTGGGAGCTACATAAATCCTAGTATCGGGGAATTGTCTTCTTCCTTCTGCTAGGATTGCTTCCTTTATTTGTGAATAGGTAGGTTGTGGAGGTGTAGATACCTGCTTATGAAGATGCACCATGTCAGACACCAAGAGAAAACCGTGTCCAGGCACAATATTTCCACCCTCACCAAACGGGTTGCCATCTATGCTGCCTGGTGAGCCGCTTTTGATATATCTTCCATTGAAATAAACGTAATGGTCTCTTGGCCATGCTCTGCCTGTGCTTACTACATCATACTCTGCATCCCGGAGAGCAGTCAGGATCTGCCTCTGGCCACCTATTCCGGTTCCTACAACGATATTCATAAACAAGGAGAATGAATCTTCATTTATAAAATTGGCTTTTATTAAAGTTAAATAGAAAAGGTGGACAGCTTCCCTAGGTTCCCGCTTAACGCAGTACAACTAGGAACGGAGGCTTGCTTAACTGCGGAGTTCGAATGAGATCCGGTGAACCAGGCCCCTATGACCGTCCAAGCCTAAGAAGTGTGGTTTTATTTAAAAAGGTTACGAAAAAGTTGAGGTTGGCACTATTTCCTACCGAACTCGGATTACCCCGAAACTAGAAACCCGGTTCCATACATTATCAAAAGTCCAGCTAAAAATCCGAAGACGTTTGTTATGGTGAATAAAGACATCCACCTTCCTTTTGCCATGTAGCGCATTATGTCATACGAAACATCAAAAATTGCGCCTGCCCCTATAGAGAAAAACAACACCGCTAAGGCAGGAGAGTATGCAAAACCACCAATAACCGCCCCGAGTATGGTAGGCGCTCCTGCCAATAGTCCCATTATGGCAAGATGGAAGTAGAAATTGTCCACTTGCCTTACAAATCTGGTCAATGGAGCAACTATTGCAACTCCCTCAGTAACATTGTGAATCATAAATCCGATGACAAGGAGACTTCCTAATGCAACCTCACCAACTGCGTATGCGCTTCCTATCGCAAGCCCTTCCCCTAGATTATGCAACCCTATCCCCAATGCAATCAAATAACCGAAAATTAAAGCTTGAAAATGCTCACCTTTGATTTGCCTGTGGTGCTCTGACTTGTAGCTTACGGCGGATAAAGTAAGGATGGACAAAGTAAATCCGATTAATAGTATTCCCATTCCGTTATATGCATTGGGTATAGCTTCCAAAAGGTCAAATGATTCCGCAAGCGCATCAAATCCCAAAAATATAAGCAATCCGACAGTCAATGCAAGCAAAAAACTGTACCATCTTTCATTTAGCATTCTCAAAAAGGGAAGCCATAGCAACCCCAAAAGAACAGGAATCACACCAACGTAAATTCCGAGCAGCGCAAATGTTTTCAGATAAAAGCTGTTGAATGTTGGAGTAATAGAAGCAACTTCTATTTCTTTTTCAAAGGTAACGCCATTTCTCGATACTAACGTTATTTTTTCAAAGTCTCCCTCCAGCCAAGGATAGTTTATTTCAACTGTTCCCTTTTCTAAAGGTTCAAGTGTGGTGCTTTGAAGCATTTCAAACTGCCAATACGCATCGTTTACCAAAACTTGTGCTATTGTAACTGGCTCAGGACCATCATTAAACACTTCTAGTGAAATATGCTCGGGTGAAAAAACGACTCGTTGTATGAAAATATTTTCTATTGGAACAACTGATGATTTGAACACTCCTAATGGGCCGAATTCGACAAAAACTAGGAGAAGAATCCCTAACAGTATAAGGGGCAATAAAACCCTTATCAAAAATTTTACCTTGCTTTTTTTCTCTGGTGAATCTTCCATGTTACTTGACAAGTATCTTTCCTTTCATTTTGCTGTGTCCTGAGCCGCAATATAAGGAGCAAAACATTGTAAATTCTCCTTCTTTGTCTGCGGTGAATTCTATCGCAACAGGCTCCCCGGGATTAAGCCTCTCATTAATTCCGTACTCCAGGATTGAAAACCCATGCGGTATATCCATGCTCGTAACAATCAATCTTACTTTATCTCCTTTGCTTATTTCGATTGTCTCCGGCTCAAAAGCAAATTGCGTTGCCGTAATCTTGAATTCCTTAAAATCTCCATCAATGATTTCCCCGCCGCCTGGATTTTCTTGAGAGCATCCACCGATTAAGAGCAAAAAAGCCATAAGGGATAAGATTATCTTTTTCATTCTGTTACCTCAAAAAATCCCATCCAACCAAGCTCGGTGAACTCTGAGACGTGGGCATGGAACATGTACATACCAGGATACCTGAATTGTACATCCAAAACCGATCTTTCTGCCTGTGCAAATGACACAATATCTGTGTAAGCATTCGGCTCTTTTTTTGTTCCGGTTCTGTATTCATCAAAGAAAGTTGCATGAAGATGAAATGAGTTAATGGGGTCAAATTCCACAATGTTTATCAAATATAGCCTAACTAATTCCCCTTTCTTTACGGGTATAGGATTTAGCGCGTAGTAAAATGCTTTTGTGTTGACTGCATACACTTCATTTTCTCCATCCAGATTTGTGTCAAATGCATTCATCACCATAACGAGCTCTTTGTCTGCTTTTGGTCTGGTGTCATTTTTAGGGTCAACAATGTATGCACCATAAAGACCTTTGCTTATATGCTGCTTTAGTGGGACAGAATGGCAATGAAATAGATGAACTCCGAATGGGTCTGCATCAAATTCATAAGTAAAGTTCTGCCCAGGGTATACAAAGTCTTCTGGCATTGAGCCATCCATGCTTGAGGGGTGAAATCCATGAAAGTGCATTGTATGGGGCTTTGATCCCTTGTTTGTGAAGTGAATTCGTATCCTATCTCCTTCTGTCGCCCTTATTGTTGGTGCCGGAACCTGTCCGTTATAGGTCCATGCCGGGAAAAAAACTCCCGGAGCGATTTCAATTTCCTTGTCTTCTGCGGTAATCCAATATTCCCTCAATACGTTGCCATCTTCTCTCATGGTCTCTCTGTAATATTTGCTTCTTTCATTTACAGGAAGATTGTTATAGTTCCAAGTTGACAAATACTCCGTTGCGTTAAATCCGTCATCTTCTCCATATTTTCCGACAATCCCTATATTTTCTTGGGCCGATTTTTGAGCCTGCATATGTTCACTGTCATTTCTTGATTGTTCAAATGATTTGACGCATCGGGGGTCTGTATCTGCCGGATTTGTGCAATATTCTGCAGCTTCTTTCAGATGGTCAAACTCTGTTTCTGCCTTGACATCTTTTGTAGCGTATTGTAGAGTTGCAAAACCAGCTATCAAAAACAGGATTATGAGCAAGGGCACGGGTTTCTTTACATTATTTTTAATTTTGTCAATATGGAATCTGAATGCTTCTTGTTTTGTAGAATAGAAAATAAAAAATAATCCAATTCCGGCTATAGTAACTCCCATAATCACATGAAGAAAATGAGGGATGCTTAATCCAAATGTCACTGATTCATGCAATTCATGCGGCAGGAATGTAAATAGCATTCCAGCTACCGTAAACAATACTGCTATTCCTAAATTTAATTTTGATTTTTTCATTTTGTAGAAGTTATCTCGGGATCGGCTTTCCGTGCGGGTCAATTTTTGGATTTCCGAGTAATTTTCTTAGTTTTTCGATTGATTCATCGTTAAAAGCGTGCTCTAGCTTGTGCGCTTCTTCGTGCACCTTATGAGGATCATTTTTTAGGATATTCTTTAAAAAAAGCTCTATTAGGCGATGTTTTGATGTTAATTTTTCTGCAATCCTTTTTCCCTTTGGCGTAAATCTCAACTTTGAATATTTTTTGTAGGTAATCAAACCTTCCTTGTCGAGTTCCCGAGCCATCTCAGAAACGCTTGGCTTTGAAATGTGAAGATAACTCGCGATATCTACAGATTTAACTTCATTTTTCCTTTCTTTTAATAAGTACAGCGCCCTTAGATAATCTTCCTTATTTTTAGTGTACATAAAGTTAGGTTATCCTAACTAATATATAAAGATTGTTATTGTAAATAAACTTTTAAAAAGTTATATCTCCACCATTGCTTTTTTATCTTTGGTGTTGATTGATTTTATTATCTTATGTCCTTTTAATTTCTCCTGAATCTCTTTCCAGCTGTGTTTCTCAGAAGCTTTATTGACCTCAGTAAGTATTTCCGCAATAAGCGCATAGTTCTGGTAGATCTGCTCGCCAATAGCTCTGACTCCCAGTTCCTGCTGCCCCAATTCTCCAATTTTCTTCTTCTGTGTTTCAATAATCCTGGATAACTTCTCCATCTGCTTCTCCTTGGGGGATTTCTTGAAGTCCTTGAATTGGGTCAGATATGCGTCCAAAGCTTCACTGTAAGTAGGAAATTCCTGTTGGGGGGAAGTATACACTGCAAGTTCTATAGGAACAACATCCTCATCAACTATCATCGGATGCATTTTCCTTGTCAACAGCTCTGAAACTGCCTTGCATAACTTAGGAGCATCCTTGGCATCAGGCTTCTTGTTCTTATCAATGTCGGCTATCAGGCAAATTTCCTCAGAATAAGTACCTCCAAAACCAAGGTCAACGGCAAGGGCCTTGACTGTGTTCTCTTTGGAAGAATTTTCCAAGACATCCTTGAGATCATCAGGAGCAAGCTGGAAGATATTGTATTTCCGTTTAGGATACTCATACGGAAGCCTAACCCTCACTTCCCGGTCTTTCCAGGTATGGAATTCTATAGCAGATAGGATGATGTTCTTATCATCAGTAACAATGAAATTGCCCTCGCTAAACAATTCCACCATGAGGTTCTTGGCCCCTTCCTTGTTCTCAAAGGTGAACTGCACAATGCGCTCTGACTCAAGCTGGTGCACTGACTTCAGCCTGGCATTTGACAAATGCTTTCGGAGAAACATGCAGAAACCTGAAGGATTATCTGCCGGCTCTTTTGATTGCGTAAAGTAGATGAATTTGCCGGCAATCAGCCTCAGGATGCGCTTGCCTTTGCCGGTTACGTGGAACTGAATCACCAATTCTTGCTTGGTAGGATGATAGATCTTGTCTATCCGTTGGTCTACCAACTGCTTCAGCTCTGGCAGGAGGAAATGGAGCTCTATGGAGGACAGATTCTTTTTCATGCAGAAAGAAAAACACAGAGATTATTTAAATATATCCTAGAAAAAAAGATTGCTTGGCCAGATCTACAATGTCCTGATTCATTCCAGTGTATCCTGCGCCAAATTTTTTTGCGCTCACTCCGAATCCAAGCAGTTGATTGTCGACTACTACTGGTGCAACTCCAATGTCTGGATGATTTTTTGTATAGCCAGATATTCTTACTTCTATCTGTGCGTTGTGTGGAATAGAAGAGGTCAATGTAGTTTCATATGCGCTTGCTCTTTGTCTCTCTGGAGACAATGGTTTTCTGAGAATACGAAACCTTAAATCATAATATTTGTTGAAGTCTTCCCGGGTTTTAGGATTACTAATGTGTATAGGAACATCCAGGTTCAAAGGTAGGCCTAAATGCTTCGTCTTGAAATACTAAAACTCCCTTAGCTCTTGCAGCGGCCTTTGCCTTCATACTAGCCACTTCAAGAGGAAAATAAGAGAATAATGGTTCAGTAGATTGTACACATCCATCATGTACATCCCTAAATTCAGCCCAGTATCTGTTGCCTGGATGCCACAGTTCCTCCAGAGGTACTCGTGCTATATACACATGGGGCCTAGATTGGTCCCTTGTATTCATGCTACTGCCGCAATTTTCAGTCATTTTATCAGAAGTCTTTTGGGTCGATTTATAAATTATACCAATTTCATTATAGAATTAAAAAGAGCTTTAGCAGCTTCTTTCGGACCTTCGAATTCCATGCCAGCGACACCTAAGCGTGTCCTCAGCTGCCCGACAACTGCCTTTTCTTTGAAGAGAGCTTGGAAATAGTTTAGAGCCAATTTCTCATGCAGCTCCATCAGTTGGGTGGGGCCGAAGATATTTGCATAATAGGTTGTTGTCAAACCAGTTTCAGAGGTAGTTCCCTTGGCCTTCCGTTTGCCCTCTTTGAAAATTGCCATAGCCTCCTTAGGAGTCTTGAATAGTTGCAGAACAGGCTTGCTTGAGCTTATTTCCTCATAATTATTAGCATAAAGGAAATAATCAACTGGATAACCACGCAAGACTTCTTTTAGTGTGGTAACTGGTATTGCGCATCTAGCGTTAACCTCACTCGGAGATGAAATGATTGCCCTGTCCATCTCACCAAAGGCATAGCCTGGATCTAAATCGTCTAGTCTTACAAATGCTCCGGTCTCGGTGCCATAGGACAATATGCCTTCTGAAGTCAATTTCATTGAACCCATATCATCATAGATGATAGTCATGTCCTGCAGATATTCATCAGCCAAATTTCTGAAAGCCTCTAATGATTCTGACTTGCCGGCTCCTGAATCGCCAACTATAACGATATTCTTTGAAACACCGTTCTTGAGCATTACTTTGACCATTGCACCATGTACAGGCAAACTACCTTCTTTCATGATAAGGATGTTATGTAAAGTCAGCATCATCTTTTTAATATAGCCGAAAAAGCCGAATTCTGGGGTGTCGGGCACTGCACCTACCAATATGCCCTCTTCCTTGTCCTCATAAAATACCGTAGGAGGATCTGCAAGCGAGTTGAGATGCTTCGCAGGAACACCATAAGCGTATATTGCATCCGGCTTCTGTTCAAGCTTGTCGTCAGCAACCAGATCAAACATATTGGCTACGGTAGTTGTGACTGAGATGAATTTAATATTGAAGTATAGATGTATTATCTTTGGTCCGACCTGCGCAGGGTAACATAGCCATTCCTCGGGTTTAAAGTCGACATTTTTCAGTGGATTTGAAGGAACTTCAGTAAACATGCCTCTTCGTTTATTGCTTGGCGGATTGATGATTAAGGGAGGTTCAATCATGATCTCATTGATCTTCTTTATGTTAGCAAGCGGATGGTATATTGCGGCTTTCAGATTAGGAGAATGCGGCGTAACGACCATGCCAACCTTGCAGCCGGCAGGGACCTGCCTGAATACATGGATGTGCTCGCCAGAACAGTTCTCTTCTATGGTCCGGTACACCTTCCTTATTGCGTTGTTCATGCCTTCAATCAGGTTATCAAACTTGGTCTGCCCGATCTTATCCCTGAATTCATGGTGATCTTTAGCTTCATAGATAAGAAACCGTTCATGCTTGATCCAGAAGCTATAGGTAGCTTCTACGAGTCGGGATAATGCATAGGAATCTTTGCCAAAGGTAGATAGTTCCTTGTTCTGCTTTATGACTGCATCCAGTGGCTGCTTAGCCAGTCCCTTAAACAAGCTGATCAAGAGATCTGCTTCATTGCCCTCTTTAGGGAAAACAGCCAATAACGGAGAATTCTTTTTCTTGAGATAATCTATGAACTTCTGGATGATTGTGTGAAAAACTCCACTCCCTAACAATTTGTCTGAGTCATGAGAGGGAGCTTTGTCCAGCCTCATTATCGCCAGGTTTCCATAAAAAATTCCGTTCATCTATATCCACCAAACTATATATTCAATCAGAAATGCAGTTAGAACGCCATTTAAATAGTTTATGTTAATGCGGTAACATTGCCGGGTGGATTATTATTTGAATATACCTCTTTGCATGCATTGTACACATTAGCAAATAAAGGAGGTATGTCCTCAGTCCTTACTGCGGAGAATGCCAATCTTATAAGACCATCAACTACAATAACACCGGTATCATATTTCTGCAGCAGAATCTGTCGTATTTTCTCTGCATCCTTGACTGGTCTTACACACATGAAGTAACCTGAGTTGAAGGGCAGAGGAATAAATTCTTCTTTGTATTCTTTGTGCTCTTTCAAGACTCTCTCAACTGCTTTGAATCTTTTCCTGAGCAAATTGAATTTTTTCTTCTTCTCGTTTTGATATTTTGGCTCACTGAAAGCATGATAGACCAAAGATTGGGATAGATGGGAATCGTTGGATATGCTGCCTCGCACTGTTCCTGATGTCTTATTTTCCAGGGCTCCATAAAGCTCTTTATTGCCCCCCTTGAGGCCATAGGTTATGAAGCCAACTCTCAAACCCCACACATAATCTTCCTTTGTTGCACCATCCAACTTAATTGCCAAAACGTTTTCGTGGAGGTCTGCTAATTCTGAGAATAATGATTGGACATAAACCCCTTTTTTATAGACCAAGCCAAAATAAGCATCATCGATCAATAGCAAGACTTTTTTTCCGCTCTCTGCTGCTTCTCTCACAGCTTCAATAATAGCTGCTGCCTCCTTATCAGTCGGTGTATAACCAGTAGGATTATTGGGGAAGTTGAGCAAGACAATTATTTTCTCTCCAACGGCAAGCAATTTTTCCCGCAAGCCTGCAATATTGAACTTGTTTCCGTCAAATGTTTCAAAGAGGTCAAATTCTGCTCCATAGGCATTTTGGAACATCAGCTTGTAGTTGCCCCAGAACAGGTCAGGCATTATTATCTTATCTCCCGGATTTATGAATAGATATGCGGCGACAGTCAATCCATGTGTAAGCGCATTAGACACTATGGGCAGACTAATCTCCTTTCCTGCCAGGGAAGGATTCTTCCCATACATCATTTCCTTCCACTTTACCCTGAGTTCCTGCTTACCAAAGCTAGGTGCATAGGGAAAGATATCCTTAGGATCCAGCTTTATCTTTGCGGCAATAGCCTTCAAACGCATCGGGCTGCCGTCTTCTTCCAGCGCAATGCCAATAGTGGCATTTATTTTCTTGCCTTTGGCGTCTGCTGTTTGCGCAAGGATCCCTTTTTTGGGGAAGAAAATCTCCCTTCCTTTTTTTGAAAGCAGATCATAGACAATAGGACTGTTCCTTTGTATGATATTGTTTAGCTCTTCTGCCTGAGGATTCATTTCAATACCCCCTGAAGCTCTTTAGCAATCTTGTCGATATTTAATCTTTTCGATGCGTCTATGACTGCTATGCGGTGCTTCTTTTCCTGGGCCTCTGTTAGGCAGACATTGAATATCTCACAATCAAGATTCTCACGTATCTTTTGGCGATCGTATCCTCTCTGCTTAAGCCTGGCTGCCAGGGTCTTGAGGTCACATTTGACCACAATGCACAGATCAACATACTGTTTTGGGAGATGATGACTCAGGTGGGAATCAATTATGATATCTTTCTTCGCCTTTTTGATAATATTCCTGATGACAAACTGGTTCAGGCTCTTGATGTCGACTATGTCACAGGACCGCTTTTTGTCATAGCCTACTGAGAGATGGTTTTTTGCTATGACTTCAGAGAGATGTATAGGTATACACTTAAGCTTCCTTGCCAGGTTATTGGTAAATGTTGTTTTACCTGCTCCTACTGATCCGGTAACAGCTATAACGGCCATGAATCAAAAAGAAAAAGAAAGAATTTAAAAAACTATCTCCAGAAGGCAAGCTTGGTGAGGATGCTCCTAAGGAAGCTGCCAAAACTGTCGTCATTTGGGGTTGTTTCTTCTGGGGCTTCAGGAGTATAATCCACACCGAGCTCCTGCGCTTCTGCTGCCATTGCTTTCTGGGTAAAGACTCCTAAGGAGTTTGTCAGAATGCTGTTCGTAGCCCTGTCGTAGTCAGCATCATCCTTGGCTGCCTCAACATACTGTGCAACCTCTGTCTGAGAGAATCCTTCACTGACATAGTAATCCTCCACTGATTCCCTCATATAACTAAGGTGAGTGTATTGTCCGCCTGTTCTCAGAGCTATGTCTTGAAAAACTTTGATGCCGACAGAATCTATACCTGAACCAGAAACAGTATAGATAGTTATGTCTTTCATATTTGCCTGCTCTATTAGGTCTTTGTAGTTGTATCCGATGTCTTGTGGGTGGTTGTCTCCATTAGCGCCCACACCATGCGGAGCTGCATCCCCTATCAAGAAGATCAGCTGTTTGGTGTTAATGGGAGCATACTGGTTCTGTACAGTACCCCATCCCATATCATTGATAGCGACATTCAATCCGTCGGTTACTGCTTCTGGCAAATCTCCGCCGCCTGATGCCTCGATATCCCAGATATAGTTCAATACTGTATCCATACCATAGGTAAGATCAAGTTTCCTCCAAAGATATTCCTGTTCTTCTGAAGGATGATCCCTATAGGTCACTATACCTACTCTCAGATCAGGAGATGGCTGGCCTGACTTAATTTCTTTGATTATCTTTGTCAGATGTGTCTGTACTGTCCGTATTTCGTCCTGCATGCTGCCTGTTGAGTCAATTACAAAGACTACGTCGATCCTTGGCACTGGATTAGGGCATGTGGTAATCTCCTGCTGCGTAATTGGGTCATATGTCACTGTACAGGTTGGCACTGATGTTACAGAGTCTAGTGCAAACCCTGTCGGTATAATTGCCAATACCATCAGCAATGCTGCAATCATATTTTTCATCTTATTTCCTCCACGTGTTTTCACGCAAGGTATAGAAATACGGCCGTATATAAATAAGGAAAAGTAGGCTTTAATTTGAGTTGAAGTGATCAGCATATAGTCTATATAGGTCAGATTAATAATGGCAAAAAATCAATGATTTAGCATGGAAGAAAAGATATGCCCTTATTGCGAGAACGTATTTACCAGAATAGATTATCCACAAAACTTCCATAGGATGGTCACCTGTGGTTCTGTAGAGTGCATGGGCATCAGAAGAAGGCAGCTTTGGCAGCAAAGAAAGAATCAGCTAGCTGCTGCCTATATAGTCGACAGGCTCAGATGATAACATCCTCATTATCTTGCGCTTCCTGCACACACTGCTCAAATAGAGATGTCTTATCCCACCAGCATCTATTGTTAATACATGCGCAGTTTATCTCATCATAGCAGGCATACTCTGCTTTGTATTCACATGTTGTATAGATAGGCTCTGCATCCTTTGGCTGGCAGATAGTGCCTGAACATCCTGATCTGAGGCAGTCGCTGTCTGAATCGCACATAAGGTTTCCGCCAATGGGCGCTTGTTGGAGGTTGAACAATAAGTTGTCAATATCTTCCTTGGAATTAACTCCCCCCATTATCCTTTCTGACACGTGATTCAAAAGAGTCATTATGCCTCCAAGAGTGATAGCCCTCGCAGCTGAATGGATGGGATTAGCGTCATCAAGCACAAAATTAAGGTTCCCATTCTGGTAGTAGTATGTTCCGAGCTCTGCCTTTACGCCATCAAAATCTGATTTTTTGATTCCTGGATAGACTTGCATATACATCTCTGGTTCAAAGCCTTCGATGGGCTGTCCAATTTCCTCAATGGATTGGGTGTTCATCTGCTGCTGGAAGTATGGTGCCAGCTCTATTAGTGATAATGGGCAATCTCCTGAAGTCCAAGAGAGAACTTTTGAGTCAAGGCAAGCTTCACATATATTATTATAGGTCTGAGCACATGGGTATTTTATGCATTGAATCTGTTTTGGATCAAACCAACCGCAAACCGGATCATGTAGAGTGGGGCATACTTCAGCAGAACGCTGTTCAGCCAGGCAATTGACTTCTCTTGGTTTAACATTGTCATATGTCTGGCTGTTATTCAATGAACAGACAGGGACACACTGCATGGTGCATATCTCTGCAGTAGGATCATGCCGGCATGCTGAAGCGCACTCCTGGAAAGAACCGCCTAATGAAGTACAGTCTGCTTCGCTTATGTACTCACATTCTTTATATTGATCAAGCCAGGTGCCTTCAACTGCTTCACATTTTGCCTGGGAGTCACCTGAGATATCTTCTACAAATGTCTGTCCGTTTGCGCTGCACTGCCGCGGATAACTTTCCATAACTGGGTTGCCTGCAGCAACGCATTCCTCAAAATTAGTTATGCCTGCTTGCTCACATGCAATCAGCAATAATGAGGCTAAGGTTATCAGTAGTAATTTTTTCATCTTTTACCTCTTGATTTGATTAGTTCAATAATGACCAATACAATTATAACAAAAATGGTACCAAACAAAAACCATAATGCTGGGTTTACAGCCTGAACTATCTGGGGGGGCCACAGCTGCTCTGGAGACTTCGTCTGCAGCAACCTTTGAGGCAGCAGATATGCCTTCCTGCAAGGGAGCTGCCACAGCTTCCTGGGTAGTAGTTGCCATAGCGTATACTTGTGATCTGCCAAAAAGGGTATTGTATGCCTGTATCATGCCTGCACCGGCAAGCCCCAGCAATGCGACAGGGAGTATTGCCCTCAGCTTTTCCTTGATGCCGTGGGTTGATTTTGGAGCTATGATAATATACTTATTCGCTAATTTGTAATGGTTGACTTCCTTGCCTTTCTGGCTGTAATGATATTCATCTGAAGATACTAAGCCACCGGCAACCAGGTGCTTAAGGTTGTAGTGGACTGTCGAGATAGGAACCTGCAACTTGCCTGCCAGTTCTGACTCGGTTGCGTCGTTATTCTCAGCCAGATAATCAAGAATTTTCCTGCAGCTTTCATTAGAGATGACTTGGGCTAATTCCTTTGCCTTATCCTCCTGTAGGCTCAATAATACAAATTTTTCTTTGCTCATGTGTTGAAGTTATGCAAGCTTTTATAAATAGTTTTGGATGGGTTTGAATCAGATTGAAGCTTTAGCATACAAGAATCTCAAGATGATGTCATGAGATGTGGAGATTTGATCTTCTCTGATGATTATCACAATCTCTGGATAACCGCCAATTGACTGGATTATGTTAATGTCGTTAAGCGCCAGCTCGTTCAGGACTGGGGATATAAGCCCTGGGATGTCACCATGGCTTTCATCCAGATGAATGTTTATTTCACCTAGGTTCTCGTTTGTCTCAATAAGTTCTTTTTTGGGTATCAAAGATAGAATCTCGTCCTTTTTTGAATGATCAATTATGAATTTTATTGACTGCCTGCCTTCCACCATCCGTAAAACCTCTCCTTTGGAAACATGGATATGGGCTAATATGTCTGGAATGATCTTTTTCAAAACATCAAAGTGCCTTTGGACAGTAATCATTAACAGTCTGGATTTGGTGGATATCTTAGAGTTCCTATAAATCTCTTGGACAATCTCTTTTCTTGAGATTTTTGGCTGCTTCTCGTACCTTCTGATAGCAGACATGATTGCATGTATAGAATATCCGAGATTTAACTCATTGGATATGTATGCAGCAAGCGCCCTGTTGTTTACGATGCCATAATTCAGTGCTTTTACGATAAAAGGAGTCTTATGTAGAAAGTCTCTCACTTCCTGCGTAATATTTGTCATTTTTGTCTAAAATTAGCTATAATTTATAAATTTAACTATTATTTGACAATATATTTATATAATAATTGTCACTTCCATAAATTTATAATTTATATAAATGGAGGTTTTGGTCGTATGAATGGAACCACATATGCATTAACGGTAAGAAATGTACAAGTTCATGATCCAATTAAAGGCGCTGCTGGCTATTTAGGCCAAGTTGAAATTCCCCTCACCTTCGAGACTGCACCAGGCGTTGCTCAGATACTTAATAGAAGATTTAAGGGGAGAACTATTGCAATGACGGCAGCAGATGCAGCATCATTGGCTGCTCTCCAAGGAAAGGGGAGTGATGATGACATTTACCTCCGTGTTACGTATGAAGGACCCTCACAATCCCATGTGTTTGAATCGGACATTATTGAAACTGATCCTATTCACAGCCACCACCTAAGTTTACCTGCAGATCCCCACGTTATAAGTAAGGCTGCACAGATTCTTGATAGATATAACCTACTTACAGACCTAGAGGGATATTTTATGATGGGCCTCATAGAACATGGGCTCGCAAAAGATGCAGGAAATGGATCCAGACCTATCGGGAGGGTTACTCCAATTCTTGCCGGCAGTGTTGCTGATTTAGTTGAACACGATGGCAGAGGGATTTCTTAATTTGTCAAAAACGGCAGGGGACCAGTAAATAGACTGGTGGGATGTTCGCTTCGCTCACCCCTGCTGTATTTTGAGCATGCTCAGAAATATACCATATTCACAAAGTAATTGGACGCTGTCCATCAGTCAATAAACTGAGGGTATATTTCTGACATATTAAAGAAGAACATTTATAAATTTGAATGCTTCCTCGGTTTCGGGGATGTAACATTATCTGCGAAATGTGCGGTTCTGAAGGAAAGATGTTCAAAGCTGAGATAGAAGGCTCTTTCTTGACTGTGTGCAGCAACTGCGCTGGTTTTGGCAAGATCATCAGCGAAGTTAAGCAGCAGGTTGAAAGGTCAGATAAACCTGAACCTGCCAAGTTTAAACAGAAGGAGCAGATGTCCATTGTAGTAGAGGACTTCGCTGACCGAATCAGGAAAAAAAGGGAGGCCCTGAACCTTACCCAGGAAGAGTTTGCCCAGAAGGTGAATGAAAAGGTATCGGTAATCCATCATATCGAGACCGGAAAACTGACACCAAACCTTGACTTAGCACAGAAACTGGGGAAATTTCTTGGCATTTCCTTGGTAGAGGAACATGAGGAAGCGCATGAGGGCCACAAAGCGCATGATCCTGGATCATACACTATTGGAGATTTCATCAAGATAAAGAAGAGATAGGCTCAAAAATATACATCTCACAAATCCATTGGGTTTCTGATTTCACAAGGACATAATTTTTTTTCAGTTCTTCAATGAATAAGGTTTTTTCTGATTCACATTGGGCTTCTGTTGGCGGGCAGGGTATATCACATGTGTTAAGAAGGATGGTTTCATTTCCGGTTAAGGTTTCCTGGATCTCTTTTATCTTGTCAGAATCAAAGCGAGGATAATACAAAAGTTTTGCACCGTAATCTGAATACACCACATAAGCGGGATTTGATACCCATACAGTGCCTCTCAGCTCATTGTTCTGCACATACTCATAATACATATCATTTTTGTCATCATAGGTGTTAAAATCCAAATAGGGAATGGTCCAAGCTGCCCACAATATACCGATAGTTATCAAGATGATTCTGTGTTTCTTTACCTTGTAAATGAAAGAGGTAAGTGTAGCGGCAATCACCATGTAGAAGAAAGGGAGTGCTGGCAATAGTACCCTCATCTGTTTTTGAGGTATAAAAAAGAAGGGAATAACCAAAAAGAGGAACATGAGCAGGGGAAGATGCTTCTTTTTCGACAAGAGGAATATGCTAGGGAGCATCAGCACTGCCAATGGATTTTCCTTGAACAACCCAAAAAGGTAGTAATACCACGGTTGATGCCAGAGCCACCCTACCTGTTTCGTCATGTATACCTGCTCGATAAATGAATAGAAGGGATCGCCATACATGAGTTGATTGAATATGAGGAATGAAATAAGAGGGATGACCATGCTCAGCGCGAACATAATGGCTGGTTTGTAGATTCTTTTCCTGAATTGAAGAAGCAAATCAATGAATAGTGGGACAGCTGCAAATGCAGTGTAAGTTCTTGTTAGTATGGCAAGTCCCATCAGCAGACCTGCAAACTGCGGCTTCTGCGGATAAAAATAAAGGGCAGCCAGAATGAAGAACAAAGCAGGAAGTTCAGTAAAAGGAAGATGAGCATGCAGGAAGAATGTCGGTGAGAATGCAAGAAACGCAGCAGCAATTAGGGAGGTTGTTGTGTCAAAATATCTTTTTGAGATAAGAAAAGTCAATAAGACGCACAGTACTCCTAGCAAAATACTTAATAGGATTCCTCCTCCAATCGGATCAGCACCCAGCTTCCATAAAAAGCCAAGTAGGAACGGCCACAGCACAGGCCGGTAGGGCTCCCAAATTCCAGCTGAGCCTCCAGAGAAGAGGTATTTACCCATGCCCGCATATACTGCAGGATCCCACCATATATCAGCAGGAATAAGAAAAATTATGCATTGCGCCAGAAAGAACAATACCAGCAGTATTAAAATGATTTTTTCGTGCTTCATGTACAGATATTGCCTTGTTTGCAGAGTATGCTTGTCAGATTGTCCTTATCGTAAAGCCCACAGTATCTCTGATCTTCAATCACTAAGCAAGGAAATGAGGTTATATTGTAGTAATCGAGCAGTATGTTGAATGTGGGGATATCAAAATCTGCATCAAAAGAGAACAAGGCAAGGGTAGAATTGCCTTCCTTCTCGATCCCTTTTCTGAGATCCTCCAATACAAATGCCTGGGCATCGCAGTCTGGGCAGAAATCCTTCTTGCGGTAAAAATAGGAAACAATCGTCTGGTTTGTGTTGCATATATCTTTCATCTTCCTGAACATGGTGAAATAAAGTATCTCCTTCCTGTTGAACTTTTCCTTCTGCTCCAGGTAGAATGGGTCTTTGAGAAATTCTTCTGTAACTTGCCTGTAAGAATCTATCCTCAGGCCTAATTCCCACAGTTCGGTGTTCATGGATGACAGCATGCTTGATAAAGCATTGCAGGAAGCATCCTCTCCGAAGTATTCTGACATGAGCAGCAAGGATTGCATCTCTTCATAGTTCTTAAGGAGGTGATCCATCTGTCCTAAGACAGCCTGCTCTCTTCCATTGTTCATCAAGGAATTCGAAGCGAGTATAACAATAAAGATTAGGGAAGTTATAAAAAAACTTATCAGAAAGATTTTCTTTTCTATCGCCATTTTAGCCTTTTCTTAAAGGTGACTGCATAGAGGGATGAAGCCCAGAACACTTGGTATAGCAGGAAAAGGAATATGAAACCGACAAATCCTGCTTTTCTGATCCTCAACTTCGAGAATCTTAAAGCTATATAGGCAACCACTATAGTCATCACCACTGCCATAAGCCCAAATATGGTAAGGGCACCCAGCTTCAGAAAATCTATGTTTGCCCAAGAGATATAAGAGAGCACATTAAAATGGGTAAGGCGGTAAAATGCTATTGATTTTAGGATGTTGGATATGCTTAGGTACAATGAAAAGCCAAACAGTGTAAGACCGAGAAACATCAGGGTGTACATGTAGGGAAGCACGAATCCAAATGTGCCTAATCGGGGATTGAATACCAAGGCACGATGCTGCCAGAAGGTGATGAGTGCTCCTGAATACCAACGCTTTCTCTGGATGTACAATGACCTCAGTGTATCAGGGATTACAGTCCTGACATGGGTAGTGGTACAGCACTCGATCCTGAAACGATGCTTCTGCAAACGATGGGCAATCTCAAGGTCTTCGGTGATGTTTGTCTCATCAAAACCCCCAATCTGCCTCAGAGCTGCGCTCCGGTAGACTGAAAATGGCCCTGGCGTCACATGGATGCTGTTGAAGTATGAGAGCACTTTAAGGGACAACGAAAGCCCGAGCGCATACTCTACTTCAATGATTTTCTGCAGAAGCGACTTTGGATTTTTTACCTTTACTGTTACAGTTACAGCTCCGACGGATTTGTTCTCAAAATAAGGGATTGTCTTCTTCAGAATGTCTGGCGAGACTTCAGAGTCAGAATCCATAGTTGCAATCAGCATTCCTGATGCCTGCCTAATCGCCTGATTAAGGCAGGCTGCCTTCCCTTTATTCTCTTGATTATTAATAAAGTGGAAATATGGTTCAGTGGCTTGTTCCTGCACAATCTCTGCAGTATTGTCGGTGCTTCCGTCATTCACTATGAATATCTCAAGCAGCTCATTAGGATACTCTATCTTTTTAAGGGACTCTATCGAATCTATGATTGTGTCTGATTCGTTGTATGCGGGAGCTATGATAGTTACCTTCGGAAGATCGAGCGCAGATTGGGATGGAGAGGTGTAGAATGATTCTTTATTCTTGAATAACATAAACAGCATGACTACATTAAAGTAGGTTGACAAAAACCACACTATAAATACAAATATGCTGTATGCGATGTTCATCTTGGTATCTATCGGTAAGTGACTATTTGAGAATATTAAAACCTTTCTATTGGCGCAAACGAAAAATTATATATAATAAGGAATACTCTCATCTTCTATGGAACGAGTGTCTTCGGAAACAGGGCTCATGGACGGCCTGCTCAATGGAGGGTATGAGACTGATACAATCACCACTATCTACGGCCCTGCAGGGTCTGGCAAGACGCTTTTCTGCCTGTTATGCAGCATAGGGATAGCGGCTACAAAAAAGGTTATCTATGTTGATACCGAGGGTGGATTTTCTACTGAGAGGCTGTCCCAGCTGACGCCTCAATTCAAAAAAATCATGGAGAGGATAATATTCTACCGGCCAACTTCATTTGAAGAGCAGCAGGAGGCTTTTGAGAAACTGAGGAAGGTTGTTGATGACAAGGTAGGTCTTATCGTGATTGACACGATTTCCATGCTCTATCGTCTGGAATTAGGCAAGAGCGACGACATATATGAGATCAACAGAGCCTTGGGTCAGCAGCTGGCATACCTTAAAGAAATCGCCCGTAAGAAGAAGATACCCATCCTGGTTACGAACCAGGTGTATGCTGACTTTGAGGAAAAAGGAAATGTCAAGATGGTCGGCGGTGATCTCCTGAAGTATGGGAGCAAGTGCCTGATTGAGTTAAAGAGCTTCAAGAACGGCATGCGGGCTGCTGTGCTGCGGAAACATAGGTCTATTCTTGAAGGGAAAAGCTTTTTGTTCCGGATTGTGGAGACCGGCATAGAGGAAATAAAGAGTAAAGCGTTGTTTTAGGTGATATTGAAAAGTTCATGAAGCAAGGCACTTAGCCTTGCCCAAAGATTGTAAGCTGCAATCTTTGTTGCTATCTCGGCTCTTCTTCCTTTGATTGTGTAAGCGTTCAATGAATCCCCATATCTGTTT
>Ga0209542_10007148_pt1 | contig 21374 bp, 23 predicted proteins | sample RifCSPhighO2_01_FD_184028 | JGI IMG/M metagenome (GOLD analysis project Ga0209542, IMG submission 184028) | Soil microbial communities from Rifle, Colorado - Rifle CSP2_plank highO2_0.1 (SPAdes) (version 2) | ecosystem: Environmental > Terrestrial > Deep subsurface > Rock core/Sediment ... | reverse complement strand
CATTACTCAGATTGTCTTATAAAAAGTTTTAGATGTCAACCTCCGAGGTTCCTGTGTATTCAACCTCGGAGGTTACGTCCAGAATTATTATGCTACAATCGCCAAGATGGATCAAGAAAAAGGGTTGGTGATTATTTATACTGGGGAGGGGAAGGGGAAGACGACGGCAGCCTTGGGGTTAGTGTTGCGGGCGGTTGGTTATAAGAAACGCTGTTTAATAATTCAATTTGGTAAGATCTGGTTTACTGGAGAGCTAGCTGGTGTAAAAAAACTTGCGCCTTTAGTTAAAATTATCCAAGGAGGTAAAGGCTTTGTTAAAATTCTTGGGGATAGATTGCCTTTGGAAACCCATAAAAAAGCTGCCATAGATACCGGTGACTTATTATATAGGGAAGCTATGTCGAACAATTGGGATATTATAGTAGCTGATGAAATTATTGGGGCAGTTTCTGGGAAATTGCTTCCAACTTCAAATGTAATAAAGCTAATTAAAGATAAACCTGAGGCCCTAGATCTTGTTTTAACTGGCCACCACTGTCCAAAATCCTTGATTAGACTGGCTGATCTAGTGACAGAAATGGTGGAGGTTAAACACCCTTATCAACGTGGAATTCTGGCTAAAAAGGGGGTTGACTTTTAGCAGTCCCCATGTTAAACTGCTAAAAGTTGAGATGATTACTTCAGATCCAGTCAAGCTTAAATCCGTGATGCCAGTAGGACCCCTGCGGGAAACTGTCATCTTCCCCAATCAGACAGTGCCAATAGTTTCTGGCAGGATAAAATCTAAAGCCGCAGTTGATAGCGCTTGGAATAGTGATAAACTAATTGTATTCGTTACCCAAAAGAATTCCAGAATAGAAGAGCCTACAGATAAAGACCTTTACAGCGTTGGTACGGTTTGCGTCATTCGTCGGGTGGTTCGCAACCCTGATAGTGAGTATACCCTGCAGGCAGAAGGTATTGCTAGGGTTTTCATTAAGAGATTTACCCAGACAGATACTTTTTTAGAAGCAGAGATTGAGGAGATTCCAGAGTTATACGAAAAGAGCGAACAGGTTGAAGCTTTGGCCAGAACTGTTCGTGATCAGGTAAAGCGATTTATTGAGCTAGCTGGTAACCCAATGTTTGACCCCAGCTCTTTTACTAACTGGTCTTTATTTGCTTATGGTGATGATCCCAACCAGCTAGTGAATGCTGTGGCCCAAGCAATTGAGTTTAAGACTATTGATAAGCAACAGATTTTAGAGATGGTCTCAGTAGCTGATCGTTTGCAACGGGTGTCTGAGCTATTGGCGCGTGAGATTCGAATTCTAGAGATCTCCCATAAAATTTCTACCCAAACTCAAGAGCGGGTTTCCAGAATGACTAAGGAGGCAATTTTACGCGAGCAGATGAAGAGTATTGAAGAGGAGTTGGGGGAAGGAGATGGTGGTAACAGTGAAGTCCATGAGTTTGATCTGAAGATTAAAAAGGCCGCTATGCCTAAAGAAGTGTCAGACCGGGCTCATAAAGAGCTAGCTCGGTTAGCAAAAATGTCTACCTACAATCCTGAAGCAGGATATATCAGAAATTATTTGGAGTGGTTGACTGATTTACCTTGGTCTATAGATGTCAGAACTAATAAGATCGATCTTAAAAAAGCTGAAGGCATTTTAGATGAAGATCATCATGGGCTTAGTAAAGTTAAAGAAAGAATTTTGGAATATTTGGCAGTTAATAAGCTCTCAGGTAAGATGAGAGGCCCAATTCTCTGTTTTGTTGGGCCGCCTGGGGTTGGTAAGACATCAATTGGCAAATCAATAGCTAAAGCCTTGGGACGAAAGTTTGTCAAAGTGTCATTGGGTGGTATCCGAGACGAAGCTGAAATCAGAGGACACAGGCGAACATATGTTGGTTCAATGCCAGGACGGATGATCCAAGGAATTAAGCAGTCAGCCTCAGTTAACCCAGTCTTCATGTTAGATGAGATCGATAAAGTAGGAGCAGACTATCGTGGTGATCCGTCAGCTGCCCTTTTGGAAGCACTTGATCCTGAGCAAAACCATGCCTTCTCTGATCACTACTTAGAGGTGCCGTTTGATTTATCAAACGTGATGTTTATAACTACTGCCAACATGCTGGATACTATCCCACCAGCTCTTCGAGATCGTTTAGAGATTATTAGATATGCGGGTTACACTGAAGATGAAAAGTTTCATATCGCTAAAAAATTCTTAATTCCTAAGCAAATTGAAAGTCACGGCTTAAAGGATAAAAATATTAGCTTTGAAGACGGGGGAATTCGGGCAATTATACAACAATACACTAGGGAGGCTGGAGTCAGAAATTTAGAGAGAGAGATCTCGTCAGTGATTAGAAAAGTGGCTCGAAAAGTAGCTGAAGGTGAAACTAAAAAGAAGTTTGTAATTACCGAAGCAAACTTAAAAGAATACTTAGGTCCAATTAAGTTTATGCCGGAGCTAGCTGAGATAGAAGATATGACGGGTGGCTCTACAGGACTGGCCTGGACAGAAGCTGGTGGACATGTGATGTTTATCGAGGTAACTTTGATGCCAGGAAAAGGGGCGCTGCAGCTAACTGGTCAGCTGGGGGATGTTATGAAAGAATCAGCTCAGGCTGCCATGAGCTATGTTCGTTCCCATTGGTTTGAGCTGGGATTGCCAGAAAAATTTTTCCATAAACATGACATCCACGTTCATATCCCAGAAGGGGCAACCCCGAAAGACGGTCCATCTGCTGGCATAGCTTTAACCACTGCGATTGTTTCGGCCTTTACTAAGATTCCGGTTAGAAGAGATGTCGCCATGACTGGTGAAGTAACTCTTCGTGGCAGAGTTTTGGAAATTGGGGGTCTTAAAGAAAAAGTAATCGCTGCTCATAGAGCCGGTGTTAAAACTGTCATCGCCCCACAGGACAATGAAAAAGATCTTGAGGATATTCCAGATTATGTTTTGAAGGATCTAGAATTTATATGGGTTAAACATATGGATGACGTACTGGCGATTGCCTTAACTCGGTCGCCTCAGAGAGCCCAGCCAAAAAGAATTCCTTTGCAGCGCCAACCACTGATGGCCTAAGAGAATCCAGTTAGTTAGTTATTGCCTCCAAAACTTCCGATCGACAACAATAAAGGCAATAGGCATAAAATCTATTTAAAATCCGCAGGTGTCAATACAGAACCACCCCAAGGGTGGACAAACGGGGTGGACAAACGAAATTTTCAATTCGTGCTTGACTAATCTGAACTTATAGTATATATTTAACGAAAACTGCCTCTTGAACTGCCCCTTGGTTATTGTCTAAGATAAAAATATGGAATCCTTGGTAGCTAATGCTAGTTTAATAATTTGGGGGTCAGTGGCCGCCGCTGTTTTATACGGCCTCTTTTTGATCTTTAATATCCTTAGGCTTCCAGCAGGGGATGCCAAGATGCAAGAAATTGCTCAGGCTATCCAAACAGGGGCTAACGCTTACCTCAAAAGACAATACCTAGTAGTTTCAGCTGTAGCAGCAGTTTTAGCTGTCGCCATATTCTTTGCACTGGGGTCTAATTCAGCAGTCGGCTTTTTAGTAGGAGCTATTTTATCGGCTTTTGCTGGTTATATTGGTATGAGTATTTCAGTAAGGGCTAATGTTCGAGTGGCTGAAGCTGCTAAAAAAGGCTTATCTGCAGCGTTTGATTTGGCCTACAAAGGTGGAGCTGTCACCGGCTTTTTGGTAGTGGGACTCGCTTTGGGTTCGGTTTATGGCTTTTATCAATGGACTGGTGGTGATCTGAAAGCTTTGATCTCTTTGGGTTTTGGAGGCTCACTAATCTCGGTTTTTGCCAGACTCGGCGGCGGTATTTATACCAAAGGCGCTGATGTTGGAGCAGATCTAGTTGGAAAAGTTGAAGCAGGTATTCCGGAAGATGACCCCAGAAACCCAGCTGTGATTGCGGATAATGTTGGTGATAATGTTGGGGATTGTGCCGGCATGGCAGCTGATATCTTTGAAACTTATGTAATTACGGCTATTGCAGCCATGATTTTAGGGGGTCTACTTTTACCAGGTTTTACCAATGCTTTAATTTTTCCGCTGGTTATTTTATCAATGGGAGTGATTGCTTCAATTCTAGGCAGTTTGTTTGTCAAAATCAAAGGTAAAGCGATTATGGGAGCTTTGTACCAAGGTTTGATTGCGACTGTTATCTTCTGCGCAATTTTATTTTACCCAGTCATCTCTGCTTTTATGGGTGCCAGTGAAACCTTTAGTGTTTTAAACCTTTATCTAGCTTCAATGTTGGGGGTTTTGGTAACTGGGGGAATGTTTGTGATTACTGAATACTACACCGGTACCAAATACAATCCTGTGAAACTTTTAGCTTCTGCCTCTCAGACAGGCCACGCGACAAATATGATTGCGGGACTGGCTCTTTCTATGCGATCCACGTTCCTGCCAGTAGTATTGATTTCTACAGCAGTCTTGATGGGTTTTGGATTAGCTGGACTTTACGGCGTGGCTCTGGCAGCTGTGACCATGCTTTCTTTGGCTGGAATTGTGGTAGCAATTGATGCTTTTGGACCAATTACTGATAACGCTGGTGGAATTGCTGAGATGGCTAATTTGTCTGAAAAAGTTAGAAATATTACGGATCCGCTAGATGCTGTTGGAAATACCACAAAAGCGGTGACCAAGGCGTATGCGATTGCTTCAGCTGGTTTAGCTGCTTTGGTGCTTTTTGCAGCTTATTCAGAGGAATTTGCAGCACTTGGCCAAAGTTTGACTTTTGATCTATCTAACCCTAAGGTAATTGTTGGTTTATTTATCGGAGGAGCCTTGCCTTACCTATTTGCCAGTTTTGCCATGGAAGCAGTAGGAAGAGCTGGAGCTGCCGTGGTTGAGGAAGTTAGACGTCAGTTCAAAACAATTAAAGGTATCATGGAAGGAACTGGTAAACCAGATTACGCCGCTTGTGTCTCTATCGTTACCAAAGAGGCCCAAAAAGAGATGATGATTCCGGCTTTGATTCCAGTACTCGCACCTGTCATAGTCGGCTTTTTACTAGGCCCAGTCGCCCTGGGGGGAATGTTAGTTGGAACTATCGTAACCGGAATGTTTGTTGCTATTTCAATGACTAATGGTGGAGCAGCTTGGGATAATGCTAAAAAATATATTGAAACTGGAAAGTTTGGTGGTAAAGGTAGCGATGCCCACAAAGCCGCAGTGACAGGAGACACAGTTGGAGATCCGTACAAGGACACTGCCGGGCCTGCCATTAATCCTATGATAAAAGTAGCTAATATTGTAGCATTGCTTTTAGTTCCATTCTTAAAGTAGACTTTCTGATTCAATCCCATAACAATTTGACATTTCAAAATTTATGCGTTATAATTTACTCCATAATGGAGAACAAAAATAATCCAGTTGATATTCAACACTTAGGTTGGGAAACTTTTAAACAGCAATTACCAGAATTAATGACTACTCATTCAGGACAATGGGTAGCTTTTAGGGGAGAAAATTTAATCGCACAGGCTCCTACACAACGAATAATATTACGAGAATTAGTTGAAAATGAAGTACCGTTGGAAGAACTGTTAGTGCGTCTGGTAGGACCATTGGGCCCACCATTAGATTTAAGGCGATTTGGAATAAAAGTAAGAGGGTTATAATTCATATGGGTACAGAAAGACAAAGCGAATCTAAATACCACATAGTAAGGGGTTGTTATTCTTTGCAGAGAGCTGAAGCAATCCATTTAGCTGCCCAAAAATTCGAGTCCCCATTTATAAGATTATCAAGATCAGGTGAACAGTATTTAACTTCAGGAATTTCTAAACCTGATCTAAGTTCTAATCAAGAAGTCAGGGTTCCTAAAGTATCCACTCTTGTTCCAGAGGGATCTATTTATTTACAAATAGAAATTAGAAGAGGTGAGGATAGTGATTTTTGGAAAGAAGTCGATACTATTTTAGACTCCAGTGATTCTGAATAAATTATAAACTCAATTCCCACTCCGGGTATGGTATTGAATTTACACTCCCGGTCTGTCCATTCAAAATCTTATATAATCAAACCTCCAATCCGGGATTGGACATAAATACCCAAACAAGGATTGTGTATTCAAATATCTAAATCAATCAGTTGATGCTTGATCATTTCTAAGGTAGCACCATAATCTGCTTGATCCAAGACAAACTTTTCATAGTCTTGGGGTATTTTAAAAAATTTCAGTATTTCATCTTTGGCTATACGTGGATCATTACTCAAACCTATATATTCATGATAAGAAGACCATGGGTAAAGTTTTAGATCTTTAACCATCATGGAAACCAACGGATTTAGGTGAATATAACGAGAGACATGTATAAGCTGTTCGTCAGATTCCATAAGCACAGCTCTAAATGCCCCATTAAAAAGTGGTCCTTGATGGTTATATTTAACATTTCTATATTTAGTATAACTATGGATAAATCGCCTCATAAATTCTGTTATGCCCCCATCTGTCAATTGTTTAATTAAGAAATGAAAATGATTCGGCATTAGGCAGAAGCAAACTATGTCAACGATCTTTTTAGTTGGGTCAACCGGGAATATTCTGGAACGACGATAAGTAGAGAATTTTGGCTTTGGATCTTGGATTTGGTAATAGAACATCGAGTCAATGAAGTGTGAGCGGTCTCTATTAATCTGGAAGATGTCCTGTTTCTCCAGCCCTCTATTATAAAGGTGATAAAATTCACCAGTTACTAGAGGCACTATACGATAGGGCATGTATTAACTTTAGCTTTCCAATCCTGGTTTGTCAACATATTCCCAATCCCGGATTGGACATTCGAAAAAAAATTAAGCAGTTGGAGTGGCTGATTTGCCGGTGAGGGCGTTGTTGACCTCTGTAACTACTTGATCTGGGGTGTAGGAAGTCTTAATTAGATAGGCCTGGGCACCGAGATCAAAACCTTCTTTAATGACTGTTTCCTGGCCAAGATTTGTGAGTAGGATTACCACAGTTTTAGCTTGGGGTTTTATGGTTTTAAACTGTTTTAAAACCTCTAGACCATTAATTCCTGGCAGCATGATATCGAGGAGAATTAGAGCAAAATCATCTTTTTTTAGAGCCTCCACAGCCAGTTCCCCGGTTTCAACTGGTGTTACCACAAATCCAGCTCTGGTTAGCTGACGAGCATAAAGCTCTCTGATTAAAGCTTCATCTTCAACCAGTAGGATTTTTTTACTTTGATCCATATATCCATTCTAATTGAAATGAAACTATAAAATCAAGTATAATCTTTAGGTTCGCAGCATATGTTTGCCGCCATCGTCTAGTGGTCCAGGACATCAGATTCTCATTCTGAAGATCACGGGTTCGACTCCCGTTGGCGGTACTAACGAAGTATTTAATTCTTATGACTAGTATGTCTTCGGTTTATTTATCTACGTAGATGTCATAATAAATTTCAATAATATTTCAAGATCCTTAATAATTTTCTCTCGGTCTTTGTATTTTAATATTTTTTCCTCATATGCAGAAGGATGTGCAAACCAGACTCTAATATTGTTTATAGTTAAGATTCTATTAGCTAATTTTCCGCTAAATAATCCAATATCCTCTAAGGCCTTAACTTTGTTATAAAATTCCATACGGTTGAATATTATCCGTTTCTTCTTGAGGTTTTCCTGAGCTTTTTCACCAAGATTGTAGATCCATTTACCCGAGAGATAAAAAGTTAAAAGATTATCCAGCCTGATCTCTGTTAACTTATGAATTATCATTACTGAATTTCTGAAAGCCTCAACTAAATCGCCTTCCTCCTTAAATTCATCGTTAAGAGTTAAATAATCATCCTCTTCGATTTCCAAAGCTCTTACATATTCAAATAATTCAATTAGTTTATCATCGTCCTCCATGATCAGATTATACCTGGGACTTATTAGTAATAATAGTGGTATGATATTATCTAAAACTAAGATGCTTGTTTTAACATTTGGCCATTTATGATATAAATTATTACTAATATGGAGGTGGCTATTGGTTCTAAAAATCCGGTTAAGTTAGAAGCAGTTAAACAAGCATTCAATTTGGTTTGGCCAGAGCAAAAATGGAAGTTTATTGGTATAAATGCCAAGTCTTTGGTTCCAGACCAGCCGATGTCTGATTTAGAGAGTATCACTGGAGCTAGAAATAGGGCTAGACATGCTATTGAGGAGGCAAAAGCACATTACGGTGTGGGTTTAGAAGGTGGGTTACAGCAGATTGGTGAGCAATGGTTTGAATGTGGTTGGATGGTAGTAGTCGACAATCAAGATAGAGAAGGAATTGGCTCAACCATTAGATTAGAAACTCCTCCCAAAATGATAGAAATGATTAAAACTGGGATAGAATTAGGTATTGTGAGTGACATTCTATTTGGAACTGAGAACAGTAAACAGGAAGCTGGTTTTTTTGGCGCAATGACAAGGAATAATATTACCAGATCAGCAGGTTACAGAGACGGGGTTATCGCAGCGCTTGCCAGATTTGTTCAGCCCCATCTTTTTGAAAAAGAATCAAATGAGTGAAATAGAAAAACCATTTACTGGGAAAAAAGTTTATTATTCTGGTTCAATTAAAGGGGTTCCTGAGAGAGAGCCAGATTTGCCGTGGCAACTGGTGCAGTTTATGGTAGCCGGCGGTGCTGATGTTTTAAGCGAACATGTTGCTGCCAGAAGTATTGCGGAGATGGACTCAATAAGAGCAAGACGGATTGGCATGACGATTCAGCAATTAAAAGAACAACCGGAGCCTTGGTTTGGAATAAGAGCTCAAGATATAGAATGGGTGGAAGTAGCTACTCATGTTGTTGCTGTAGTTAATGCTGCGAGTCATGGGGTAGGAATGGAGCTTGAAAGGGCTATTTTGAAACCCAGACTAGGTTTAAATTATACGCCCATTCTTTGTCTTGTTCATGACAGTTTAATTGATAAGCTATCTTTTATGGTAAGAGGTGTTTCAGTGGAGGAGTGCCAAGACTATACTGTTAGAGTCTATTCTAGGTTAGAAGATGCCAAGCAGCTTGTGAGTAGTTTTTTATGTATACAACCTGTTGGAGGAGATTGACAATTGACGGGCTGACCGTTTACAATAACTCTCCAAGAGTCAGATGTGATTGTGTTCTCAAGATGCCCACTTAAAAGTAGAAATAAATGGCCAAAGTAGCCAAGAGATTGGTTGGTAAAAAAGTATATGTAACCTCTGAAGGTCTAGCTAAAGCTAGGCAGGAACTTGAATTTCTAAAAACTGTTAAACGCGTTGAAGTATCCCAGAGAATCCAAGGAGCCAGAGAACTGGGGGATTTATCTGAAAACTCAGAGTATGATGCGGCTATCGCAGAGTTAGCTCTACTTGAAACTAAGATTGAAGAGTTGGAAGAGAGTTTAAAGAGCGTTCAAATTATTGCTGATGGACATAGTAGTGAGGCTGTGGCAATTGGGTCAACGGTTAGGGTAAAAATGGATGACGAGGATAGTGAATACATGATTGTTGGCAAGCTGGAAGCAGATCCACATTTAAAAAAGATTTCCAATGAATCCCCGTTGGGTGCTGCCTTGCTGGGAGCCAAGTTAGGAGAGATAGTAGAGATCTCTACCCCAGATTTTAGCTACTCCGCCAAAATCATCGAAATTAAATAAGAACCTGCTCCGCAGAACCTTACCTTTTTTACTTTGTCAAAAAGGTGGGAACTCTGGTATACTTTACGCATGTATTGGTCAGATCGTGTTGCTAAAGAAATAATCGATTCAGGAAAATTTAAACCATATAAAGTGGATGATATGTTTACTCCTTCTGGATATGCGCATATCGGTTCTCTTCGCGGGCCGTTAATCCACGACTTAATATATAAATCTTTAAAACATGCCAGTGAAGAAGCTATTTTTACATATATTATAAATGATTTTGATCCGATTGATGGATTGCCAGAAGAATTAGCAGCGGAATTTACAAAGTATCTTGGTGTACCTCTTCGAAGTGTACCGTCTCCAAAAGAAGGTTTCAGCAGTTTTGCAGATTTTTTTGGTTCTGATTACAAAAATGTGCTTAAGAATCTCGGAGTAGAACCCCAGATTCTTTCTTCGTGGGATATGTATCATGACGGTAAATTTAACGAGGTAATAAAGGAGGCATTGGATAATGCAGATAAAATTCAGGATATATATCAAAGAGTGAGTGGCAGTAAGAAAAAAGAATCAGGCTGGCTTCCACTTCAGGTAATATGCCAAAATTGTGGCAAACTTGGTACTACTAGGGTTCATGAATGGGATGGTGAAACAGTTGCCTATAAATGTGAGCCAGATATGGTTACTTGGGCAAAGGGCTGTGATTTTTCTGGGAGAATAAGTCCATTTAATGGTAACGGGAAATTACCTTGGAAAGTTGATTGGCCAGCTCATTGGAAAGTTTTAGACATTACAATCGAAGGAGCAGGAAAAGACCATTCTGTTGCAGGAAGTTCTAGGGATATTGCCAAAGAACTTTGTAATGAGGTTTTTCAAATTGATGAACCCTTCAATTTACCTTATGAATTTATCATAATTGGTGGTAAGAAAATGTCTTCCTCCAAGGGGTTAGGTATAAAGGCACGGGATTTAGCAGAACTTTTGCCCTATGAGGTTGGTAGATTTCTTTTTTGCCGTAGCGATTATAAACAAGCTGTAGAATTTGATCCAAACGGTACCAATGCCATCCCAGATTTATTTGATGAATATGATCGGTGTTATGAGGCATATTTAACTACTTCAGATGAGGATTTAGCTAGAACTTTTGAAATATCTCAAATAGGAAAACTTCCGTCTAAGGGGACAATACTTCTACCCCGATTTAGGGATGTAGCTAATTATTTACAACAGTCTGGTTTAGATATCATAAAAAAATATGAGGAAATTAAGGGAAGCAACTTAAACGAATCTGAAGTAGGGATATTAAATGAGAGAATCAAATATGCCAAAATTTGGTTGGAGAAATATGCACCTGAAGAACTAAGATTGCAATTAACAGCTAGTCTCCCTGATGAGGCAAAGAATTTAGATAACGATCAGAAAAAGTTCCTAAAAGAAATGCTTCCCTTATTAGATAAAGATTTGGCACCAGAAGATTTACAGTTGGAGCTATATAATTTAACAAAAAGTTTAGATATAAAAGCTCCAAAAGCATTCTCGGCAATTTATCTTTCGTTGATTGGAAAACAATACGGTCCGAAAGCTGCTTGGTTTTTGTTACAATACCCAAAGGAAGATATAGTCAATAGGCTAAAGGAGGCAATAAAATAACTATGTTAGATGTAAATTATATAAGAGAAAATATTGAATTAGTAAAAAAGAAAGTTTCACTCAAGAATTATGATCCGGATTTGGTGGATAAACTTCTTGATATCGACGAAAAAAGAAGGACTCTTTTAACTGAAGTTGACGGATTACGTCAACAAAGAAATATTGCGGCCAAAGATCGGGACATGAAGCAAGGTAAAGAGGTAAAAACTAAATTAGAAGAGTTAGAGCCAAAATTAAAAAAAGCCGAAGAAGAGTTTAAATATTATTTAGTCCAGATTCCAAATTTACCAGCTGACGATGTGCCAATTGGTAAAGGCGAAGAAGATAATAAAGTTTTAAGGGAAGTAGGAGATAAACCAGATTTTAATTTTACCCCCAAAGATCATTTAGAATTGGCTGAAAAGTTAGACATTATCGATTTTGAAGCCGGAGCCGAGGTTTCTGGGTCTGGGTTTTATTACCTTAAAAATGAAGGTGCAATGTTGGAGATCGCTCTAGTTCACTATGCCCTAGATTTTCTAAGAGCCAAAGGATTTATTCCAATAATTACCCCAGACCTGGCCCGAGAAAAATATTATTTAGGAACTGGTTATTTACCTAAAGGTCCTGAAGCTCAAATTTATCAGATAGAGGGTACTGATTTAGGATTAATTGCTACTGCTGAGATCACTATGGCTGGTTACCACAGCGGTCAAACTTTAGATTCTAAGGATTTACCAAAAAAATATGCGGCCTACTCTCACTGTTTTAGAATGGAAGCCGGCTCATATGGCAAATATTCAAAAGGCCTATACCGGGTTCATCAATTTTCTAAGGTTGAGATGTTTTCTTTTTGTAAACCAAGTGAGTCAGATGAACTTCATGAAGAGTTCCTAAAAAATGAAGAAGAGTTTTTTGAGAGCTTAGGGATTCCATTTAGAGTTGTAGAAATGTGTACAGGGGATTTGGGGGCACAGGCAAGTAAAAAGTATGATCTAGAAGCTTGGATGCCAGGAAGAGGTGACTACGGAGAGGTGACCTCGACATCTAACACCACTGATTATCAATCTAGAAACCTTGGGATAAAATTTAAAAATGGTGATCAATCAGATTTTATGCATACCTTAAACGGAACAATGATGGCCAGTTCTAGAACCCCAATTGCCATAATAGAAAATTTCCAGCAAGCAGATGGCTCTGTAAAAATTCCTGAAGTTCTACAAAAGTATACTGGATTTTCAGAAATTCATTCAAAGTAATTCTCCTAATTTAAAATTTAAAATTTTTAATTTGAAATTCCCCGAAGGGGCTATGGTGTTGGAGACTGTTGTTGCTGTTGTTGGCGGAGTCTTTCTAGGGCTGAAATAGCAGCTGAGGGGCTGGGACTAGCTACTGCTCCTGAAGAAGTGCTGCCTGGCAAATTACCAAAACCGTTCTCAGGGGTAGTGACTACCGGTGCAGTGGAAACCGCTGGAGTGGTATTAATAGCTGGCGGGGTAACAGTGGTTTCAGTTGCCGGAACACTAGCGGGTTGAGGTGATCGACCAATGCCCAGAATAAAATAAGCTGAAGTGGCTGCAACTACTAGTAGTAGAGCTACACCAACCCCGATGACCCACTTTGGAATTCCCTTATGGGCATCTCCGGTTGGTACATTAGGAACTTCACCACCGCCGTTTGGAGTTGTGACTAAGGTTTCTGGTTGAGATAGAGGCGGTGTATAAACCGTTGAATCAGATCCAGTATTAATTAGGTGTGAAAGATCAGTCGGCGCTGGTTCTCCTTGGATTGGGGCTGGTTGGGTTGGGTCAGATTGTCCGGTTTGCATTGGATCGGACGTTGGGTTCATTGGGTTGGTGGTCGTACCATACAGATCTGTGAGTCCTGAAGTTGAAGCAGCACTATCAGCCATTGGTGGTGATAGCGGAGTTGGTGCTGATTCTGGATTTGACCACGAAAAATTAGAATTTTGGCTATCAACTGGAGTTGCTTCAATCGGAACTGGAGCTTGACCAGGTATCCCAAATGGATTATCCGAAGGTGGCATAGTTGGGTTACTCATTGAAGTTGGGGGTATAGAAGAAGCTGGAGGTTCAGGAGGCGGTACTGGATTTTGTGGTAAGGAGTCCGGTGTAAAGGCTTCTCCAACATCAGACATTGGGGCATGTTGAGCAGGGGATAATACTGAACTTAAGTCAGTGCTACCAGGCTGGGGCGAAGGGCTAAAAGTATCTGAGGGAGGAGTAGGTGCCATTGGAGGCATTGTTGGTATGGCACTTGTACTTAAATCTGGTATTGGAGTTGGATCGGTTGGTGGAGGAGGAGTAAAGGTAGTTGGTGCTGAGAACGGATCCGCTGGTGGCGTCATTGGTGGTGTGCCACTAGACATTGGGTCAGCTGCGGGGGGAGTAAAAGTCGCTGGTGGAGCTACAGGATCTAAGGCTGGAGGTGTTTCAGCTAGTGGCTGGGAGGTTAATGAGTTGTGATCTGGTAGCGGTGTTCCCCCAAAAGGACTAGGAGCTCCGCTATTTGGATTATTTGGGTCAGTTGGATTCATAGGCAGATATTTAAACTACTCTAAGTTTAGAATAAAGCGTTCTACCTTGTCAATCCCGACTTAGTCGTGGATTTGACCCACGATTTATCGGGGTCAATCGGTCTAAATATATCAAGGATTAGTTAACTATATTTTGAGGCTTATTCATAGCAAGAGCTATCATATTCTCTACCCAAATTTTGACTAAATTTTCTCGAGCCTCTTTTGTATACCAAGCTATGGATTTTAATCCGAAAGCATTTTCAAGTTCAGCTAATGGAGTATTTTCTAAATCTTCTCCCTCATAGGCATAAGCAGCTACTTTGCCAGATTTGATTGCTTCTGCAATATCAGCTTCATTGATCATATCTCTGTCGGCTGTATTCACTATAACGACACCCTCTTTCATTTTTGATAATTGATCTTTGGTTATAAGGTTCTTATTTTGATCAGTATGGGTAACATGTGTTGAAATAAAATCAGATTCAGATATGACTTCATCAAAAGTTTTTATCTGGATCCCCACTTGGTTCTTTTCTGAGCGATTAAAAGCTATTACATCCATTCCCATGCAATTTCCTAATTCAGCTACTCTACTTCCTATACTACCTAAGCCAATAATACCTAAAGTTTTTCCTTTTAGCTCTGACCCTCCTTCGAGTATAAACTTGCCTTTTTGAGTTCTCCTGTCGGCTAAAAGAATTTTCAAAGACAAATTTAATAGTAGAGCAATCGTTAATTCTGCGACTGATTCTCTTGAATAACCAGGGACATTACATACGGGAATACCTCTTTTTTTACAGTATTCTAAATCTACCCATCCAAAAGAAGTAGTATCTAATGCTAATCCCTTTAGGTTAGGTAAAGTTTCCATTAAGTCAGTCAATCGATCTTTTACCTTCTCAAATCCGCCGAGGTTATCAGGGTCAATTGCTAAAATATCCGATGTAGAGATCTCTTGTTTGAAAAAATCTGGATTATATTCTGAGGGAGGGTTTATATAATTTATTTCTCCTAAGGTAGCAAGTTGGTTTTGTTGTTCTTGATTGAAAATGGTTTTTGGAGAAGTAATAGATATTTTCATACTATGTGAAATATATCACTTTTGGAAGGGAAATTATATACTTAATTTGTGAAGATAGTTTTAAGTGATCATGTAATAAATGAAAAAATTCCTTTACTTAAATCTTTGGGATGGGATATTACCACATCAAAGATTGAGAAAACTATTCAAAACCCAAACTGGCGAGGGACTACTAAATACCATCAGCCAACAGTAATGAGCCTGATTGATAAAGGGCACATTTTAAGGGTAGTGTTTAAATATCAAGAAGATGATATAATATTTGTAATTACAATCCATATTGCCAGAAGAGGAACTTATGAAAGTACAAAATCAAGCTAAAAAAATAACATATAGCCCTGATGCTGATATCTTAATGATTCAACTAAGTAATAAGAAAGTTGATGATTCATATGATAGTGATCAAATGATAGTGCAGGTTGATGAAACTGGTGAGCCAGTAATTCTGGAAATTCTTAATGGTCTGCAGTTTCTAAAAGATTTGAATAAATCTTTACCTAAAAAAATCCAGTCAGAGGTTTTTCCTCAAAGCTCCTACGCAACTATCGCTCACAGAATTAAATAAATTCACTAAGATAGTTTAGCTAATCTTTTCCCAAGTTTGAATTTGATAAGTAAAAATAAAAGTAGGCATATTAAGAATATATAAATGGGGAATCCATAATGGGCAAAATTCCATTCTTTTATAGCCAGTAATGTAATAAATGCATTAATTGCTCCAAATAAGAAGACCTTGTAATTTTCTGTTTCCGGTTCTCTATATGATTTAACAATTGTTGGTATTCCAGCTAGCCCGTCTGATAAGATCGCAAATAAAATAGCTAAGTTACCAATTTGGGTAATTTGCCAAAGGATTAATCCGATGATAGAAAGTGCTCCGCAAAAAAGATCAAATTTAGAAATTTTCCATTGGGATTTTTTATTCACAAATGAGGCGAAAAAGATTAAAAGTGGGTTAAAACCAACCATAAAAGTCATTAAAGCTGGCAGACCAACGCCCTGTTTAATTTCAGCATAAAAGGCAATTAATGGGGCAATTGCCCAAAGTAGCCAGCTAACTTTATTCGGCTGGGTTTTGCCCTTTATAGTATCTACTAGATAACTCATTCCGCCAATAAACCCTAGAACGGCACCAACTATTACAAATCTCTCATCAATCATTTCTTAATAATAACATTTAAGGATTGTAGTAGCTACTTTGTGGCTTCTGGTATAATAGTATTATGAAAACAAAAGTTGAGACAGTTGATGCGCCTCCTGCGGGTGCAAGTCCTCATTCTCAAGCAATTATTGCCAACAATTTTGTTTTTACTCAAGGGTCAATCTATTTAACTCCAGAAGGAAAGTTGCTTGAAGGTACGGTGGAAGAGCAGATTCATCAAATAATGAAAAATTTGCAGGCGATTCTTGAAGCTGCTGGTGTTTCATTTGCAGATGTGGTGAAAACGACAATTTATGTAACAGATATGTCACTATATTCTGAAGTTAACAAGGTTTATGGTAGTTATTTTTCCGATCCATACCCTGCGAGAGAGGCTATTTGTGTTAAGGAACTTCCTTTAGGAGCAAAAGTCGAGATAAGTATGATTGCTGCTAAGTGATGGATACCTAATTAATCTTCACTGGAAAATGTAGTTACAAAGTTTTCTAAAGTAATTTTGAAAGTATCAAGGCATTCTTGCCTGCCGAGTAATGGTGGGATATCGTCTCGATCTAAAAATCCAGCTGGAATGTGTCTTTTGGAGCTACTTAGCATTATTGTTAGTTTCTGTTTAAGTAAATAAACTTTTTCTTTCCCGCCAATGCCAATAGAGATGATAGGAATACAATCCTTATCAAGATCTATACCCAAAACTTTAGACAGATATTTTGGTAATAAGGTGTAATCAGAACCAGTATCTACAAGGAAAGAATAGCTGATAAAACTTTCAAATTTGGCCGACCAGATTTTGACGGTTACAGTTGGACGCCTAATAGTTCTAAAAATTGTCGAAGTTTTAATCTCATGAGGAAAAGAGATCTTCATCTGGTACTCAAAATTAAAGAATCAGCTTGAATAGCGTATCCGACATGAGGAATTTCCTTAGGGTATTCTTTAATTAGTTTTTCCAGAATTTTAATGACTTTTTCACTCGATTTAGTGGTATATAATTGATTCTTAACCACGATAATGTGTTTACCTTTGTTTTTGGGATCAGCCATAGCTTGTGACATGAGCTTATCATCTGCTTTCATTTTCATATAAATATTATATCATGGGCTAGCAATATTGAGGGCTTGGTGATTTGACTGTAGGCTGTATTAGTCTTATAATTAGCAAATGTCAGAATTAGAAGCACTATTAGTTCCAGAGGATCAAGTCGAAGCTTATTTAGATAGGTACAACATTGTGGTCAAGCATTTACCAAATGGTATCACGATAGTTGGTGGCAATCGTAATATAGAAGATGCAGCATATACTGAAATGGATATAACTTTTCCTTCAGGAGCATATTTTGATCCGCCTGATAAAAAAGGTATCCTGCATGTTTATGAGCATCTAATAGCTGGTAGGGCTGTTTCAGTATCAAAGAGATCTGATGGAAAGTCTAATGCTCACACCACTATGCATGAAATTGCAATTCAAGCTGAAGGTGTTTCTAATCCGAGAGTTTTAGATTATGGATACTGGCCAATAATGCCAGCAATATATTCTGAATTAGTAAATCACCAACTTCCAAACAAGGAAAGGTTAGAGATAGAAAAACAGGTAGTCTTGAGTGAGTACGCTGAGCGTCTAGCAAGAAAGCATGTTGAAGATATTAAGAAGTTTAGAAGGAGAGTTTTTTATGGTGAAACAAATCCAGCAAGCTGGGATATAGATACTCCAGAAGGAGTAAGAGCTATAACAGTAGAAGACATAGCACAGTTGCATGAAAGAATCTTAATGCCTGAAGGTGTATACGTTAGAGTTCAAACTCAAGGTGATATGAGCCTTTTAAATAGAGTTGTTGAGGATCTCGAGGATAACTTAGTGAGGATGCCAAGCTCAGATCTAAAACCTCTAGTATTTGATCAAGCGTTATATCAACGATTAAATCCAGACTTTAAACCAGGAGAATTTTATTTGTTTGATAGTGGTAGTAAGAGTGGGATGGTTGAATTAAATTTTGCCTGGATGTTGCCCAGCGTATCATATGACTCTAGGACATGGGCATTAGCTAAACTTTGGCCAGAAATAGGTAGTAGGTTTTGGATGCGGACGAGAGAGCGTGGTGCTGGTTATAGTGCTGGATCTTTACATATGGATCCGTATGATGGACCTAGAGATCATACTCAGGCAGTGTTTCTCTATACAGATATTATTTCTAGGGATCATATTGAGGACACAGCTAAACAGGTTATGGATGATATAAGAAGTAGCATTTTGGAAACTTTAAATGATGAAGAAATAGAGGATCTTATTTATCGGATTAAAAGACCAATTGAAGCAATTCCTTTGGCAGTTAATCAAAGACTTTTGGATGTTTTACAAGGACTTAAGTTTTATGGAAGACCCATAAAAAGTGAATATGGCCGTACCGTTTTAAAATCAGTTAGTAAAGAAGAGATTAAATATTGGAGAGATAGGTTAATTGATGAGCCGCCGGCTTTTCTGGTCATGGGTGACTTGGCTCCTAAGTAAAACTCTAGCAATCTAAAAGCTAAAATGCTAGAATACTTGTTATTATGCTGGGGTTTTTAGGTAAATTAATTGATTCTAATGATAGGGAGATTAAGAAATATCAGCCAGTTCTCGATGAAATCAACTCGTTTGAAAAAAAGATAGAAAAGCTCACCGACAAGCAACTTAATGAAAAATTCTCTGAGTTTAAAAAAAGATTTGATAAAGGTGAAAGTTTAAATGAGCTACTTCCAGAAGCTTTTGCCGCAGTTAGAGAAGCCACCAAAAGAACTTTAAAGATTCGTCACTACGATGTCCAAATGGTTGCAGCAATTGCCTTACATCAGGGAAAAATTGCTGAACAGCGGACTGGTGAGGGAAAAACTCTGTCAGCCACCCCAGCTTTATTTTTAAACGCCATTGCTGGCAAAGGAGTCCACCTAGTTACAGTTAACGATTACCTCGCCAAAAGAGACGCTGGTTGGATGGGGCCAATTTATGAAGCCCTGGGGGTAAAAGTTGGCACCATTACCCATGAGTCCCAATTTATTTTTGACCCCAAATTTAAAGATCAGACTCATGACGATAAAAGACTAATACATTTGAAACCTCTGGAAAGCCGCAAAGATGCTTACGAAGCGGATATTACATATGGAACCAATAACGAATTTGGTTTTGATTATCTGCGGGACAATATGGTTCAAAAATTATCGTCACAGTCCCAACGTGGTCATTTTTTTGCCATTGTTGATGAGGTAGATTCTGTTTTAATTGATGAAGCTAGAACACCTTTGATATTATCCGCTCCGGCAGCTGAACCAACAGAAAAATATTACCGATTTGCTAAGTTAATTGAGGAGTTAAATGCCGAATCAGATTATGTAATAGATGAAAAACTGAGAACAGTTCACTTAACTGAACTGGGAACTGTCAAGATTGAGAAATTAATTGGAGTAGAAAATTTATATGAAAAAGATTTTTCAACTTTGCATCATATAGAGGAGGCCTTAAAAGCTAAATCTCTCTTTCAGAGAGACAAAGACTATGTAGTTAAGGATGACCAGGTAATAATTGTTGATGAATTTACTGGTCGGCTGATGGAGGGTCGTCGTTATTCGGAAGGGTTGCATCAGGCTATAGAAGCCAAGGAGGATGTGACCATTCAGCAGGAGTCTCAAACCATGGCGACTGTGTCTTTCCAAAACTATTTTAGATTGTACTCTAAGCTTGGAGGAATGACGGGTACTGCGGCGACAGAAGCAGAGGAATTTAGCAAAATATACAAACTAGATGTGGTGGTAATCCCAACCAATAAAAATATGATTCGGGAAGATCATCCAGATACTATCTATAAAACTCAAACAGCTAAATATACTGCTGTTGCTAATTTAATTGCTGAGGTTCACGAATCAGGTCAGCCAGTTTTAGTTGGGACTACCTCAATTGAAAAAAATGAATTCTTGTCGGACCTGCTAAAAAGAAAAGGGATCTCTCATGCCCTACTTAATGCTAAAAACCATGAAAAAGAGGCAGAAATTATTTCAAAAGCTGGAGAAAAAGGGGCGGTGACTGTTGCGACCAATATGGCTGGTCGAGGAGTGGATATTCAGCTTGGTAAAGGAGTAGATCAACTGGGTGGGCTATTTGTGGTAGGAACAGAACGTCATGAGTCGCGGCGGATTGATAATCAGTTGCGGGGTCGATCTGGTCGACAAGGGGATCCAGGACAAACGAGATTTTTTGTTTCACTGGAAGATGATTTAATGAGAATTTTTGGCGGCGATCAAGTTGCCAAGGTCATGAATTTTCTAAAAATTCCAGAAGATATGCCAATTGAAAATGGGGTAGTAAGCAAGGCGATTGAGAGTTCGCAGAAAAAAGTTGAAGGGCATAACTTTGACATGCGAAAAAGTACCGTTGAATATGATGATGTTATGAACCAGCAACGTGAGATTATCTATGGAGTTCGCAAGCAAATTTTGGAAGTAGCAGAAGGTGACAAGGAGGATGAGTTTAGCTTAAAGGACGAGATTTTGGGTAAAGTTGAGAATGCTGTTACCAGTATTGTGGAAGTCCATAGTAGTGAGGGCATTGAAGCAGCTAGTATCGTTGAGGAGTTCTCAGCAATAATTCCAATTGATGATCATAGTAAAAAAGATCTGGAAGAAAAGATTAAAGGGATGGAAACTACCGATCAAGCAGTCGAGTTTTTAAATGGGTTGGCAATGAAGTTTTATGTTGATAGAGAAAAAGCAGTTGGAGATGAAGTAGCTCGTCAGATGGAAGCTTTTGTTTATTTAAATACCATCGATACTCTCTGGGTGGAACATTTGGATACTATTGATGATCTAAGAGTAGGGATTGGGCTTCGGGGTTTTGCCGGTAGAGAACCCTTGGTGGAGTACAAGAGGGAAGCGTTTGATCTATTTGAGAAGTTAATGGCACAAATTGATTATGAAGTAGTTCACAGAATTTATAAGGTAATTGTTCAAGGGGGTACTCAAGTTCCCCAGGCTGCACCTTTAGCTGATACCCTCGAAATCAGGCCAAAAGTAGATATTAGTTTAGAACAGGAAACTTCTGATCCCAGGCCTGGTCCAGTGCAGCAAACATCAGCTACTGATTTATCTATAAAAGAGGAGCCTTTACATGAGGGTGTTGCCTATAACGGTGCAACTAAAGTAACTATTGAGAGAGCAGGTCAAGTTATTGGCCAAGAAGTTTATGGAGAACAAGGCCAATTAGGTAAAGTTCATGGCAAAATCGGCAGAAATGATCCTTGCTGGTGTGGCTCTGGAAAAAAGTACAAAAAATGTCACTATCCTAATTAAAGAAATCAAACTTCC
>Ga0209542_10007147_pt1 | contig 21377 bp, 10 predicted proteins | sample RifCSPhighO2_01_FD_184028 | JGI IMG/M metagenome (GOLD analysis project Ga0209542, IMG submission 184028) | Soil microbial communities from Rifle, Colorado - Rifle CSP2_plank highO2_0.1 (SPAdes) (version 2) | ecosystem: Environmental > Terrestrial > Deep subsurface > Rock core/Sediment ... | reverse complement strand
CAACACTGCTCCTCGGTCGAGTGCTCCCGTGGACGTAATCGTGAACTGTCCTCCCGCATCCGTATCATCACTCGCCCACACCGCGGATCCAGACACGCTCAGGCTCACAGTCTGTGAGGAGAGGGGAGTGACTCCTTCGTCGCTATACACTGTTCCTGTGATTGTGGTAGTGGCAGATCCAAAGTTCCAGTTCGTATTGTTCCCATTATTCACGCATCCTTCACTCGAAGTCAGGCATGTGAGTGTTGTTCCACCCGTCGCATCGCTATCTTGCACATCCGCTCTCTCGATCTTCTGCTGCCCGGCGCTTCCATCGAGGAAGATTTTCCCCGCAGTACCGCTGGAAGTTGCGCGGATCTTCAATAGTCCTGCCCCCGTTCCCTTTAAGACCAAGCTCCCGCTCGCAGCGTGCTGCACGCTGCTTGCAAATGTGAGCGAAGCGGAGCCAATCGCCACACTACATGCGCTGTTTGCACACTTTGCCACCTTCAGATCCGCGCTTGTACTACTGTAATAACTAATCACTGGTAGTCCATCGACACCGATCGCGATCGAAGTGGATTCTCCGTTTCCACCTATGTCCGTGATGCCACTATCGACCGTTGACGTTGTATTGCCCGATGAGCAATACAGATTTCCGCACTTCACCATCATCAGCGAGTCGGTGGTGTTATCATAGTAACTTACGACTGGTAATCCATCCGTGCCGATCGCAATGGAGCTGAAGTACCCTACAATGTTCGTGCTATCGACTGTTGTCTTCACATTCCCTGCGGAACATGCGGCATTACCGCACTTTGCCACCTTCAGATCGTTTGCACCAAGATCCTGATAACTGATCACCGGCAATCCGTCGACACCGATCGCGATGCTCGTGTAGTACCCCACATTGCCGCCGCTATCCACAGTCGACACTGTGTTCCCGGAGGAACATGCGGCATTCCCGCACTTTACTATCATGATATCGATTGTCGAATCATCGTAATACGTGATAACAGGAAATCCATCTGCGCCGATCGCAATACTTGTGTGATCTCCAACGGAATTTGCGCTATCGAGCGTCGTCGTCGTATTCCCGGTGGAGCACGCCATATCACCGCACTTTGTTGCCTTCAGATCGCTGCTTGTTCCGTCTGTGTAACTTATGACCGGCAACCCATCCGTACCAATTGCGATATCAGAGTACTCTCCCACAGCTGCCGAACTATCCACCGTGGTCGTCGTATTCCCCGCGGAGCACGCTGCATTCCCGCACTTTGTTACTTGTAAATTGGTATTCGTCACATCGTAGTAACTTACGATCGGTAATCCATCTGATCCAATTGCGATCGAGGTGTAGTACCCCATGGTGGTTGAAGAAGTATCCACCGCTGTTGTTGTATTCCCCGCAGAGCATGATGCATTGCCGCACTTCATCACCTTCAAATCACCATTGGATCCATCGTGGTAACTCACCACAGGGAACCCATCACTTCCAATTGCAATCGCAGAGTGGTTACCAAGGCTTCCCGAAGTATCAGCACCCGTTAGCGCCCGATCCGGCACCACCTTCGTAAAGTTCTCGAACACCGTCCCAACTCCGTTCACGGTCTGTCCCGATCCATTCATGATCACGGTGCTCGATCCCTTCGTGAATGTTCCGGAGCTCCCAATCAACCAATCTCCAAAGACACTTCCAGAAGCCGATCCCAAATTCAATGTTCCATTGATCGTCACGCCGCTCCCCACGAACAATGCTCCCGTCACCGACAGTGTCGTTGATCCATACGTCGTGTGCCTCCACACTAATAGCTTATTCGGGAACTTCACAAACATTCCGCTCCCCGCCACCGTGAAGATATCAAGCACGTTGTAATCGCGGCTGTTATCCGCAATCGACAGATGATTCGTCGTGATAGTTCCTCCTGTTTCGTTCCTCACGATCAGATGGCTCTTGTAAAGATGGACTCCGGTCATGCTGGAACCGGAAGCCACCGTCACCGTCACCGCTCCCGTTCCATCATCCGTATCGTGGAACACCGTCACCACTTCTCCCTTTGCGATACTGCCGCTCAATGTAAATTGTCCTCCCGCATCCGTTGTCGCACTATCCAACACCGCACTTCCGCTCACGCTCAGCTTCACTGTTGCGGATGCAACGGGCGATGTCCCCGTACCACTGTAGAGCGTACCGACGACGTTGGTTGGAGCCGAGAATGTCCAATTCGTATTGTTGCCGCTATCGCTGCACCCCTCGCTGTCTGCCAAACATACGAGTGCCGTTCCGTTACTCGCATCACTATCTTTTACATCCATGTACGAGATGCTCTGCGTCCCGGCGCTTGCATCCAGCATCAACTTTGCTGAACTCCCTGTTTTGCTGCTCCGCAGGCTGAGGAGATTTGATGCCGCACCTCTCAAGGTCAATGCTCCACTCACGCTCTGCCTCCCTCTAAAGTCCATCGAGAGCGTATCTGCGCTCGTCACCGTCTTCGTTAAATTGTTAAACACGGTACTGCCGCTCATTATCTGCAACGCTCCATCCATCGTCACCGTTCCCGTACTCGTGAATGCACCTGCATTCGCCCAGCTGCCGCTTAGCGTTATTCCATACGCATTGCCTGTTCGTATGGCTCCTCCATATATTCCAAGATTGCCACTCAAATTGAGTGCACTGCCGAGACTGTAGACGCCGCTCCCGGTGTTCATGTTGCCTGTCGCGAGTGCTCTAATTTCCACTTGGGATAGTGCCCGATTATAGATGCGGACATCATCTGCGATACCGTTTAAATAGCTGCTTGTTTGCGGCGCACCGCGCAGGTTGTTTGCTCCAATAAATGTACTTCCAAAAGCAATTCCGGGATTAAAGGTGACGGACCCCGTGCTTGTTCCAAGTAAATTTCCATCGATATAGAGCTTTCGTAGTGTCGGAGACTCAATCACGCCAGTCACCAATCGATAGGTTGAGGAAAAGCTGGTTGTATTTTGGTAGCTGACTGACCCACCTCCAAGATCGTTGTTATCCGCGGCAAGACCGAAACGTTGCATGGGACCGGAGATCGTTCGGACGAGAATAGAAAACCACCCGCGGTTCGACGTATTAGAACCGATGCTAATAATCGTGAAATAGGAACTTGTCACTTTCGAGGTTTTTACCCATGCGGACAGTGTTAATGGGAAGTTGAGTACACCACTATTTGTGGAGGCTGTGACATAATCGTTAACTCCATCAAAGTCGAGCGCGCTTGGATTAAAGGAACTTCCTGTGTGAGTCGGGATCACCCATCCTGTCATGATCTGTGTCGTGCTGTAATTTGTGAGCGTTCCATGATTTGCCCTCCGCGAGGAATCGCGCGCAACGCTCGATCCGCTTCCATCATCCAGCTTCCAGTATGAGACAAGCCCGTTATCTATATTGAGGTTTTGGAAGACGATATTTCCGCTTAAGGTTTCTTTGGAATCACGCGAGCTGAGGAGCGCTCCGGTCGAAATTGTTGCAGAGCCATTCACCACAAGCGATCCGGAGACGGTGAGTCCGTATGTGCTCATAGCGAGCGTCCCTCGCACATCTAAGTCGTGCGTCTTCACCCTGCCTCCCGGTTCGTAATCTGTTCCTCCGTACGTTGCACTTTTCCATACGAGCAATTCCTTATCCCTCGCCATCTGCACCGTGGCATCGCTATTTGCCATCGTATAGATTGCCGAAATATCGGTATCGCCACTGTTGTCCGCCGTTGCAAGATTCGCATTCGTCACGATTCCTCCTGTTTCGCTCCTCACAATCAACCGATCTTGGTAGATATGCACTCCTGTCATCGTATCGCCGGATCCAATCGTTACTGTCACGCCATCCTGTGTTTCGCCATTAATGAAGATGGTTACAATTTCGTTCCTGCGAAGTCCGGCACCGGAAAGCGTGAATTGCCCCCCTCCGTCTGTTGTTGCGCTATCGATCACTGCAGCCCCGCTGACGCTTAAGGAAACGACTTTTGAAGAGAGAGGAGTCACGCCTTCATCACTATAAAGAGTGCCGGTGATTGTTGTAGGTTCCGTGTAGTACACGGTGATTCGCGCGTGATCAACCGAGGCAGTCGAATTGCCATTGACGCCGAGTTTGACTGCAAGCGCCGCTCCAAAGTTTGATGCATTGATATCGGAGGCAGTTGGCGTTTCGCTCCAGAGATCGGCAGCACCGCCGTACGATGCGTATGCTTCAGTTGTTGGCCAGTAGGAAACAGAGGACTTATCCGTTGTTTTGATCGTTCCACCGATGACGATTCGAATTGCATCATCCACCATAATATCCGTGTCTGATTGTTTGCGATCCCACTCGACCGTTATGCCATTGATAGTGGCGCTCGCTGGTATGCTGAATCCAAAATTAGTCGCTTTAAGGTAATGGCTATTTGCACCCGCCATACCGGATATGAATGTTGTTGCATAACTTCCGTTATCGCTTGTTGCATTACTGGGATCGGACCATGTGGTAATGCCGGCGCTGGCATCATCCTCCACAGTACTTGGGCTATTTGGCCCGGATGAAGGATCGATAATGTAAGGGAGGGGAAGGCTGGCTGCATCGTAGCTGTACCGATATCCCGTTTCTGTTTCTTCGATTGCAATGGATCGATCAAGACGATTGTCGCTTCCGTCGATGATGTAAGGCTCCGCAGTCGTAAAGAGAATTTCTTCATCACGTACAAAGGAGAGAACCGAGCCCTCTTTTTCCACCATCAGATCCTCGGATGTGGCGATAGAGAACAGGAGATCAATGACTCCTTCTTTGTTTACGGTGACGGATTCTTTGATGCTGTTTCCTGAAACTTCCCATGTGAGAACAACACCTTCCTCCAATGTGTACGAAACCGTGCGTGCATCAATGACTGTTCCCGCCGCTTCCCGATCGTACGTGACGGTGTACCACGTCGTTCCGTTTCGCATGGTGTAACTTGGCTTCGTGAGATCAATGTTGATTTTTATGTTCTCCGCGAGGCGGCCGAACGACAAAAATCCCGCCGCTTCTTTTCCAAATGTTTGTACGGGAACAAATGCTCCTTTGGTGTTTTTTGTAAACATTTCCCCGCCTCCGGAGACCACTGCGTACGTCCCGTCGCCAAGATCAAATGTTTGTGCTTTTGCGGTGCGCAACCCCGTGAGTTCCTTCAGTGTGCCCTCGAGTTCGATTGTCGGATCGATTGCAACAGGGAATACACGGTCTTCCGCAGCGAGCCATCCAGCATCCGCAGTAATTATAAGAGTCGCTGTCGATTCGCTCTCCTGTTCGACTGCGATGCCCACCGCATCGCTCCGGATGCCGTTTGCATCCACCATGTATCCGGCAGGAATTTGGAACTTAGCTTCACCGTCCGCATTAAAGAAGTACCAATCTCCTTCGAAAGAGGAGATGTAATCGACATTGAGGAGATCGAGCGTGTAGACAAAACGATTTGGCGAATCCACCGCATTCAAAATAATTTCCTCCTTCAAGCCTTTTTCCCCTTCGTTTTTACGGATTTCATAGCGCACGCTCGCTTCCGTTCCAAGATTGAACGAGGTTTCGGTTTCGGACTCTTTATCGAGTGGGATATGTTCGCTTTTCTCGAGAGAGCGAAGCGAGTCGAGAGACGATCCAATCAATTCTGTGTTTTCTTCCAGTACTACGACGCTTTCTTCGAGCAGGGAGTCCGCCAGGGCGGGCGACGAGTCGAGAAGTATCGAATTTTCCTCCTCCTCAACTCGATCGCTTTCGGCGTCATCGCTCGAAGAAAACGCTGAGGATTCGCTCGAAGAGGATGATTCTTCATTTGTGATTTCTGTTTCCTCCATTTTCACGGTCGATTCCGCGCGTACGAATGTCGCAGTCACCATCGCATGTCCATTTGTGACGCTCGCTTCCGGCGCCGCCTCTGTTTCTACGACGCTGACTGCAAATCCTGGAGTGTCGAGGTAGAGATTATTTTCGGTGGAGATGTCGATGACCGGAGGCTCTTCCGTGATAACTTCATCCTCGATGATCTCCTCCTCAATAACTTCTTCCTCGATGATCTCCTCCTCCTCAATAACTTCTTCCTCGATGATCTCCTCCTCCTCAATAACTTCTTCCTCGATGATCTCCTCCTCCTCAATAATTTCCATCTCCTGCTCTTCTGTGTCTTCGTCATCTTCGATGCCTTCATCACCTTCCTGATCCATTTCTTCTCCTCGCACTATCTCGATATTCTGCGTCGTCATCGAGCCGCCTTCGCGAACGATGAACTGTTGCTTCGCTGGAACCGCAACAAATCCTTCGGGTATGGATGCCGGATCCACCGTGAGTTCGTATTCCCCGGGCAGAAGCCAAATAAAGGCGTATGTTCCCCAGATGGTATCGGTCGTGAGCGAGCGTTCTACCGTGCTTTGAAGAATGGTTTTGCCCTGTAGCGCTAGCGTGATACCGGGCTTTGGCACGGACCATTCGTCGATCGGATCCGTACTCTGCTGCTTTGCTTTTCCTCCGATTCTGCTTGCGCTGATAAAGCGGAAATCTTCCGTTTTTGTTTCGCCGCCGCTCGTGAATTCTACGATGCGCTCACTCGTATCCAAATTGAGTGCACTCTCCGGTATCGTTTCTTCATCAATCGTCAGGGTATATGTGCCGCGAGGGTAGGGGAGTGATGCGAACGAAAAGACGCCGTTATCATCCGTTTCGATATTGCGTACCACAGGATCTCCGAGGACGTTTGTTCCTTCCAAGCGGATTGTTACATTTGCCAACGGATTGGTTTCTCCTTCAAGAAATCCTTCCGCAGTGGCTGTGAGCGTTTGGAATTCAAAAGTTTTGCCATCGATACTCAATGGTTTTGTGAACGAAAAATCTTTATGAATGGTTGTGCCGCCTTCGAGAATGGGAATTGTTTTCGTGAGCGGCGTTGTTGCAGTTAAAGCGTCCCTCTCGAGTGCGCGCAGGATATATCCGGCGTCATTGTTGCTCGGTGGAATGTTGTTGAACTCGTAATCTCCTGTGTCATTCGTGACGGCTGTTTGATCGATTGCTTCTCCGAATGCGCTTGTGCCAGTGAGCATAATTTCGGCATTGCTCACAAAACTTTGCTCATCCTCTTCCTGTAGACCATTGCCGTTTATATCCATAAAGACCGTTCCAGCAATCGTCGATGGAACTGCGTTGAATCCAAAATCTGCATCCCTCGTTCCGGCTGTATTTCCAAGATCAAAGCTTTGCTCTTCTGCTGTCGTCGGATTCAGTTTTGCGGGCATCGATTCCATATCCGCCTTCACGCTGAGCGCAGTAAAGCGGTTATTTCTTCCAAGGTAGAGTGCGCAACAAGATGCAGGAATGTCGCCGTTTGATCCCTTTGGTTCTTCGTAGAGAAAGATAATATCTTGCACTTCGTCTCCGTTCACATCGGCTGTCAGCGCGTCCGCGATGGTGCGCGCATCTTCCAGCATTCCTGCGAGAGGATTGCCGAGATCCGTCCATGTGCCGTAGCCGTCGTTCCTGTAGAGCCGAAGCGGCAGGAATTGATCAATTGCGGATGATGCTTCGATATTCTCCGCTTCTTCCTCCTGCGAACGCATAGCGGATGTATCTTTATTGATGATGAGGAGATCGAGATCATCATCGCTATCGATGTCGATCGTGAGGAGCGATTCGGAATCTTCTCTCGGTTGTCCGGGGAACATGTGATAGGTGAAGATTCCGTCTCCTTCGTTAAGGTAGTACTCATTCGGTTTTGTTTCCTCTCCGGCGCTGCTGCCGTGTGCCAGCACAAGATCCTGCCGTCCATCACTATTCATATCGAATGCTGCAACGTCCTTTGTTGATGCATCGATTTTCGAAGTGAGTGACCCGAATCCCATATCACCGATGTAGCGGATTTCCTCTGTTCCGTGGGTCAGTTCATAGAGTTCGTTTGGCTCGTTGAGGTCATTGGCGAGGAAAATATGATCGAATGCTCCATCCCCATCGGAATCAATCGTCGTTCCCGCTGCGGTCGAGCGGCCGCCTTCGGGATTCGGTCCATTGAAGAATGTTCCCGCATACGTGAGGCTCTTCCCCCTGTTCTCGTAGAGCTTATTTTGGGACTTGAGTGTGTTGAGGACGAGGACATCGTCCGCAACTCCTCCGATAAAATTACCAATGAGGAATCCGGCTGTTTGATCGGTGATGTCTTCCTCTTCATTTGCGCCAAAATCTTCCGCGAACGTGAATGTGCCATCGCCGTTATTCATATACCGTTCGTTCGTTTGGCCCATGTTGCCGACGAGGACATCGTCTTTGTCATCGCTATTAAGGTCAACAACGCGTATTGCACTCGTGTATTTGGCTGCTGATCCGCGGAATCCTTCGTTAAAGTGAGGACCTGCCGATTCGAAACCCCCCTTCCCGTCGTTCAAAAATAGCTCATTACGTTCGCCGTATTTTCCGACGATCAGATCCTTGTCTCCATCGCCCTCTATGTCGATTGTTGCCATTGTCGAAACATTGCCGGCTGCATCTCTTTCGCCCGCAAAACCGCCTTCTGCTTTTTCGAACAGCGGAATGCCGAAGAGGTACCCCCCTCGATCATCCGTCATGCCGTGTGCAATGACTTCGCTTGCTGTGCCCTGTGTATCACGCACTCCTGTGAAGATGAGCGGGAATGCGGGAATGCCGCTCTCCTCTATTGTGCGGACTCCATTACTATCCGTATCGTGCCATACCGTGCCCTGCAAGCAGATGCCTCCATTGCAATTGGCATTAAATTCAACGGGGAAGGAGATCGTCAGTGATTCATCGGTGCTGCCTACCTCCACATATGCAGTGTCGCTTACCGAAAGCGCGTATCCCGTTGGGAGCGAATCAGGGGTCAGAAGAACGGTATATGTTCCCGGACGGACAAGGAATGTCGTATTTCCCTGTGCGTTTGTGCGCTGTTCTGCAATGACTTCGCCATTTTTTTCCAGCGTGAGGAGCGCGCCTCCCACCGGCCATGTTGGATCAATCGTATGCTCTTCGTTTGTGCCGACGTGCTGCACCTCTATCGTGAGCTTTGATGCTTTTTCGGAAAGGACAAATGATTGATCATTGATCACTTCATCACGCTCATTGACTACGAAAATTCCTGGCTCTACTTCGATGATGTGTCCTTGCGGCAGAGATGCCTCTTCGATCGAGATCGTGTAGCCGGCTTTTACAGCATCGCTCTCAGCGGGCGTGTAGGAAACCGGAACAAGGAAGGAGAACAATCCTTCACTATCGGTGGTTGCATTGATCTTCAGCGGCCGAGCCTCGGTCGATCCCACAATCGGTGCGATAAAGCCGTGGAGAGTCACTGTAATTCCCTCCACTCCCTCCATCTCTTTTTCCTGTTTTTCGTATCTACCCTGTGCCATTGCATAGAGTGGTTTTCTCAAAATCTTGCCATGCACCGCTCCAAGTCCAGGGTACATCGAAAGATCTTGTATGCCGAATGCCTCTATAACCTCCGTTTTATCCGGTACTGCAAGCACGATACTCTGCGAGGTGAGTGTGGTTGCGTAGTGCTCCGGCCTCAGTGCCTCCTGTTCCAACGAGATCGTATATGCATTGGGACTTTCCTCGTTTCCTCCATCACTTGGCACACTCGAAAGAGGCACATCTTCGAACAGATATTCTCCGTTCACATTCGTTGTAACTGTTTTTACATAGGGCGCATCGAATACGGTTTCCCCGGCAATCGTAACGGAGATTCCTTCGAGTCCATGGTCGCTGCCGGCATTACTTCCATCCGCATCACTATCCACAAACACCGTTCCGCGTACTGACGCAGTGCCTGCAAGCTCAGCCGGTACGAAGCCGAACGAATGTTCGCTACGGGTACCCGGTGCCATTATTCCTCCTTGCGGCTCCAATGTTCCGGCGAGGTACGTTTCGGGGAGTGTTTCTGGCGCAATCGTCACTTGGTACGAACCTATCTGGTTCTTGTAGAGCATGTTTCCATTCGTGCTTCCAACAACAAGATCAGCATCTTCATCCCCGTCCATATCGGCGTTCTCGGCGTCTTCTGTCCCCACCAGTACTGCATCTGTGAACATGAAAACATCAAACGCAAAATCAGCCGATGGAATTGCAACGGGTTCTGTTTGATCCACTTCCGCTGTATCCAGATTCAGTGCACCAACATCGCCGCTTGCGTCATCCTCCGTCTCGGAGCTCTCCGCTGCCTCCGATGTTTCCTGCGGCTTGCCACTATTGATATAGAGCTCGTTTGCGCCATCGGCATTGCCGATGAAAACATCGGGGAGCGCGTCGCCGTTAAGATCGACTACATTCACGGTGCGCGAATCATGTGCGTTGTCGCCATCGTACCCCGCATTAAATCGCGCGCCGATGAGCGTTACGCTGCCATCGCTACCAAGCGGAACCTCATCACTCGCATTGTTGCGATAGAGCAGATTGGACCCGTTATTCACAGCAAGAACATCCATGTCGCCGTCGCCGTCGATATCGATAAATCCGAACGCATGCGTCGGATATTTCTTCCCATCCTCGCTCTCGCTTGCAAATGTTCCGGCAAAGCGCAGACCGGATTCATCGTTGATGTACAGCTCGTTTTCGTCCTCGTTGCCAACGAGCAGATCATCATCGCCGTCTTCATCAAGATCAATGGCCGCGAATGTGAATGTCGCCTTTGGTGTTTGCGGCACTGCCTCCACTGTAGATTGTTCCTCACGCGGTTCCAAAATCACAAAGGACGTTTGATTGAAGAATTCTCCCGCGAATGTGAATGTGCCATCTGCCACTGCAAGATAGAGTTCATTTGGTTCTGGCATGCCCGAAGCTCCGTTCCCGACGACGATGTCCTTTCTGCCATCATGGTTCACATCGAGCAATGCGATTGCTTGCGTTGTGCGTGCTCGAGAAGTGATTTCGACAATTGCTTCTCCATCAGTTTTCACTTCTCCCACCGCATTTTCCACAGGATTAAATGCGGGACCGACAAATGAGAACCGGCCATTTCCCTCGTTGAAGTAAAACTCGTTTTCCTCGACATTCCCAAGGATTGCATCGGGGAATGAACCGTTCCCCGTCGTATCGTGGAGAATGATGACATTGGTGGAAACATGCGGCCCTTCCTCCGTACGATTGAGATTGTTTTCCCCTGCAGAGAGTACGCCGTTCTGGTTTCGAAAGAGCTGATTCGCTTTACCGCCGCTCTTACCGACAAGAATATCGGTAAAGCCGTCTTGATCGACATCGAAGAGAACAATATCCTCGGTGTTTCCATCGTCGCCAAACGGCACTCCTTGCAAAGAGAGGTTCGTGAATGTGTAGTTTCCCTCGGCATCAGTTTTCATATCGGTGATTTTTCCATCATCGCCGGATACTTCCACGCGCACATCGGGGATGCCCTGTTCGCCATCATCACGAATCCCGTTTTGATTTCTGTCTTCGTAGATGCTTCCAAAAATCCTGTCCATGAATTCCTCAGTCATTGTTTCCGCCGCAAGTATTTGTTTGGCCTCTGCCCCGCCCAGTTCTTCGGGGGTACTTTGCATCACTGCCGTTCCCGGAAAGAGCACGTTCGAGATGAAGACGATAACCGCAAGACCCGTGTGAATTCTTCGCTTGATTCGTGACACATCGATTTTTACCCAAAGATCCTCACGACGTGTGCGAAGAATTGCCTGAAGTGTTTGGGGGATCGCAATACGCAACTGCATAGCTGCTAAAGCGTCATTCCTCCGTCCATTCACGACAGGTACTTCGCAATGCCCACCACAGAGCGCAAGAATGCGTCGTGGTCCTACATGCTCCCGGTGATTCTGGGGCAAGGGCAAGGGCATTGGGGCTGTTTGTTTATTCATTCTTTGTTTGCGCACGCGCAATTAAGAAGAATGAATCTGTTTATTATACGTTTTTTATCGCTTTCCGTGGAGTCTGGTGCCCTTTCCAGATCATGAATATTGAGTTCTTTACAATGGCACTTGTTAAGATTATTTTACATACAGAAATACATATCAAATGATTTGTTAAGTTTATATAACATGAATAATTTAGACTCAAATCATATTATTAGCATTGATTTTCGCACAACATAAGAAAGGCGAAATGCTCGCCACATTTCCTTCTCTCCATGGGGACTCATTATCAGTTTCCAGGCGCCACATTGCAGAAGGTTTAGCAAGGGTCGTCAGGACGGATCCTTCTCAACTATCGATCTTTCTTCACCGGGGGCAGAAAGCAAAAGATCTCTCGTCCGACCATTTGATCTGGTCGCAAGTAGAGAAGTGATTGTCGATCAGACGGTTTGAGGAACGTATTTGCGAGCGAGACTTTTCGGTACCCTAATTTTTCGATGATCTTGAGCGTCTTTTCCAAGTAGTTTTTCGATCCGTCTCTTCCAATGTACACCGGGAATGTACAGACGACGGGGATTTCCGGCAAATGATTTGCAAGCATGGTGAAGAATTCACACTCCAATTCCTCCGCCTCCCGAATGAGCGATTGAATTTCTTGTTTTGTCGGTGGCTTTTTCAGTGCGGGACCAAGTGTGGTTTCGGTGACGATCATTGTTGGCGACTTCGGCAGATCAAACGGCTTACATGCGTTTTGTTTCAGGATAAAGTGAAGAATCGATTTTGGAGTTTTTTCGCGCAGGCGCAGCCACTTAACATTTTCGGCGCATCCTCGTACGGCCTTTTCCGTTTTGTCGGAACCGATAGCATTGGCGCGACGGAGCAACGCCTCCAAAATAACGACTCCCGATCCGCAGAACGGATCCCATACGGTCATACCTGCAAAAGAAATTGCTCCTTTCTTCGCGTTCAATACCTCCTTTCGCTCTGGCAAAGTGACGAGCGAAAGATTGAGGAGGACTTGTGCGAGCTTAGGAGGCAGGAGGCCCGTTTCCCTATCCCTGAACGGCTTCCCCACATCCCTTGCCGTATAGGCTTCGATATCCTGCACTGCGCAGGTTTTCCCGATCCAGAGGTTCTTCCCATCTCGGTCGCGCAGGATAACGATCTCTGCGCTTCCCGGACCCGGAATGCCGCGAAGGAGCAGGGTGCCTGGCTTTGCGGGGTGGCGCTCGTTCCCTATGTACCGCGATGGCAGGTTTTTATCCTTGAGATACTTCTTACAAACGCGATAGAGGGAGCGGATGTCGTTTCGCGGTACATTGAGGCATCGGAAGCTGAACGTCGCTTTTCGTTTGATATCCTTCAGTGATTTATGGAGCATCTTGGGAACGATGTCATCCAACGAATGTTTCTTGGAATCGGCAGGAGGGAGGGGGATTTCTTCCGCAATCAGAACTGTACCTCCAAGCATCGAAAGCCACTCGGTGTCGAGTATTGCGTCCGTCTCGAACGTAACGATGCGCAGATCCCACTGTCGTTTAGGGCGAAAATCAGGCAAGAGCACCGCGAGCTCTGCAAGACTGATATGCGGTTGATGACCGAGGAAGGCGGCGTAAGTTGGCATAGACGCGGCGAGTATAACCCAGTTCATTCCAAGTGTCTGGTTGCCCTTTCACCCGTTTGTTGTTTTTTTAAAGCAGAGGGGGGGTGCGACGAAAACGCCCAGCAAAGCGCTGACAACAGAGCTTTGCGTATGATACGCTCGACCGCTTATGGCTCGATTCTGGCTTCGAATCCATACAGCATTCTGGACGCTCCTCACCCTCACTCTTGGGTATGCACTCGGGACATTCGGCCTCGCGGTCGAGATGACGGGAGCGCCTGCGATCACCGAGCTTCGCGAAGACGTGCATGTGCTGCTTCCCATCGTCCACATTCGCGAAATTAATAACGGATCCATTGTCGGCACCGTTGGAACTGGCGCTCGGCTCATCATTGGGGAAACGGTTGTGATCGCATCAACGGACGCGTCGTTTCGAGTGCCTGCGAATCCATTTCTTGTGAACATCATCGATGTTCCCATTCCCCATGGAGTTACTTTCGTTGCAAGCAAACGTGGAAAGAATTATTACCCCGTGGAATCGAGCGCAGGCGCAAGACTTGCTCCGGAAAATCGTTTGTACTTTCAAACCGCTGCGGAAGCTGAGGCAATGGGGTACAGGGCGGGACGATAGTCTGGTTTGTGAATGCATGCATCGCTTCTTCGAAAATAAACTAACGAATTCGCACGCAATCCAGTATACTTTCCTCCGATGGCACCCACGATTCGACAACCTTCACCCCGCAGACAGAACACGCTGCTCACGACTCTGCTTTTGCTGGCGCTACTTTTTTCTTCCTTTTATTACATCACGCAGCCGATGACATCCGACGAGCGTACTTTTGCGGATGCGCCGGAGGTTCCAATTAGCGAAGTAACGCACGGATACCATGAAGGGGAATACGAGAAGATTTTAATGAAGGACAGCCAAGTGTTCATTACGAAGAAAGATGGATCGCTCATCACCTCCTATAAAGGATCTGAATCTTTGGCAGAACTCGGATGGAACGACCCGAAGAACGACACCACCGTCACTGTGAAGAATACCGAGGCGCAGAATTTGTTCCTTGCGGTTCTCCCTGATATTTTCTTCTTTATCCTCATTTTCGGAGGGCTCTTTTGGTTGTTTCGGAATATCGCCCGCTCGCAGAATTCGGCTCTTGGATTCGGCAAATCCAGAGCTCGCATTGCAGATGCGAAAACTGTGAAGACGAATTTTGATGATGTAGCCGGTTGTGATGAGGCCAAGGAAGAACTGGTCGAAGTCGTTGATTTTCTCAAACACCCCAAAAAGTACACGGGAATCGGAGCTAAAATTCCGCGTGGTGTTCTCCTCGTCGGCGCACCGGGCACCGGAAAAACTCTTCTTGCGCGGGCGGTCGCGGGAGAGGCGAAAGTGCCGTTCTTCAGCATCTCGGGATCGGAGTTTGTGGAGATGTTCGTCGGCGTCGGCGCCAGCCGCGTCCGCGATCTTTTTAACCGCGCAAAGAGTAATGCCCCCTGCATCATCTTCATCGACGAAATCGATGCAGTCGGCCGCCAGCGCGGTGGGGCAGGTTTCGGCGGCGGGCACGACGAGCGCGAACAGACGTTGAACCAAATCCTCACCGAGATGGACGGCTTTGATCCAAAGACGAATGTGATTGTGATGGCGGCGACAAACCGACCCGATGTGCTCGATATCGCGCTGCTTCGTCCCGGTCGGTTCGATCGGCGCGTCTTCATCGACAAGCCGGATCTGGAGGCGCGCAAGAAAATCTTGGAGGTTCATTCCCGCCACAAGAAGATGGCCAAAGTGAATCTGGATGTTGTTGCAAAGCAGACAATCGGGTTTACGGGAGCGGATCTGGAAAATGTGATGAACGAGGCTGCGATTTTTGCCGCACGGCGCGGACAAAAAGTGATTCGCGAGCGAGAGCTCGTGGATGCCGTGGAGAAAGTCACGCTTGGTCCGGAACGCCGCAGTCGGAAACTTTCCGACAAAGAAAAGAAGATCACGGCGTATCACGAGCTTGGCCATGCGATTGTCGGCCATCTTTGCGAACTGTCGGATCAGCTCCATAAGATTTCCATCGTTTCTCGCGGATCGGCACTTGGCGTCACATGGTTCTTGCCGCAGGAAGATACCTACACGACCAGCCGCCAAAAATTTTTGGATGAGGTATGCGGACTCCTGGGCGGTAGAGCGGCAGAGGAAATTGTCTTTGGAGAAATGACAACGGGTGCCAGTAACGACCTTGAGCGCGCATCGCAGATTGTGCGCAATATGGCGATGAAGTACGGCATGGGCGATGATGCGCTCGGTCCTGTTTCCTATGGAGAAAAACAAGGATCATCCTTCCTCGGTATCGATCAGGATCCATCACGCAATTACTCCGAGGAGACGGCGCGTTCCATCGATTCATTCACGAAGAAAACGCTTCATGCAGAACTTGAACGCGCCAAGGGATACATCCAAAAGAATCGCCAGAAACTCGACGAGTTAGCCGATGTGTTGCTGAAGACGGAGACAATGAGTTTTGATGAATTTTTGGAAATTTTTTCGGGCAAGAAATCAGTGAAGGCGTGATACACTTTTCCCCATGCCGCTCAGCCTCGATCTCCTGCGTGATAAGCTCAAGGATTGGAAAGGATGTGCGCTTGCGGCGCATGCGAACCCTGTTCTTGGCGAAGGGAATCCATACGCAGAGGTTGTCTTCATCGGCGAGGCGCCGGGAGCGAAAGAAGATGAGCTTGGACGGCCGTTTGTCGGTCCTGCAGGCAAGTTTCTCGACGAGCTCCTTGCCTCGATCGGACTGAAGCGGGAAGATGTTTACATCACGAATGTCGTCAAATACCGTCCACCGAATAATCGCGATCCGGAACCAGAGGAAAAGCTCGCATGCCTCCCGTGGGTTAAATTGGAACTCGCGCTGATCCGTCCCAAAGTCATTTGTACGCTCGGCAAGCATGCGCTCAATGAATTTTTCCCGGCGCTCAGTATTTCTCGGGTCCATGGGCAACCGCAAAAAGTGAATAAAGATTTCACCGTCTTCCCGATCTATCACCCCGCAGCCGCGCTCCATAACGGGAGCCTCAGGCAGGAACTCTTCAATGATTTCGCTCAACTGAAACAGTTTTTGGTTTCTGGTTGATAGTTTTTTGTTTCTCGCTCAACCAACCGGTAACCAGTAAACTAGTAACCCGTAACGTCATATGACCTCCGCCCTCCTTGGCATCGCGCTTGCGTTTTTCCTCAGCCTCTCGTCGCTCGTCGTCGTGATCCTGCGAGTGAGTCCGCTCACGGCGCCGCAGTACGCGCTTGCGTTCTTCTTCCTCTCGCTCTTTGGCGCTCTTGCGTCTTTTGTCGCCCTTTTCCTCGCTCTCATCAAATCGTTTGCGATTCTTCGGCCTTGGCACGGGTCCACCGAATCGCTTCCGTCGCTCAAAACGAGAAAGATCATTGGGGGATCGCTGCGGCAGGGGATGTTTTTTGCGCTCGCGAGCACGATCATCGTTTTCCTCTGGATTCTCCGCATCGCAAACTGGTGGATTGCCGTACTCATCTACATCGTCTTCGTCCTCATCGAACTCGCGATGGGAAGATCATAATGGGGGAGAACGTAATAATCCCTTTCCAGTTCTTCCATTTTCCTCTTCACTCCTTCCATGCAGGAACGGATTCAGAAAATCCTTTCGGCGCGCGGTATTTGCTCTCGTCGTAAGGCAGAGGAATATCTTCTGCAGGGGCTTGTAAAGGTGAATGGAAAAGTCGCGAAGGTAGGGGAGAAGGCGGATCCGGAATGCGATGAGATCATCGTGGATGGCACGGTGTTACAGGCACGGCAGGAGATGCTGTACTACGTTATGAATAAGCCAGTCGGTGTTGTGACCGAGAACGTCGATCGTTCATCGCCTGATCGTAAGAGGAGATCGAAAGAAGATGTCGATGATCAGAGTCCGTCGGTTCGGGATCTTTTGCCACCTGATCTTCGCGGAAAGATCTTCCCCGTCGGCAGGCTCGATAAAGAAACTTCAGGCCTTCTCCTCTTCACGAATGACGGCGTTCTTGCCTACCGCCTCACGCATCCGAAATTTCCGCACGAAAAGGAATACTCCGTTCGCGTCGATCGTCCGATTCCAGATGGTCCGCTCCGCAAACTCTCCTCCGGCATGATGATTTTGGGATCAAAGACGAAGAAGGCAGTCGTGCATCGTCTCTCCACCCGCTCGTTCACAATTGCCCTCTCGGAAGGGCGCAATCGACAGATTCGCAGGATGTGCCAGAAAATTGGCTATCATGTTACCCACCTCAAAAGAATCAGAATTGTGTCGCTTGTGGATGATCAGATGAAAGAAGGGGAGGTGAGAATGCTGACAGTAGAGGAGAAAAATGCACTCATCAAAGCGATTGATCTCTAGGAAGTGATGTTCTATATATGAGAGTGAGCAGTGTGCCCAAATACGTCATGCTGAGCGGAGTGGGCCCCGCGGAAGCGGGGTGAACGAAGTCGAAGCACCTCGCGACTGAACAATTTCTTCCATTGAAGGTATCTCGGGCTACTTCCTTTTGGCAAGAACATGAAGCTTCTCAAAATCTCCACCAATGAGTGCTTCTTTTTTCTTTCTACTCCAACCCTGTAATTGCTTCTCTCGTTTGATTGCATCATTGATGCTTGCGTATTCCTCTGAATACACAAGCTCAACTGGACGACGCTGATATGTGTAGGAATTCTTATCTGATCCTTCCGTGTGTATTGCAATACGTTCTTCGATGTTATTCGTTACTCCAGTGTAGTAACTGGCATCACCGCAACGAAGAATGTAGACCCAGAATGTTCGCATAGTGGTTCATGGTAACACATTTTGTCCTCTCGATGTGCTTCGACTTCGCCCTTCGACTCGCCGCGCTGCGGCGCGACTCGCTCAGGGCTCCGCTCAGCATGACGTATGTGTAGTGTTTGCACTGCTCGAAGAGAATGACTGGGTTTTACACAAACCGTATCCACTTAAAAACACGAGATTGCACTCAAGCATCTCTTTTGGCACACTTCCTCCCATGGGAGAAGATAAAACCGAGCGTCGCGCAAATTCCGGCATGAGACTCGCTTTCCGCGTCTTCATCAATGTCGCCGTTGTCCTCTTCCTCCAAACATACTTTGGCTCCTTCTTTGTTCTTCAAGGCGGCTACCAGGGAATTGCGATCACTGCGCTCATCTTTGCGATCCTCAACATGCTGGTTGCGCCGGTGCTCCATGTCCTCTCGCTCCCGATCAAAATGCTTGCATGGATCATCGCATTCACCATCGTGAATGCCGTAGTCGTGTGGCTGACGATTTGGTTTATTACAGCACTCAATCTCACTGATGTTTCGCTCGCAATCGAAGGAGGTTTTGTAGGATGGATCTTCGTGAGTGTGATCCTTGGCGTTGGTAACTGGGTGGTGAAGGCGATTGTAAAATAGCACCAATATTTATTTAAGCTCACGAACGTTCGTTATCCATTGTAAAGATCAGTTCTCAAGCAGGATGCACGATGATTTCATCTCCATTAGAAAGAGTGGTTTTTATACTGCTCCCTGCTTGAGATGCTTGAGCTGCTAAATGGTGTAGCTCTGTTCGTAGTGTCCATATCTGCATTGTGTTTCCATTTATTAAGAAATCTGGAGCATCTTTCATTGCTAAAAGATCTGTGGAGCCAACACGTTGCACTTTTGCTCCCATTATTGCAGCGGGACTCACCGGAGTATTTGTGCGTTCATTCATAGCTAGATTGGAAAAATGTGTAGAAGCATTTAAATGGATTGCTGTAGAAATGTCAATGGTTCATAACATACGAAAACGATGAGAAACAGGTGATTTAACTCGCTATACGGGCAAGTACATTGTTACCCCATTCTTCACGACATTCACCAATGACTAACTCCACAGTACGGGGATCCCCATCTTCCAATGGAGAGTCTGCGCCATCGGAAGTGGTGTCCTATCATTTTGTCTTCTCGAATGAGGAACGAGAGCAGCCTGTGGTGTAGTGGCTCTATGAATCATGACTGCATCCAAGCGCAGACATCTTTACGACGCAACTGGTGAAGGAGAGTGATGCGCACTCTGTTCCATTTTTCGACATGCTGCATCGCATTTGCTTCCATCATGATGCAGAGCACGATCAATCCTCAAAAAAATTGTTGAAAAAATTTACAACTTGATGCTAGCATCGAGCCATGGGAAAATTCTATTTGTTCCGCACAATCTCCCATGGCGCGTAAAGATCTCCTCCACGCCATCGAATCTGTCGGCCTTCCTCACGAAGAATCCTCGCTCTACCTTGCGGGACTCTCGCTCGGGAGTGCTCCTGCTTCCGCCTATGCCAAGCGTGCGGGAATGAACCGCGTGACTGCCTATAATCATTTGGAGTCACTCGCACGGCGCGGACTCCTTACTGTCATTAAAGAGAAAAGCGGCAAGAAGTATGCGCCGGTTCCCCCCGAGCAGTTTGCGATGGAATCCCGCAAAAATGTGGATGCGCTCCACCGCGTATTGCCGGAACTCCGTGCGCTCCAAGGCGCTTCGCACCGCTCGCCGCAGGTCAAATTTTTCCAAGGTTGGGAGGGAGTCAAACGCGTGTACGAAGACACGCTTACGGCGGAAGGAGAACTCCTCAACTTCGCGAATTCCGCTCTGGTTCGCGCATATTGGCAGGATTACGATGATGCCTACGTGAGTGAGCGTGTGCGCCGCAAGATCCACCTCCGTGGCATAGCACCGGATGACGAAGCGGGTAGGCTTGTCCATGGCCACGATAAAAAATCCCTGCGCGAAATCCGCCTCGTGCCGGCGAAGGACTTCAACTTTAATAACGAGATCAATATCTACGATCAAAAGGTTGCCATTGTCTCTTTTGGTGAGGGAGAGGGGGAGCTCTTTGGCATCATCATCGAAAGCGCGGATGTCGCGGAAACACAGCGACAGATCTTCGAGATGGCATGGCGGTATGCAAAAGTGGCAAAACATCAATCGAAATAGATGGTGATTCCTCGGATGCGCATGGAATCCACAATGTGATCGAACCAATTTTTTTCTCCGTCAATTTGTTCCATTCATGAACACCATTGCAGCAAAGGTGTTCAATTTTCATATTTGCTCATCGGGGTGCTTGCCGCTTGCTGTAGAAGTTTTGAACAGGTAAAAAATTTGGATCATTTTGTGTTGGACACCAGCGGAGAGGAACGATTCAATGCAATCATATGTCGACTGTTGCACTCGACGGGATCGGAGGAGTTGCATCCGATGCGTACCGATCAGAGGTGTTAACAGGCATTCCTCTTCCGGAATGGGAGACGATGTCACCACCCGAACTTCATGCAGCTCTTCAGTACTCTGCGGAGAACCAAGGGCGTATCCATGCACTCATGGAAGCACTTATGAAAGCGACCACCATGACGGGATATAAGCCAGAATATTGCGATTTACAACACAAACTCCAGAATGCAAAAAGAGAATTGGAAGTTGCACTTTTAGCCGGAGCGCCCGATGGGGCAGTCTCGGATCAGGCAACGCGTGCGGCGACATCGATTCGAGAAGTTTTCCGTACACTCAGTTTTGCCGAGAGCTTTCCTCAAAATAAATCTCCACAAAGAAGGCATGGGTCGAATTGGAGAGAAAGAATTTCTTCATTCTTTAATGGTGAGTTGTTACAAGATCTTCGTGCCATGTTCGCTGCTCCATCGAAAATCGAATACGAAGAGGTTTGATGGAGGAATGTGAGGTGTCGAAGGAAGGATGCCGTTTAAAAATAGCCCGTTAATTGGTTGTTCTAGCCATATATTCAACGTACGATCGCCTCCTTCATTTCACCCCTCTTTCTTATGCGTGCACTCCGCGCCTTGCCACTCATTCTTACTCTCTCCATCCTCGTGCCGAAGGTTGCCTTTGCAGTACCGTACGTCGAGCTCCCAACAGATCATCAATACGCTAAGCTATGGAGAATTATGGTGACAGGT
>Ga0209542_10007145_pt1 | contig 21380 bp, 24 predicted proteins | sample RifCSPhighO2_01_FD_184028 | JGI IMG/M metagenome (GOLD analysis project Ga0209542, IMG submission 184028) | Soil microbial communities from Rifle, Colorado - Rifle CSP2_plank highO2_0.1 (SPAdes) (version 2) | ecosystem: Environmental > Terrestrial > Deep subsurface > Rock core/Sediment ... | reverse complement strand
GTTGTTTTGATTGATACTGCTGGTCGTCTTCATTCTAATAAAGATCTTATTAGGGAGATGGAGAAGATTGTTCGTGTTTCTAAGCCTGACTTAAAATTATTTATAGGGGAAGCAATTACTGGTTCAGATTGTATTGAGCAGGCTAAGGAGTTTAATTCTTCTATTAATATTGATGGTATTATTCTTTCTAAGGCAGATATTGATGAGAAGGGTGGTGCTACTATTTCTACTTCTTATGTTGTTCATAAGCCTATATTGTTTTTAGGCACGGGTCAGGAATTAGACGATCTTAAAGAATTTGATAAAGAAGATGTTATTAAGTCTCTTGGATTGTAACAGGACTGCATATTGCTATTGCCTGGTCATTTAATATTGATTCAAGGGGTTCGTCTTTATTGAATCCTGCTTTTTTTAGTTTTTCAATTATATCCTTGCCACCTTCGTTTTTTATTTTTTCTAAATGAAGGAATTTATCAACTGCTGCATAGTACATCCCCATAAAAGCAGGATTATACCCCATCATTAGACCTACACGAATTAGATGCCCGTCTATTTCTTCAATTTTTGTAATAACATTAGCATATCGAACTTCCGCCCGTTTATCAAATGTTATTGATACAATTTTTCCTTTATATAGTGTATATAAGCTAGTCATAAAATTTGTTAAAACAAAAACATTTAAAAGTCTATCTTTTAAGCACCATAACCTTTCAATAATAATCCAACACCATATCCGAGTAGCGCAGATATCATTCCTATTATTAATAATTCCATTCCACTTCTTTTCCAGTTTCCTAGACTTAGTTTTGCTTTTAATGCTCCTACTGTGAATAATGCAATTGCAGATACAATTAATGATCCTATTATTGCTTGTTTTACTGGTAATAAGAAGAATGATATTAATGGTATTATTGATCCTATTAGCGTAGATAATCCAACTATTATTGTTGATTTTATTGGATATTTAAAGTCTATTGGTACTTTTTTTGTAGTTTTGCTTTTGTAGTAATCTTTTGCTGCTTCAGTTGATGTAAAAGCTACTGCAGCCATTGATACTGATTCTGCTACTGTTGCTACTATTCCAGATATTATTACTATTGACGAGTTTTGTGTTGCACTTGCTACCCCTAGTACTAGCCCTAATACATTTACTAATCCATCTTGTCCGCCTAGGATATATTCTCTGAAATTTATTTTATTTTTTTTCATTGTTTTTTTAAAATGACAACTGTATTTTTAGAATAATAAGTATTATTTGAATGTTTTGGAAATATCTATTTGTGTTGCAAAAATGTTATAAACAAGGTTATAATAATATTATGATGGAACGCGGAATTTATGATAAAAACATACTATAAGATTTTGTAAGATTGTAGAAAAACATACAGAATATATTATTGTTTCAGGTTTCGTTGCAATTGCTTCTGGTCGTGTGAGGAGTACTGAAGATATTGAGATGTTTATTAAAAAATTACCAAAAAATAAATTTATTGAGTTTCACAATGATTTAAGCAATAATAGTTTTGTGTGTATGCAATCTGATGACCCTGAAGAGATTTATGATTCTTATCTAAATGAAAATTTAAGTGTAAGATACACTGATAATACAATGCCCCTGCCAGAGATGGAAATTAAGTTTCCTGCAGATGATTTAGATTTATATCAGTTTGATATTAAAACAAAACTTCCCCAAACTGGTTTAGACTTATGGTTTAGTTCTATTAATATGAATATCGCGTTTAAAGAGGAATATTTAAAATCTCAAAAAGATATAGAGGATGCCTTGCATTTAAGAAAGTTTTATGTCGGATTAATAGACGAAAAGGAAATAATTAAAATAAAAAAAATGATAAGGGAGTATAAATTAAAATGAGAGATCCAACGCATTTAGATTTTATTAATAGATGGATTATATACATAGAACAGAATCCTAATTGGAAAGAAATTCATGATAGTTTCATAAACTCACAATTTGAAAATGCCTACGATCTTATTAATAAACTATCTAAAACTAAAGAAGGACAGTTGAAAATTGTTGACATTTACAGTATTAAAAACATTAAAGGGTATCCTAAGCTTTTAGATAAGCTGCAAGATTAGTTTTATAAATCTTTCATTACCTATATTATTATGGTTTTGGACAAATTAAGTTCTTCATTAAAAGAAACATTATCTAAGATAGCTAAATCTATGTTTATTGATGAGAAATTAATTGACGAGTTAGTTAAAGATATTCAGAGAGCTTTATTGCAGTCAGATGTTAATGTTAAATTAGTATTTGATTTATCTAAACAAATTAAAGAACGCGCTTTGAAAGAGAAGCCTCCTGCAGGAATTTCACAAAAAGAATATTTAATAAAAATTGTTTATGAAGAGTTGGTTAAATTTATGGGCAGTGAAAGTCAGAAGATTGAACTTAATAAAAAGCCTTTTAAGATTATGATGGTTGGTCTTTTCGGATCGGGAAAGAGTACTTCCGTTGGTAAAATTGCTAAATATTTTATGAAGCGGGGGAATAAAGTTGCAGCTGTAGGTTTGGACGTTTATCGCCCTGCCGCTATGGATCAATTAGAACAGATTTGTAAACAAATTAATGTCCCCGTTTTTATTGATAAGAAAGAAAAGAATCCTTTGAAGATTTATCAAAAATTTGAAAAAGAATTAAGTGGTTATGATTTAGTTTTAATTGATACTTCTGGTCGTGATGCTTTATCTAAAGATTTGATTCAAGAAATTACTGATTTGAATAATAGTATTAAACCTGATGAAAAGTTATTAGTTATTTCTGCTGATATTGGTCAGGCTGCTATGTCTCAGGCTAAGTCTTTCCATGATGCATGTAATATTACTGGAGTTTTAGTAACTAAACTTGATGGTACAGCAAAAGGTGGTGGAGCATTATCTGCTTGTGCAGTTTCTGGAGCGCCCATTAAGTTCATTGGTGTTGGTGAAAAAGTTGATGATTTAGAAACTTTTAATCCTGAAGGTTTTGTTTCTAGACTTTTAGGAATGGGAGATTTAGAAGCATTGCTAGAAAAAGCTCAAGGTGCAATTAATGAAGTAGACGCTAAAGATATATCTAAGAGATTATTGAAAGGTGAATTTAATTTTGTGGATCTATATGAGCAGATGGAATCCATGTCTAAGATGGGTTCTTTGTCTAAGCTTGTTGATTTAATTCCTGGTTTTGGTAAAATGAATATTCCTAAAGAAATGCTTGAAGGTCAGGAAGATAAAATGAAGTCTTGGAGGTATGCATTGCAATCAATGACTAAGAAAGAATTAGAAGATCCTGAGTTACTTGACGGAAATCGTATAGAACGTATTAGTAAAGGTTCTGGAGTTTCTGTTTCTGATATTCGAATGTTATTAAAACAATATAGACAAACTAAGAAAATGATGAAGATGATGAAAGGTATGGGGTCTGAACAGGACATGAATAAAATGATGAAGAAATTCCAAGGTAAGATTCCTAAAGGTTTTGGTATTTAGTAAATCTTTTATAGTTTTTTGTTTTATTGAATTTATGGAAGTTTCACCTTCAACTTTAGAAGCAGATGTTTTTTTTGCACTCCTAATGGATAATGATTTTGAAGAATTAGATCTTGTAACAAAATCAGATGTTATTGTATGGTATGAACGTACAAATAATTATTTTGATAATTTAAATTACCTTAAATCTTTAAGAAGTTCAATTGATTTGGAGGAATATAATTCAATATTTCGTAATCTTGGAGTTATTGAAACAGTTTTTAGGAGATGTTATGAAACTAATCGCTGAAGGTGCAGAAGCTAAGATTTATTTAGAGAATGATTTAATAATAAAAGAAAGAATTCCAAAAGATTATAGAATTAAAACTATTGATGATTCGTTAAGGAAATCTAGAACAAGAAAGGAATTAAAGATTTTAGATAAAGCTTCAAACATTATTAATGTTCCAAAATTACATAGTTCTTCTTCTGAGAAGGATTTCAAAATAGTTATGGAATTTATTGATGGTAAAAAATTAGCAGAGTCTTTAGATTCATTTTCTGATAAAGAAAGAGTTAGTATCTGTCACGAAGTTGGAAAACAAGCAGCAATAATGCATAATAATAATATTATTCATGGCGATTTAACAACTTCAAATATGATATTAAAAAATAATAAAGTCTTTTTCATTGACTTTGGTTTAGGTTTCATTTCTGATCAGATAGAACATAAAGCAGTTGATTTGCATTTGATTGAACAGGCTTTAGAAAGCAAACATTATACCCATTTCAAGTCCAGTTTTAATGCAGTTATTGAAAGTTATAAAAAAAATTCTGATAAAAGTAAAGATATTTTGGATAGATTAAGTAAAGTTGAAGGAAGAGGAAGATATAAAAGTAAGAACAAACTTAAAAAAGAATAATGGGGCTTTTTGGTTTATTTAGTGAAAAAAGAAAAACAGTATCGGATTTAATTAATGAGATTAAAGTAAAAACTTTAAGTGATAGTATTAAGACCGTAGAAGAAAGTCTTAGTGTAATCAGAGCAGTAAAGCATAAAATTAGTTGGGGCAATTCTTTGCATTCTAGAGATTTAGCACTTATTTTAGATATGAATGAAGGAGATAAAAAAAAACTTTTGAGTTTAGAAAATCAGATATTAGCAACTATATCTATGATTTCATTGATTCTTAATCGCGATAAAAAAAGTAAATCCTATAAATTAGATAAAGACTTAGTAGCATATCTAAATAATGCGAAGTTATCTTTAGAAAATGATTTAAGAGTATTATTAGAATATGTTCCAGAAAGACGTGCAGCTTAGAATGGCAAATGTTTTAAATACTTCATTTCTCTTTTATGTTATATAGCCCCGTCGTCTAGTGGCCAAGGATATGGGCCTTTGGAGCCTATGACAGCAGTTCGAATCTGCTCGGGGCTATCCTAACATTTTTATAGGTGTTGTAAATTATTATATTATGCCCAAATCAGAGGAAATTAAGGCTTTTGAAAGATTTGAATTGATTGTTGGATTATTAAGAGAAATTAATGATTCACGAGGATTAAAATTAGTCCATGAACTTGTTGTTAAATGTTCTGAATATATTCAGATTGTTGTAGTTTCTGAAGAACTTATGGGATTGCAAAGATTTAGAAAACAAACAGATGAAGATGTTATGGCCGAATTTAGAAGATTAGATATTTTAAGAAGGATTAAACATAATGCTCTTATTAGTCAGTTGGTTATTGTTAATCGTTATTTATTCAAAATTAATTCTTTAAAAAATAAGGTTCCTATTGGTGGAATTTTTTCTTTGGATCCTACTTTTTTGGAAAGAAGGGACAGGGATAAGATTGCATTATGGGCAGGTTTTCTTGTAAATGGGTTGCGTAAGAATGATTTGTTGGTGACATAGCTTTTAGGTATGTTTTTAAATTTTTTCTTTTTATTAAATTTATGCATGAATATAAATCATATCTAGAAACTTTGAGAAGATTAGACTGCATTATCTATATGGAATTAGTTTCTTTTGTTTCTTTATACGCTGGTGCTAAAGCAGAGGAAACTGCTATTTCTATGTTAGGTACAATTTCTAGAATAGCAATTAACGATTCAAAATTATTATATTCAAAAGTTTGTGAAACAGTGGGAAGAGCTAATACTACTTTTGCATCGCAAGATCCTCCAATTGCAGGTATTCCTGATGATTCTATTGATACTTTAGTAGATGATATAATGAGAGATAGACCTAGATTTGCTTAATTTTCATACAAAAATCTTTATAAACACTGACTTTTTTCACATTTCAGTATGGCAAAGATGCACTCAAGAGCAAGGGGAAAGTCTGGCAGTAAAAGGCCTTATGACAGTAATACTAAATCTTGGGTTAAATATTCTCCCGAAGAAGTAGAGCAATTAGTTGTTAAATTAGGAAAAGCCGGAAAATCTACAGCTCAGGTAGGTTTAGAGTTAAGAGATTCATATGGCATTCCAAGTGTTTATTCTATTACAAAGAAAAGAGTTCAAAAAATATTAAATGCTGCAGGTGTTAAATCCCAACTTCCTGAAGATTTGATGGCCTTAATTAGAAAAGAAAATTCACTTTCAAAACATTTAAATAAAAATAAACAGGATAAAACTGTTATTAGGGGTTTATTATTAACTAATTCAAAAATTAGAAGATTATCTGATTATTATAAACGTAAAGGTATCTTGCCTGAAAAGTGGTTTTATAATAAGAAAGATGTTACATTATTTTCATAAATTTTTTTCAGGTTTTTAAAAAATGGGTGTGGAGAAAAATAGTCAACTGCTTAAGTTATTTTTAGATAGTTTAAATTCTTTAAAAGGGGATCATATTAATATTGGTGTTCTTTTAAATATTGATTCTTTAGCTTCTTCTTGTTTGGTTGTAAAATCTTTAGAATTGTTATCTGTGAGTTTTTCTTTAAAATTTTTTTATAACAAGAATGATTTAATTGATTTATGTTTAGATGATTCAAAAAATAAGATTATCGTATCAAGTTTTATTCCAGAAATTATTAAAGGGGATTGCTGTATCTCATTTTCAGATTCTGTGTGCCTTTTTGAGTACGGGAAGAAAGTATCTGATGTAAAATTCGATGGATGCATTTCGATTACAGATAATTCTTTTTTTGTATTAAAAAATATATCCGAATCAATTATGAAATTATATTATCTTCCTTTAATTGTTTCTATAAAAAATAAAAGCCAGTTCTCTGAATCGATTTCTGAATATGCATTATCTGAGAATTTAATTGAAAAGAGAGACTGTTTTTCTTTGATGGGAAGTGTCACAAGGCCTTTAGCAAAGTCATTTGAATTATCTATTGACCCTTATATTCCAAATATTTCTAATAATGAATCAGAAGTTTTGAAATTTTTATCTTCTGGAAATTTACCCGATTATAAATCTTCAAATCTCTTAAGTCTTTCAGAATCGCAGATTCATTATTTATTTGAATCAATATCTTCAAAAGTAAAAGACTTGGAATCTATAGGTTTGATTTCAAAAAAGTATATTTTAATAAAAGAAGAAGATTTTGATCCATTAAAAGATTTAGATGAATTTAATTTATTTTTTGAATCATGTATTGCCTTAAGAAAACCGGCTATTGCTATAGGAAGATGTATTTCTCCTCCAAATTTTAAAAATAGGGGCATTAATATTATTAAAGAATTTAGATTAAACATTTTAAGAGTTTTAGATTGGTTTTATAATAAAAATAATGTAGTAGAATCAGATAAAGTTATTTCTGCTATTTTTTCAGAAACTATAGATCCTAATTTGATGCCTTATTGTTGCAGATACATTCACTCTAATTTTTTAAAAGATTCTAAGAAATATTTAGTGTTTTTAGCAGATAATGATTTTGGTATTAATTGTGTTATTTATCATGGTAAAAATAAAAAGGATTTCAGGACATCTAAATTTTTAGAGTCTTTGAGTGAAGATATAACATTAGTAGAAGATGCTTCTAGGTATATATTCGTAAAATCTTCCACATTAGGTTCTCAAGCGCTTTTAAAAACTATCAATTCTCATTTAGATGGTATAAAAATAGAAGAAATAAATCAATAGAAACCTTTATAATACCTGGTCTTTTCCTTTGATAAATGGCAAAGAATGTAGCAATTGATAAGAAGAAAAAAGTATGGGTTCCTATTGTTGCCTCTAAAGAATTTAGGAATACTGAAATTGGAGAAACATATGTTGAAGAGCCAGCAGCTTCTGTTGGTAAGTTTATTGAAACAAATCTTATGTTTTTAACTAATGATTCTAAAAAACAAGGCACTAATTTAAGATTTAGAATTAATGAATATAAAAATAATGTACTTTATACTGAACTTATAGGTTTACGTATTCAAGTTGCTCAACTTAAGAGGATTACAAGAAAACAAAAAGATAAAGTTGAGGACTCTTTTGTTTGTGTAACTAAAGATAACATAAAAGTTAGATTAAAACCAATTATTGTTACTAAATCTAAAGTTACTAATTCTACATTAACTGCTTTAAGGATGAAATCAAGGGATTTTATTTCGGGTTTAGCTAAAAATATGTCTTTTTCTCAATTAATGCTTGACGTTGTTAATAACGATCTTCAAAAAAATATTCGTATAAATGTTTCTAAAATTTTGCCTGTTGCTAATTGCACTATAAAAGCCGCTTTAAGGGAGAGTTAGTTTTTTATATGATTAGTTCCATCATAAATTAAAGATGGCGGTAGATATTACATTGAATTCGATATTTTTTGGTAATTCGTTAATTAGTTATTCCAAGGCATTTGGGGTTTTTATATTTTCTTTCATGATATTATATATTATCAGGTTATTTATTATAAAATATTTGAAGGCTATTGCTGAAAAAACACATAACCGCTTTGATGATGCATTGATTCGGGGTTTTGAATCTTTAAGCTGGTTTTTTTATATTGTAGTTTCTTTATTTTTTGCAGTTAAATATATAGTTGTCCCGCATATCATTGATATTATAGCCAATTATTTATTGATTATATTTGTAAGTTATTATGCTATTAGTATTCTTGGACGAATTATTGATCATAGTGCCGAAATATTAATCAATAAGAGAAATAAGGCAGGTAATGGCGATGATCATGTTATTATTGATTTGATGAGGCGTTTCATTAAGGTTTCATTATGGATTATTGGGCTAATATGGATTTTATCCAATCTTGGTTTTAATGTAACTTCTTTGATTGCAGGGTTAGGTATTGGGGGAATTGCTATTGCTTTGGCTTTACAAAATGTTCTTTCTGATATTTTTGCTTCATTTTCTATATATTTTGATAAACCATTTCGTGTTGGGGATTTTATTGTTGTTGGAAACGATATGGGTATTGTTCAAAAGATTGGCATCAAGACTACTCGTCTAAAGACCCTGCAAGGAGAGGAATTGGTAATTTCTAATAAAGAACTTACTGAGTCTCGTGTTCATAACTTTAAGAAGATGGATAAAAGACGTGTTGTTTTTAACGTTGGCGTAACTTATGATACTCCAATTTCAAAACTTAAAAAAATACCTTTGAGTATTAAGAAGATATTTGATAATATTGAACTTGTAACATTAGATCGTGTTCATTTTAACAGGTTTAATGATTCCAATCTTAATTTTGAGATTGTTTATTATGTTGATTCGGGGGACTATAATACTTATATGGATAAAAACCAAGATATTCACTTGGCTATTAAAGAGTTATTTGATAAAGAAAAAATTGAATTTGCTTTTCCAACAAGTAGTATTCATCTTATTCACTAACACTAAAGAATAGTTTACAACATAAGTATCGCACAAATTATAAATTAAAAAACCACAATTAGCGATATAATAAGAGCTATAAGCGATCTATAAATTATGTTTTATTTTATAACCTTAAAAAGGGACGGATAGCCATAAGGCGGTCTGAAAAGGATAAAAGGAAAAAGATTTATAGGCTTATTAGTCCAGAAAAGGCAGTAGGAGAATTAGAACATGAATAACCTTGGAATAATAGATAATAGGAAATTGAAATTTAAGGAAAGATTTTCACATTTCTGTAAACATACAAAAAAATTGGATATTGCTTCAGGCTATTTCTATGTTAGTGGTTTTGATCTTGTAAAAGAAGATTTAGCAAATATACAAAGTATACGAATTGTAATGGGAAATGAAACGAATCCAGAAACAGCAAAACAATTAGAGGAAGGTCATAAAGAAAAAATTGAATCAGAACTTATTAGAGATTTAAATTCTATTGCTGATGAGGATAAGAATAGGATATCGGCACTAGAAAAATTACATGATTTTATTAGAGAGGGAAAAATAGAGATAAAAATTTATGTAAAAGAAAAATTCCATGCAAAAGCCTATATCTTTGAAAGAAAAGATGATAGCATAAGCGATGTTGCTGTTGTGGGTTCCTCTAATTTTACTAAAATGGGTCTTAGTGGAAACACAGAACTAAATTCAATTCATCAAAATCATGCAGAATTAAATGAATTAAGGGAATGGTACAAACTAATATGGAAAGAAGCTGAACCCTATAAAGACGAATTACTTCAAATTATTGAAAATTCTGGACCGTATATTAGAAATATATTGGGTGACAAAGAATTTATTACTCCAATTGAGTTGTTGAAATTTTTAATTTTTGAGTTTCTTTACCACGATGTCAGCACCTTTAGAAATATTCTTGCAGAGTTTCAAACTATTGGAGTAGAAAATGCTAAACAAAAAATTAATACTTTTAATGGTTGTATTATATCAGATTCTGTTGGTCTGGGAAAAACTTTCATTGGGGCAGGCTTATTAGAATTTTATCAAAAACAAGGAGAAAAGATTCTTTTAATAGTCCCTGCAAGTGTTAAAGAAAACTGGTTAAGAGAACTAAATAGAAAAGACATGAAAGGAAGGAAGTTCTTTGATATTAATATCTCTTCAAATAATCTTAAAATAATGACAATTACAGAGATGAGCCGAATAGACCTCACAACAAAACAAGGGGAGAATACTTTACAGGATTTAAAAGAAAAATATAATGTTGTTCTTATTGATGAAGCACATAGATTTAGGAATCATGGTTATTTTGATCCGCAAAAGAAAGAATATTCTGGAAATAAAAATTATGCAAATCTTCATTACATCAAAGGCTTAGATAAAAAATATATTTTATTAAGTGCGACTCCTTTAAATAACTCTATTCTTGATATTAGAAATATTATTGACATATTTACAACAAAAGTTACTTTGAAAAACAATAATCTAGAATTTAGTGATTTTGATAATTACGATCAAACATTACGCAAAATTAAAAAGTTAGAGAAAGAAAATAGAGAATCCAATTTAAGCAAGATATCAGAATTAAAAATAAAATTAGATCAATATACCAAAGGTGTGATAAGCATACTTGAAGAAATTATGATTTTAAGAACTAGATCAGACATTAATGAAAGATATCCTGACCTTACGATACAAGGCAAAAAAATAACCTTTCAAATGGCTGAGATAAAACCAGAAAAATATAACTTTCCAAGCACATACCTGCCAATCTATGAAAACATTAGTGACTTTTTAGTAAATCTTAAGGTTCCGCACATAGCATTAATAAATGAAACAACAGGTGGAATTCTTGCAGGGTTATATAGAATTCTTCTATTCAAAAGGCTTGAGTCTAGTGTTTATTCCTTTGTGAGATCTCTTGAAAGATTGAAATCTAAAGAAGAGGATTTTTTAAAAGAAATTAAGAAAGAAGGGTGGGACAAAGTTAGAGAGAAAAGAAAAAAAGATGTAAAATACCAAGAAGAATCTATTGAAAATGATGGTGAACTTTTAGATTATATAGAACAAGAGGGACAATTAAATGGAGGGAATGATAAAATCAATGAAAGTGAAGTCATTGAAATGATAAACTATGACCTTGAATCTATACAAAAGTTTATGGATGAATTCATTCCTGCAATTAGAATTGGGAAAGATGAATTTGCCTTTGATGATCCGAAAATTTCAAAATTGAAAGAAATAATAAGAGAGAATAAGACTAATAAAATACTAATATTTACACAATATGTTGATACATTGAAGTATCTTTATCATCATATAAAAGATATCTATAATTTAAATGTTGATTGTGTCAGTGGTGATAAGGAAATAGGTAGTGGGTTAGATAGAACTAAAAAAATACAGCTTTTTGCACCAAAGGCAAATCAATACGAGTTATCTATGGAGAAAGAAATAGATATTTTACTTTCTACAGATGCATTAAGTGAAGGGGTAAATTTGCAGGATGCAAATTGGGTTATTAATTATGATTTGCCATGGAATCCCATGAAGATTGTTCAGCGTATTGGGAGGGTTGATAGGATAGGTTCTGAACAAAGAACCCATGTTCGTAACATATTCCCTGATGAAGAATTGAATGCTTTATTGGACTTATTAGATAAATTACAAACAAGGATAAAAACTATTTCTGAGATCGTTGGAAAAGAAAATTATATCCTATCAGAAGAAGAAGATATTAATCCTAGAATAATAGGAGAAAAAATAAAAAATCTTCGTGAAACAGACACCATTAAAACATATGAAGAGGTTGGAAAAAATCCAATATTAAAAAGCTTGAGAACTACAGATGATCGCTCAAAACAAGTCCTAGAATTAAAATCTTTAATAAATGAATATGGTTTTGGAGAGGATGATTTCAAAGATTATGATAAATTTGTTTACACAATAATGAAGGATGATCATCGTAAGGGTATTTTCATTATGTTTAGGATAGTTGATAAAAAGAAGAAAGATGAACAACCACTAGAAGGCAAATTAAGAGACATTATCTTATTTAAAGACCTAAAGACCGGAGAGATTATAGAAAAAACAATTCAAGAATTAAATATACATGATTCTTTAGAATATTTTAAGAAAAAAGATGTAAATATTGATTTAGACTCACATCTAAAAGAAATTCAGGATTATTTTAAAAAGAAAGTTTTAGAACATATCAAAAAGATGCATACTCCTACAAAGATGAGATTCAAAGAAAAACAATCAAAATTACAATCTTATATAGCCAAGAGACTTAAACATATTGTCACAAATAGGAGGGTTAATGGTGCTGAAGATCTTACAGATTCTGACAGAGATCAGGCAAAACGTATGAAAAATAGATTTATGGAAAGAGTTCTCTCTGCAAAAGAAATGGATAAACTAAAAACCTATATTTTAGGAACAGACACGAAGGGCAAAGATATGAAAGCTGTTATTTTAAAAACTAATAAGATGACAAATTCAGAATTCGTAAGAACTTTAAGGCAGTTTTATAGAAGCACTTTAATAAACGAACCAGAATATCAAGAGAAATTGCGTGAATCAAAAGACATTGATTATAAGATAATTTGCTGGGGGGCTTTTGTATGAATATTGTCAAGGGGACAGTTCAACAATGGACTTCACTAGAAAAAATAGAAGAAATATTTCAAAAAAAAGGTTTCTCAGATATTGAAAAAGAAGGAGATAATGTTCTTATTACTATACTAGATGATAAAGAACTTGGGAAAGAATTTCTTAAGATTATTGTAACAGATGATTTTTCTAAACATTATAAGGATTTAGAAGGAGCAAGTGGTTCAGGAATTGAATATTTACTTCTAATTAAAGGATTTTCTGAATTTATGTTTGTAAGACAAAATATTACTACACTTGGGAAAACAAGAATTGAAAAATTTAAGTTTATTAGAGAAGATCCAAAGAGATCCTTACTGGAAAAGTTAAACAAACTAGAATTTAATAAGATTGAAACATTTGATAATCTGTTTGATACAAAAGCAGTTGTCAATGAATTTTATGATGAATATAAGAAAAAACGTATAAAATTAATATCGAAGATTCAAGGCATTAATAATAAAGATGATAAAGAAAAATATGCTCAAATAATCTTTGATAGATTAATATTTCTTCATTTTATTCAGCAAAAAGGATTTTTATGCAATAATCAACAATTCTTGTTAAATAAATATGAAGAGATCAAAAAAGAAAAGAAAAATTATTATGAAGACTTTTTAAAATTTCTCTTCTTTGAATTATTAAACACGCCAGAGAATCAAAGAGATCTGCGTCATGCTGAATTTTTTGACATTCCATTTTTGAATGGTGGTTTATTTAGAATACATAGAATTGAAGAAGAAAATCAAAAAATATGGATTAGCAACGATATTATAGAAGAGATTATGTATTTCTTAGGAGATTGGTATTGGCACGTAGATGAAAATTCTGATTTTGGAGAAGATAAAGCTTTAAGTCCGGAAATTTTAGGTCATATTTTTGAGAAAACAATTACAGGGCAAAAAGAAAAAGGAGCATATTACACGCCAGAACCAATCACAAGATATATCTCTGAAAATACAATCTTTCCTTATTGTATAGATAAAATTAATGAAAAGTTTTCTAAAAATTATACAGATATTAAAGAAATTCTAAAAGACAAAAATAAAGAAGAAGTTTTTTATCTTTATTTTAATATTCTAAAAGATATATCTATCTTAGATAATGCTGTTGGTTCTGGGGCTTTTCTTTTAGCAACTCAAAAAGTATTATTGGAACTTAATAAGCAATGCTGGGAAATTATAAAAACACTTGATAAAACAGAAATTAAAAAAGAAGAAAAAGAGATAGAGAAGAATAAAACTGTTGATTATTATTTTAAGAAATGGATCATTTCTCACAATTTATATGGTGTTGATATTGAAGAAGGAGCTATTGAAATCTGTAAGCTTAGATTATGGTTATCTCTTGTTTCAGAATTTACAAAAGAAACGATAGAACCATTGCCGAATATTGATTATAATGTTATGTGTGGTAATAGTTTAATTGGTTACATAAAACCGCCAAAAGAAGAGCAATCAAGATTAAACGATGATAAAAAAATGAGTGAGATACTAAAAGAAGTTCATCAGTTGAAAAGAGAGTTCTCACAAGAAGAAGATCCAAAGAAAGTCAAAATATTAAAGAAAAAAATTGATGACTTTATAGAAAAAGAAAATAAAAAACTAGATAATAGCTTATTTGCTGAATTATCACACAAAAAAATAAAAATTAGTAGTCAAGACTTTGATAAACTAAATCCATTTCATTGGATATTAAATTTTTATGAAAAAATTAGTTCTGGTGGTTTTAATGTGATCGTAGGAAATCCACCATATGTAAAGTCTGATACAAATGATAGTCTCTTCCAAGTGCAGAGGAAAATTATAGAACTATGTAATGAATATATAACTTTATATGAGAGATGGGATTTATTTATTTGCTTTATTGAAAGGGGTATTAATTTACTAAATAAAAAATGTTATCTTAGTTTCATAATATCTAATTCTTATAATACAAGTAAGTTTGCAGATAAATCTAAAGATTGGATTATCAACAATTATAATTTCATACAAGTAGACTTTTTTAATAATGCAAGAATATTTCAGGGTGTTGGTGTAGAGAGTGTAATTATTTTTATTCAAAAGAATAAAACCAATCATCAAACGAAAAGAATACTTCATGAAATTAATTTTGGAAATTCAAAAGAACTACCAATAGCAGAGAATCCAAAAAATTTGTTTAGGATTTCTATTGCTCTAGATTTTAATAATAAATTTAACAATACAGAACTTCTTGGAGACATATGCTATGTGAGTTATGGTTTAAGACCTAATAGTGATGATCAAAATTGGAAGGGTGAATTTAAAAAAGATGACTTATTATCTGATAAAAAAGACAAAAAACACAATAAAACTTATGTTGAAGCTAAATACTTAACTAGATACCGTATAAAAAAGATTAAATATTTAGAATGGGGGACAGACAGGTCGCCTAGGAAACTTAGCAGACCAACTTTCCTTCAATTATATATCCCAATTAAGATTATTCGTGGTAGAACTACAGATGGAATCTATGATGATTTAGGTATAATATGTGACGCAAGTGCTTGTGTATTTGTTCCTTACATTTCCTTAAATAAAGTTGATAATAAGAGTATTAAAACAAGCATTAAAAAATGGACTAAAAAAAGTCGTAATGAACTTGAGAAAACATCTAAAGAATATGAACTTAAGTATATTCTTGCAGTTTTAAACTCAAAATTTGCTAAATTTTATTTAAACACAATAAGAAGGCATAGAATACAATATTATTTCTATCCTGATGACTTTAAAAAATTACCAATCAAAAAAATTCCTAAATTAGAACAACAGAAGTTTGTTAAGTTAGTTGATAAAATTTTATTACTAAATGAAAAAGAAAAAAGAGATGAAAAAGTAATAGCTGAGATAGATGAGCAAATTGATACTGAAGTCTATAGATTATATGGTTTAACTAAAGAAGAAATTAAAATTATTGAGGAGAGTTTAAAGTGAAGAAAAATAATAAGAGTATTGTGAATCAATTTGAAAATTTATTAAATTCAAATAATATTTCAAAGTTTCAAGATATTGTAAATTTATTAGATGATGGACTGGGGAATATAATCTATAAGGAAATTAAAAAAAGTAAACATGATATTTTAAACAAACTTAGAGGTCATGCAGGAATATTACCAAGAGAAACAATGTACATTTTTAATAATATATATCAATACCTACTAAAGAAAGAATCTAAAAAGAGATTAAATTTTGCAGTCTTGTATTTTTGGATAGGGGATATATTTTATCAACTAAATCAATCAGGCTATGGCGAATTTTATCTAAAATCTTATTTAGAAGATTTATCTTACCACACCAACCCAGAAACTGGTGGTTCTGCCCATTCACTAAGAGCTCGTTGTTTTTTAGGGGAATCAGGATTAAATTTGATAAAAGAAGAAACTAAAAAATTAATCAATGCAAAAAATGACAAAGAACTAGTTAGAAGTCTCAAAAAATTAGATAGAATTAAATTCGAATCATTAGCAATAGAATTATCTGCATCTATCTCTTTAGAGGGAAATGAAAAATTTTTTATCCCCTCTTCTACAATTAATGGTTTAATAATTAAAATTAAAAGATATCTTAAATCAAAGAAAAAGGATCCCAAACAATTAGAATTACTTTCGCAAGTCTTATTTGGTTCTGTAAATGGATTTTCTTATAACTTAGATCAAAGATCAAGATTGTTACAAATTGATGGGATTATAATAAATAATTCTGACAATAAATCTTTAATACAATTAGGAAATTATATAATTGTTGAAGCTAAACAATATTTTTATTCTAAGATTGATAGAAAAATCATAGATATAATCTCTATTAATATTGAAAGATTAAATGCAACCTCTGCTTTTTTATTATCAACTGGGAAACTAACTAATGAAGCTGAAGAAGAAATATATCATTATTATTTGAGACATGGAAAATTCATAATTTTCTTGAGCCTAAAAGATATAAAAAGTTTATGTGAAAACTCATTTTCCTTCCCAATTTTGATATCAAAAAAAATTCAAGACATTGGGATGAAACGTAAAATAAAATAAAAATGAAACCAATCTACAAACTCTCCCCTTCATCATTGAACTTAATGCTAGAATGTCCTAGATGCTTCTGGCTTCAATTAGTAAAAAAAGAAAAAAGACCAGACACACCATTTCCAAGTTTGCCTTCTGGAATGGATAAAGTTCTAAAGGAACATTTTGACAGATTTATGGAAAAAGAAGAACTGCCTCCAGAATTAAGAGAAAAAGAATGTACTAATGATGGCTGTAAATTATTTAATGATAAAGAAAAGCTAAAAATCTGGAGAAGTAATTTTAAAGGCATAGAGATTATAGACAAAAACTCAAATATTTTATTACATGGAGCAATAGATAATATTCTAAAGAAAGGTAAGAAGTTAATTGTTTTAGATTACAAAACAAGAGGCTTTCCTGTAAAAGAAGACACTCCTGAGCATTACATAAACCAAATGGATCTTTACAATTTCCTCTTCAGAGAAAACGGCTATGAAACTGAAGATTATACTTATTTGTTATTTTATCATCCAAACAGAGTTAATGGAACAGGTGAAGTTGTTTTTAACACCGATTTAATTAAGATAAAAACAGATCCTAAAAGAGGAGAAAAAGTTTTCAAACAAGCTATTAAGATCTTACAAGGAAATGTGCCAAAAGCAAGTAAAGAATGCGGGTTTTGTAAATTGAGAGGGAATAAAAATGAAACAAATTAAATTTTTATTGTCGTTCAGCATATCTGATTTTTTAATATCAACTATATCAGGTATAATCGCAATAACATTAACTGCATTTATTAACTGGTATTACGCAGTAGGATTATTCTTGATATCAAATATATTCTTATATTTGTTTAGATATAGACAAGAACAAAAATTAGGATTATACGGTATTAAGGAAAACATTGAAAATTTATTAAATGATTTAGAAGATTTAATTAAACATCCTCAAGGAAGAATCAAAAACAATCTTCCAAAGTTTATTGAATTACTGTCCAAAGAAAAAAAAGAATTATCAGACAAATTAAGAAACGAAAATAATTCTCATAAAATGATAGGGCTCATACTTAGCCAAATAATTAAGAAATTAAGAACGGAAAAACCCTCTAAAGAAATTTTAAGTTGGTTCCTTCATAATTATTTTATATTATTATATTATATTCAAGAGGAGTTTATCAAACCAACCCATCAAATTTTAGAAAGAGAAAACATTAGTATAGATGTTGAAAATGCCTTTAATGATTTGTTAAGCGATTATGAAACAATATTAAAAAAATCAGATGAGTTAAAGAAAAAAATTGACAATTTAACAAAAGAAGAAACTTCAGCTTATTATTTTACCCCTAAAAAAATAAGAAAAGTCCACAAAATGAGGGTAGGTTAATGATAATGCCACGCTGTCCAAACTGTTCATACAAACTTGTATTGCTTTCTTCTAGACCTAAATATAAATGTGCTTTATGTTCTAAGCTTTATCCTAAAAAAGAGATAGAGGTCAAAGAATTTCAGGAATTTAACAAAAGAAGAAGAATTGAGGATGCTGAAAAATTTGAGAAAGAGTATAAAGAATATTTAGTAAGAATTAAAGAAATTAAGAAAAGTTTAAGGATTTTATTTAATGGATTTTCTAAAACTCCTAAAGAATACAGAAAATGGTATTATGAAAAGCATAAAGAAAAAATAAAGCAGTTAAACAAAGAATGGAGATTAAGAAACAGAGAATATGAGTTAAAGAGGCATCAAGAATACCGAACAAGAAATAAAGAATTAATCAGATCCAAAGAAAAACTAAGAAGATTGAAGAATCCTGAAAAAGAAAGACAAAAACAAAATAATTATAGAAGAGAAAATAGAAATATTATGAGAACTTATGGATTAATACAATATTATAGAGAAAAACAAAAACAATTAGCTTTAAAGGAATTAGAAAAAATAGGATTTGAAAATGATAAAGAAATTCAGTTTAGATGAAATAAGAATCAGAAGAAAGAAATTCAATTTAACTCAATTAGAACTAGCAATAAAAGCAGGAGTTTCTCAATCAATAGTTGCTAAAATAGAAAAAGGAAGAATAGACCCAACCTATTCTAGTGTAGTGAAAATAATAGAATGTTTAGATAGGCTGGAATCTAAAAGCTCAAAGAAAGTTGAAGATTTGATGATTAAGAAGATAATATCGGCAAAATTAACAGATAAAATTCATGATGTTGTAAAATTAATGAAAAAATATGAAATATCTCAATTACCTGTAATTAAAGAGGGAAAAGTTCTAGGTTCATTGTCAGAAAAAACAATAATGGATGCTTTAATGAATGAAAATCCAGATATTGTAAAAAATTCAAAAGTGGAAGAATATATGGCTGATATTCCCCCATCCATTCCTTATGGGACTGAAATAATTTCAGTAATATCTTTATTTGATAATTTTTCCTATGTTCTAATCATAAAAAAAGGAGAGATAGCCGGTTTACTAACAAAATCCGATATTATAAGAGAATTCTGTTAATTCTTTTAAGAATTATTTTGTCATAAAATATTATATACTTAAGTAATAACTATAAACTTATGAAAATACCAAAATCAATAACAGCAAAAATACAAAAGAAAGAAGAACGTGAAAGAAAGGAACGTTTACATGAAATTAAAGAAGAGAAAAAAGAAAAGCAAAAAACCAATAAGCATAATGAAAAAGAGGTTACTTTATATCTCGAAAAATTAGAATTGAGCAAAAGAATTTTTCAATGGACTAAAGAAGGTAAAAAGATTATAAAAGATGCAATAGGGGATCTAAGTCTTTATCATGGTGGCTGGGGACATTGTTCTCCTTCCCAAATTCATCCTGGCTGTTGGGCAGCATTTATTCTTGAAAATAATGGAACAATCTCTTATAGGGCAGGGTACAAATGGATGGGCTTTAGAGCATACTACGATCTGAAAAAACCAGAAGAAATAGCAAAGAAATTAAACTTTGACTATCTGGAAAAAATCTGGCACCACCTCAATACTGGAAAAGTATTCAAAGATTTTGAAGAAGAGATTGATGATGACGCCTAAGATGCTTGTTCTGCGAGATAAGCAGTTGTAAAACCTACCAGCCCACCAACAAAAGCTGAAACAAATAAATCTCGATTATTTTGTTTTTCTTTTGGTGTTAATAACCAGTATAAACCCATTCCTGTACCAACACCAACTATTGTTGAAGTAGATTTTTTAGAAATTGTGGAACCAGTTAGAGCATTCACTCCAGCATTTAGGATTAATCCTTCAGGGATTATATCCTTGGTTGCGATTATATAACCTGCTGTGCCTAAATAAGCTCCAGATACTGCCCCAATTTCTTTTTTATTTGACATAGTATTTCTTGGATATTAAAATATATAAAACTTGCGAGATTATTAATTTAGTGTTAAATACAATACGATACTTCAAAAACGAAGACTTTAAGCCTTCTAATGACGATATATTTCATTCAGTTCCCACTTTTGCACTTTCCTATCTACTGTTTCACTAGAAATCTTTTTAAAGTATCTATTGTGTCTTTTAGTTATTGCCTCTGTGGCTCAGTGGTAGAGCAGCGGTTTTGTAAATTTTCATCAAAAGAACCGCAGGTCGGGAGTTCAAATCTCTCCAGAGGCTTTCATTAGTTTTTTATATTTTTCGTATTTCCAAATATTTATGGAAAGAACAATTACTGTAAGTTATAATACAGAGATTTCTAAAAAGGTAAAGATTCCTATTATTGTCACAGGTGTACGTAGAACTTTTTATTCTACAGCAAAAGCACTGGAATCATTTGGTTATGTTCGTGTTTGTGGTTTTAGGAGTCATCCAGGAAACAGTATTGAGAGTGTAATATCGGAATGTTTAATTCCCAGATTGAATGATGCGGGTATTTATGATATAAAGGCAGTTAATGTTCTTACCCGTGATGATGATTCTAATTTTTTTGATGTTTATGCTCCGCGTAAGAATAATTAAGTAAACTTTATATTTGTGTTTGTATTTTTATTTTAATGAGAACTTTCATTTTGTATCTTCGTGGTGGTTTTACTTCTGGTAATTTTAAGAATTTGAGAGATGCTGGCCGTTTGGATATTGCGGCTCATTTTTTTACTTCTTCTTTTTTCTTGTCTCATGCATTACGCAGAGATGTAGTAGCATATATAGTTCTGACTGGCCCCCCTTCTCCGCCTAAGTGTATTCGTATTGATGGTTCCAAGATTTATGATGTTCGTTGTGATGAAGAAACTATGGGCGGAATTTTGAAAAATGTTTTGTCAGGTAGGCCTCATCAAGGTTTTGAAATTTCTAATAAGAGTTTGCAGGAGTTAATTAAAGAATTGAATATTAATAATGAGATTTATGTTTTAGAAGAAAAAGGTGCGGATATTCGTGATATCTCATTTTCAGAAAATTCTGTATTCGTTGTCGGCGATCAAGTGG
>Ga0209542_10007143_pt1 | contig 21385 bp, 17 predicted proteins | sample RifCSPhighO2_01_FD_184028 | JGI IMG/M metagenome (GOLD analysis project Ga0209542, IMG submission 184028) | Soil microbial communities from Rifle, Colorado - Rifle CSP2_plank highO2_0.1 (SPAdes) (version 2) | ecosystem: Environmental > Terrestrial > Deep subsurface > Rock core/Sediment ... | reverse complement strand
GTATGTTTTTAGGATTCATTACTCTTGGTTTGAGAACCCCCTGCAAATTAGTCCCCTCACCCGTATCAAAATTTGTAACATAACACTGACCAACATTTTTTCCCAAGTTAGATTCTTGAGTTAAAATAGCCAACAAAAATGCTGGTCTCACTCCGGTAATTGAATTTACATACTTTGCAATCTGATAAGCCTCTTCAAAAGTTGGTGCTTTAGAAACTCCAAGTAAATCGAAAATTCGTGACTTGATTTGGGCAGCCTTTTGGTCGGTGACTGCTTTATCTTGCTGTTGCTGTTGGTATTGGGCTTCAGTAAGTTTTAATAAGGTAGCTTGTTGCTGTTGATTTTGTTCGTTTTGCTTTTTCTGCAAAGACTGAATTTGAACAGTTTTTTGCACCTGCCCTTTTTCAGTATCAATTTTGTCTTTCTGGGCTTGAAGATACACCTGTAGGTTAGTGGTGCTTTCAAGCAAAGTGCTTACTTTTGCGTTCAAATTTTCAAGATACGCCAGATTTCCGAAAAAATCAGAAAGGTTTCCTTCAAGTAAAATTACCAAAGAGGACTTTTGGTCTTCTGCGTAAACAGCCCGCAAAACGCTTTTTATTTGATCCTGAGCGTCTTGTATGTCAGAAGACGTTTTATCTATTGACCTTTGAGTATCATCTATTTGAAGATTCAAATCTTTTACCAAAAGTGTGCCCTGATTAATCTGATAACCCAGGCCAGTAATTTTTTTCTTTAAAACAGCAACAGCATTCTGTAAAGTGTTTTTTTGGCTGGCAGTCTTTGTTAGATCATCTGCTATTTTGGCTGACTGGGCGTCGTAATAATCTGCGCATTGCTGAAGCTGGTCTTGGCATTGGGCAGTGGTAAGGTTTTGACAACTTGCATCGCTGCTTGAAATTTGCTGGCATAGAGTCCCAAGATCGTCGGCTGATGCAAAACCAGGCATCAAAAACAACAGTGGTAAAATAATCAAAAACTTATGAATACGCATGAAAAATTATTCTAATTAACCTAATTTTCCTAATTAACCTAAATAAATATCAATTTCTAATTTCTAAACTAAAACAGGTATCAGGCATTAGATAGAAATTAGATCAATTAGAATAATTAGGTCAATTCGGCACCATTTACCCTTATTTTACTTTATACGAGTAAAAAAACAACCCTGGTTCACTGGGTTGTTCTTATAGTTATTATTTTGGAGCTTCAGCAGGTCCTTCGACAACTTCCTCTTCTTCCTTCTTTTCTTTTACTACCTGTTCTACGTTCTCAACATTCTCTTCAATAGTTGCCGCCAACTCCTCTTCAACGTTTTGCGGAGGCAGTACCGAGGCCACAATTTCGTCTGGCTCTTTTAGAATCTGAACGTTTTCAGCAACCTTCAAATCTTTAATCAAAATATGGTCTTCAAAAGTATTAAGTCCTGAAATGTCAACCGTAATATCATGAGGCAAGTTCTGAGGTAAAGCCCTTACTTCAACTTCTTGAATATTCTTTGAAAGCGTTCCGCCCAAGTCCTTTTCAGCTGGAGCTGTTCCAATAAATACAATTGGAATTGCAACTTCAACTTCCTCTTTAAGGTTTGGTTGGAAAAAATCAATATGTATTGGGTCTCCTGAAACCGGGTCCTTTTGAACATCATTTACCAAAACAGTTCTCTTCTCCTTTCCTTCATCTATTGAAATTTCAATAAGAGAGCTTTCTCCTGCTTGCCTGAAAACTTTTCTGAATTCCTTCTCATTTACGGCAATAACATCATTTTTCTTTAAATTGTGCCCATAGATAACAGCCGGCACAGATCCCTCTTGCCTTAATTGCTTATTTGGCTTTTCTTTTGTTGTAGCAGTTAGTGCTAGCATGATATTTGAATTTAGTATCCTGTATCCAGAAGCTTGAATAGAATATTGAATGAAGAATTTCTGTATTCTATATTCCAAATTACACTCTGACTGCAAACATCTAAATACGATATTCTAATTTATAGCAGATAATCCATTTTTTTGCAAATCCCTCAGTAAATTTACTGACTAATTGAACAAAACATCACTTGACATATTTTTGTTATAATGATATCATTTAAAAAGTGGCGCTTATCTACATCAATTACTCCTTAGGGGAGAAGAAGATGATAAGTTATTTGAAGATAATAGCACAGTGCCTCTTCAGGGCTATTACCCTGAAGGCCAGCATTGCCGACACGGCAATGCTGGCATGGCCTTCATTAATCGTTGCGATGATTTATCTGTTAACCAGATAATAATCACCGCAAAAAGCCAAAGTCCGAGGATTCGTTTCCCCGGGCTTTTTTCATACATTAATCTCATTGCCAAATTCGTTATTCAAAATTCTATTCACGCTTCTGAATACAAAATACAATATTCAAATTTTATCAGCGCTCCCAAACTCGCCTATCTTTATTTCAATTACCTGTCTCACCGCCTCAATGGCTTCTGGGAAATACTTATAAGGAGTTATTTCGTCTTTATTATTTTCAAGAGTTTTACGCATCGTATTTGAAAACGCCATTCTAGTTTCAGTATTAATATTTACTTTTGAAATTCCAAGCGCTATTGCATCTTTAATTTGATCAGCCGAGGTTCCCGATCCACCGTGAAGCACCATTGGCATGTTTAAGGCTCCTTTAATCTCTTTTAATTTCTCAAGGCGTAGTTTTGGAGAGACTCCCGTAACATCAATTCCGTGAAATGTGCCAATTGAAACAGCCAACAAGTTAACTTTTACAGCGCTCATATATTTTTGGGCTTCTTCAACCTGAGTCAAGTTTTCTTCTTTTATTTCAAACTTTTCAGTGTAAACTTTTGAGGCATCAGTGCCAAACCTGCCAACTTCCCCCTCCATTACAATTCTCTTTGCCATTTTTCTAACCTCTATGCTAGTTTTAATGTTTTCGTCTAATGGAAGTTTTGAGCCATCAAAATGAACCATGTCATAGCCAGCCAAAATGGCTTCTTTCAACAAGTCAACAGATTTTCCGTGATCAAGATTCAAAAAAATCGGCAATCCTGTTTTCTTTCGCAAAACATCTCTAATAGCTACAGCTTCTTGTAAACCAACAAACTTTGACTCGCCTTCTGATGTCCCTAAAATAATTGGAGATTTTAAGTTTTGCGCCGCTTGCACAATACCTTTTACCTGCTCAAACGCAGAAAAATTGAACTGCCCGATTGCCCATTTTTCTGAATATGCTTTTTCTATATAATACTTTAAATCTTTCATTATATGGCGACACTAATTACAAATTACACACTCTAGACGCCTTTGGCAGATTCCCGCAGGCTGATTTACGAATAATTATTCGTGTCATTCGGATGTCATTCGTAGATTGGAGTCGCTTTTATTTTACCAAACAAACGTTATTGTCACACTCTTGTTTTGTTACATGAACTCTGTCGTATTCTGCTCCTTTTTTTAAAAGCCCATTTTTGCTTCCAATTTCAGTGAGGCACGCCTCTGAATTTGCCATTCCAAATTGAATGGCTTTTTCAATATCGGCAGTTCTCATGTATTCAGCCACAAAACCAGACCCAAAAGAATCACCCGCCCCTAATGTATCTACAACTTTTCTTGTTTCATGGGGCTTTGCAGAATAAACATGCTTTCCGTCTGATACCGTAACGCCATCTCCGCCTTTTGTCATAACGGCAATGCCCGGGCATATTTCGTCAATTTTTTTAAATAATTCGGCTTCCTTTTGATGGGGAATTTTTGTCAGAAAACTTGCTTCTTCTCTGTTTAAAATTAAAATATCAATATTTTTTACAATATCTGCAAAATGGGCCAAAGAAAGCTGGGCAATGCTTGGGTTGCATGAAATTTTTATGCCACGCTCTTTGGCAAAATTTACTAATTCCTGAAAGCTCTTGGCAAGCAGTCCCGTTAAAGGCGCCAAATACAGCCATTTTGCCTTTAATTTTCCCCAAGGAATTGTTTCATTAGACATCATTTCAGAAGCCCCTCTGTAAGCCATTACTGTGCGGTCCAGGTTTTCATTAAGAATAATCACGGAATGATTGGTGGGCTTTTCTTTTATATGCCTCATCATTCTTGTGTTAATGCCAATGCTGTTTAATTCTCTAATTATTTCTTGGCCCGACAAATCAGGACCCACAACGCCCACAAAAGCTGTTTTAAAGCCCTGCTTTGCAAAAGTGGCGGCAACATTAGTTCCTCCTCCCCCGCTTGAAAAAATCATTTCTTCCACATCAACCTTGGAGCCTGGCACAAAACAAAAACCACCATGAATTCCCTCTTTTTCATATTGTAAAAGCGACAGCTGCTTGGGCCGTACAAAAATATCTTTTGTTGCTGAACCAAATGTTATAATATCAAACATTATTATGAGTAAAAATATCAATTAATATCACGCAGCAAACATCAATAAATATCTATTGATTTTAAGATATTCATTGATATTATTAGATATTATTAGATTTAAATGTTGACTGCTTTTTACTGTCTTCAATCATTACCATTGTTTTAATAATTGAATCGGGATTAAGCGAAATTGACTCAATTTCCAGACCAACTAAAAATTCTGCAAAATCTGGGAAATCGCTTGGCCCTTGTCCGCAAAGCCCCGAGTACTTTCCTTTTTCTTTGCAAACTTTCACCACGCTTTCAATAAGCTTTTTTACGGCCTCATTTTTTTCGTTGCCAACTTTGGCAATTTCCGCGTTGTCTCTATCAAGCCCCAAGGTTAATTGTGTCAAATCATTTGATCCAATTGAATATCCATCGAAAAGCTCCAAAAATTCTTCAGCAAGAACCACGTTGGCAGGAATCTCACACATCATGTAAACTTTCAAGCCGTTCTCTCCCCTTCTCAAGCCCGCATCCGCCATTACCTGTAAAACATTTTTTGCCTCGTCTAAAGTTCTGCAAAAAGGGATCATTGCTACAATATTGTCAATCCCAAATTCCTCACGAACCTTTTTTAGCGCCCGGCATTCAAGCTTGAAGGCTTCCTTGAAACGGTCATTGTAATACCTGGAAGATCCGCGAAATCCTATCATTGGGTTCTCCTCTTTTTGCTCATACAATTCTCCCCCAACAAGCTCTCTGTATTCATTTGTTTTAAAATCAGAAAATCGCACAATAACGGGTTTTGGATAAAAAGCAGCTCCAATTTTTCCTACTCCTTCGGCTAACTTATCAACGTAAAACTCAACCTTGTCATCATACCCCAAAGACATTTCATTGATTTTCTTTCGCAAAGCCGGCTTTAATTTTCTATAGTTTAAAAGCGCATTCGGGTGTATTTTTATGGTGTTTGCAATAATAAATTCTTCTCGCGCCAATCCCACTCCGTCATTTGGAATAAAGCTAAGGTTGAGCACTTGCCCAGGGTCAGCAATATTCATTAAAATTTTAATCTTGGGTTTTTGTAGATTTACCTGCCCGCCAAAGCCTTGGTGCAAGTTGGAGATATCTGTTTTCTCAACATTAAACTGCAATATACCTTCATACACAAAGCCGTCTTCGCCTTTTGAGCAGTCAACAGTTATTTCCTTTCCGGTTTTTAATTTTTTTGTGCCGTTTCCCGTCCCAACAATACAGGGAATCCCAAGTTCCCGTGAAACAATGGCCGCGTGAGCCGTTCTGCCTCCCTCGTCTGTAATAATTGCCGAGGCTAGCTTCATTGCCGGCACCCAGTCGGGATCTGTCATTCCTGTTACTAAAACTTCGCCCTTTTTAAACTTTATGATATCTTTTGCAGACATTATTTTGTTAACTTTGCCCGCCCCAATTTTACTTCCCACACTTAATCCCTTAACAATGGGTGTTAGGTGTTGGGTGTTAGATTTTTGCAAAACATATTCTTCTAAGACACTAAAGTTCCGCTTGCTTTGCACCGTCTCGGGCCTTGCCTGCACAATATATAATTTATTTTCTTTTCCGTCTTTTGCCCATTCCATGTCCATCGCCTTTTTATAGTGTTCCTCAACGAGTATTGACCACTTTGCAAGCTGTAAAATTTCTTCGTTATTCAGAACAAAGTTTTGCCGTTCTTTTTTGCTGGTTTTTACATTTTTTGTCGGCTTTTTTGAAATTTTTGTGTAAACCATTTTAACCAGCTTTGAGCCGATCCTCTTTTCAATAATTGGCTTATGCCCGGTTTTTAAAGTAGTCTCAAAAACATAATATTGATCGGGCTCAACCCTTCCCAAAACAACATTTTCACCAAGCCCGTAACTTGCGTTAATCAAAACAACATCTGCAAAGCCTGATTCTGTGTCGCAGGAAAACATAACCCCAGAAGCCCCAACGTCAGAGCGAACCATTTTTTGGACCCCAGCTGATAATCCGATTTTTAAGTGAGAAAATCCCATTTCTTGCCTGTAAGCTATGGCTCTGTCTGTAAAAAGAGAAGCAAAGCACTTTTTGACGGCTTCCACAACATTTTCAGCTCCTTTAATGTTTAAAAAAGTTTCCTGCTGGCCGGCGAATGATGCCCCGGGTAAGTCTTCAGCAGTGGCGGATGAGCGTACGGCAACATCTGCGCTTTCAGAATTATAAGATTTTGAAAGTTCCTGGTAAGCAGATTTTACTTCTATTTTTAAATCATCCGGCAATTCAGCGCCTAGAATTATTTTTCTGATTTTCTCTCCCTTTTCTCTTAAGGCGCCCAGGTCATGCGCATTAAAATTTTTAAGCGTTCTTTCAATTTCTTTGTCTAATCCTGCCTTTTGCAGAAAATAAAAATAGGCATCGGCTGTGACAGCAAAACCGTCAGGTACATTTATACCTTTTGCAACCAAGTTATTGCGAAGCTCTCCCAACGAAGCATTTTTTCCGCCAACTTTCCCCACATCCTTCATTGATATTTCACGAAACCACAAAATATTTTTTTGCATTTATAAATTAGACTTGTCCCTAAATAACATTAGCAAGCGAAATGAAGAAATGTTGAGTCAAAAATCTGATAGAATTTTTTCTCGTAGCTGGAGGCTACGTGAAAAAATTGTAGCGTATTTTTGGCCGACATTTCAAATTTAGGCGCAAATGTTATTTAGGGACAAGTCTATTATTTTTTAATTTACTAATTATATTACTTTTTGAATTTAAAAAACAGGTTACAACTGGTATCTGCTTAAAAGTAGTTTTCAATTAATTAATTTGACATAAAACTAAAATATTATATAGTCAAAGTAGAGTACTTTCCAAACCCAATCTTTAGGTTGGGTAACCTTTTTTGGAGTAATAAAATGATTTTTGAGATCATAGCAGTGGTGTTCTTTCTGTTGACCTTCTATCTCTATATTGCGACGCTAAGGCTTATCCATCTTTGGCATATTCAAAAAATGAGGGGGATACGCGTTCATCACAGAATAGAGATGCGCAAAATTGAAGAAGAATGCCGAGCAAGAATCCAGCAAGCCCTAAATGAAGAATTTCAAAGAAATGGGCCGCTGATCTTTATCCCAGAATCGGACAGCACATACAACTAGCAACCAAAAAACAGACCGCCCAGGTCTGTTCTTTTTTTTACATCTTCTTACCTACAAAATCGGTAAATTCCGCCAGACGGCACGAATATCCCCACTCATTATCATACCACCCCATAACTTTTACCAAATTTTCATTAACCATTGTTTCAGGCAGATCAACAATTGCTGAGTGGGAATTTCCCTTAAAGTCAGATGACACTAAAAAGTTTTCATCAACAGTCAAAATTCCCTTGTAATTTTTTTCTTTTGCGGCTTTTCTGAAAGCTTCATTAACCTCTTCAACACTTGTCGGATTTTCCACTTCAACAACCAAGTCCAGTATTGAAACAACCGGAGTAGGAACTCTTATAGACATGCCATCAAGCCTGCCATCTATTTCAGGAATCATTTTTCCTATTGCGCTGGCAGCTCCTGTGCTTGTTGGAATAATGTTTAAGGCAGCCGCTCTGGTTCTCCTCAAATCTTTGTGTGGCAAGTCCAGAATTCTCTGATCATTTGTGTAACTGTGCACGGTTGTCATAAATCCTTTTACAATACCAAATTTATCGTGAAGAACTTTTGCCATCGGAGCCAGGCAATTTGTCGTGCAAGACCCCATGTCCATAACGTCAACTTTACCAATGTCTAAAGTGTCGGCATTTACACCCAAAACAAATCCAGGAATTGTTTTCTCTTTAGCCGGTGCTGAAATAATTACTTTTTTAGCCCCCGCTTTCAAATGCTTTCTTACTTCTTCTTCGTTTCTCAAAACTCCTGTACATTCTAAAACAATATCTACTCCCAGTTTCTTCCATGGAAGTTTTTGTGGATCTTTTTCAGCAGAAACTTCGTATTTTTTTCCATCAACCGTAATTGATTTATTATCAAAAGAAATTTCTTTGTTAAAAATTCCCTGTGTTGAATCGTACTTTAACAGATGCGCCAGGGTGGCTGTGTCCGTTAAGTCGTTTATTAAAACTACATCCAAATCTTTGTGTTCTTCAACTATTCTTTTGAATGTTTGGCGCCCAATTCGTCCAAAACCATTTATGGCTATTTTAATCATGAAACATGGAACATTAAACATGGAACATCAAACAAAACACAACAACGTCTTTGTTATATGTTATATGTTATGTGTTATATAAGTTTTAACAATTCGTCTACCCTGACCCTATCAAAACCAACAATAACATCCCCGTCAATTTCAATCACAGGCACCCCCATTTGCCCTGAAATAGCCACCATTTTTTCTAATTCCTTTTCATCCATTGAAACATCAACATCAGTGTACTTGATATTTTTTGAAGTCAAATATTCTTTTAGGTTGTGGCAGTAAACGCAAGTTGGCGTTGAGTAAATCGTAATCATGCAACATGAAACACACAACACAAAACATGGAACATTATGTAGAATCGTTATCCGGTCACCTACTAATAAGAAAGTTCTTATGTGTTATGTGTTATGTGTTATGTGTTTATGATCCAGCTAGCGCAGATTCTATCGCAGACTGGAATGTATTGTATGGCTGAGCTCCCGAAATCAACTTTGTGCCGATTATGGATCCAGGAGTTCCATTAATCCCTAAACTCGTGCCCTCTGATTTGTCTGCATCTATTTCAGCTTGATATTTTGATGCATTGCTTGTCATAAGCTGATCAACTTTATTTGAATCAATTCCTAATGATTGTGTTAAAGCCAAAATATCCGACTTATTTCCCCATCCGGAATTTTCAGCATCCTGCTTTGCAAGCATTGCCTCGTGCCAAGTCCAGAATTTATTTGGAGCTAATTCCCAAACTGCCCTTTCAGCCAAAGCCGCTGCTGTGGAATCTGACCCCAGGAAAGCGTACTGCTTGAAGACAATTTTTACCTTTCCCGTGCTAACATAATTAATGTAAATTTTTTGCATTACATCTTGATCGTTTTGCTTGCAGAATGGGCATTGGTAATCAAACCAGTAAGCTATCACAGCCGGAGCGCTAACATCTCCAACGTATGGATTGCCTTCTTTTGAAACTTTACTTGAATCAACCTGAGCTGTTTGCCCACTACCTCCCGTGTTTGAAGCAGTTGTAGGAGTCAGATTATATGCTTGTGGAAAGAAAAGTTTTCCGTCTTTTGTAACATAGCTGTCATAAGTGTCTGTGCCAATTTTAACCTGTATCTTGATAACTCCGCTTTCTTGGCTAACTGTTCCCAAGGTCGCAGTTTGACCTTGTTGTAAGATATTGCTGTTTAGGTAATCAATTGCTTGCTGGGCAACCTTACTTGAGGAATTTGGCAAAAATGACAAAGTTCCTGATCCAGAGTTCATAAAAATTAAAACTCCGGTTACAACAACAGCAACCAAGGCAATTAAAATGATTATTAAATTTCCATTCATTTTAAAATTCATCTTCATTTTGGGCATCATCGGCTTTGATGGCCCAGTTGATCCATTTGCCTTTTTCTCTGTCATTTGCGGACTATAGTCTCGCATCAACGGATCATTATCCTTCATTATTGAATCGTCTTGCATCGGTAAGTTTTTTGGCATGTTATTTTGATCGTTGTTTTCTTGCATATTATTTTGTTAATTTTAATTTGTAATGTCACTATACTATATTTTTTTTCAAAAGCAAATTATTTTTTAATATACTTATCCCCATCCAACTCGTACTTGGTTAATGACCCAAATGGCAGTTCCACATTTGAAATTTCTTCATCTGAAATATTTTCTACATACTTTACAATGGCCCTTAAGCTGTTATGAGACGCCACAACCATAATATTTTTTCCTTCCTTCAATTCTTTTTCAATAAATTTTTTAAAAAATGGCACTGCTCTTCTATAAGTATCCTGCATTGATTCCCCGCCCGGCGGAGCTATTTTATATGACCTTCTCCAGAGACGAACTTGCTCTTTGCCAAATTTTTCTGCTGTTTCTACCTTATTTAACCCCTGTAATTTGCCGTAATATCTCTCATTAAGTTTTTCTGTAACATAGACTGGGATATAATTTCCATTCCCTTGAAAATTTCCCCAATCTTTCATTTTTCCCTTGTCTATGTGAATAAACATCGGGTAGACGCTGGGTATAAATTCATAAATCTTAGCAACGGTGTTCATGTTGCGAAACTGAACCGAGCCGAAGACTTTGTCAATTTTCAGCTGGCCGATTTCTTTTGCAAATTGTTCCGCCAAAATAGCGCTATCTTTTGTAAGCGGACCATCTGTCCAGCCCGCAAACCTATCGTCTAAATTCCACTGAGACTTTAAGTGTCTTTGTAAGTATAATTTTGCCATATTAAATATTTTTTTTACTAATTCCTTTCACTTCCATAATTTTAAAATCAATTCCATCGTATTTTAGTTTTATATACCCTATGTTTTCAATAGTGCCCGACGGCAAATCATCGTGATTTCCAAAACCCAAATGCATTAGTAAAATTCTTATTGGACCGCTGTGAGTTACCACTAAAATCTTTTTTCCAATGTTTTCTATTGTAATTTTCTTTAGCGCGGTCATAAACCGAGAAAGCAGTTCCTCGTCGCTTTCAACCTCATCCGACAACCTAAACTTCCATTTACCATCTTCAGTCAAGTTACCAGCCTTAGCCATTGCCTCCTTTAAATTTTCAAGATATACCTTTCTTTCTGTTCCCTCGTATCTGCCAAAATTTCTCTCTCGCAATTGATTATTAGTCTTTATGGGCAAGTCATCCTCTTGTGTTATTATTTCTGCTGTTTTTTGGGCGCGTTCTAAATCAGAAGAATAAACGGCATCAAACTTTACTATCTTAAACTTTTCTGATAATTCTCTTGCCTGTTCTATGCCCCTTTGCGTCAAAGAAGAGCTTTCATAACCCTGCAGAATTCCCTTTACGTTTGTTTCTGTTTCACCATGCCTGACAACATAAATAGTTGCAAAATCATTTATCATTTATACCTTATTTTTTGATAATTCCTGCTCAATCTCAAGCAACCTGTCGTACTTTACTATTCTAACATCTTTCGTGTAGGCACCAGATTTTATAAAGTCGGCCCCAACGCCCACCGCTAGGTCTGCAATAAAGTTATCCATTGTCTCGCCCGATCTGTGTGAAACCATAATTTTCCAGCCGTAGCTTTTTGCCAAATTAACCGCTTCAATTGTCTCAAAAACGGTGCCACTTTGGTTTAGTTTTATAATAATACCGTTGCACGAGTGTTTTTGTTGCGCTTCTTTAATTCTTTCAATGTTTGTTGTGGTAAGATCATCCCCTATAATTGTAACTTGAAAAGTGGAATTTGAAAATTGCGCTTTTAATTCGCGAAACCCCTCCCAGTCTGTTTCTGCAAAGGGATCTTCAATTGAAATTATTGGAAATCTACCGAATAAATCTTTATAAAACTCAACTAATTCAGATCGTGTCAGTTGTTTTCCCTCTTGTACTTCATATTTTCCGTCTCTATAAAATTCTGAAGCAGCGCAATCAATTGCAATTTTGACATCCTCGTGACTGCCAATTGCGCTTTTTATTAAAAATAACGCCTGCTCTGTAGTTGAAATATTAGGAGCATACCCTCCTTCGTCCCCCATTTCAGGCAAATCCCCTTGTTGTTTTAATAATTCAGTAAGCTTGTTGAAAACATCGCTTCCTAGTTTTAAGTTTTCAATAAAAGTTTTCTTTTGAGGAACCACCATAAATTCCTGAAGTTCAAGCTTGTTTTTAGAATGCGCTCCACCATTCAATATGTTAAAACTAGGCTTTGGCAATTTTACAATTGACATTTGATCATTGACATTTGACAACTCAAAAACATGCTGATACAAGGGTACTTTTTTTACAGCGGCTCCTGCGCGGGCTATTGCCATTGAAACGGGTAAAATTGCGTTTGCCCCAAGCTTTGACTTATTTTTTGTGCCGTCTAAGGCAATCATCAATTCGTCTAGTTCTTTTTGATTTTTAGGATCTTTGCCCTTAAGTTTTGGCGCAATAATTTTGTTTACATTGTCTATTGCAGTTTGAACTCCCCTTCCATCAGCATCACGCAACTCAAGAGCCTCGTTAGCCCCCGTTGAAGCCCCACTAGGACACGAGTCCACAAATATCCCATCACTGGTTTCCAACTCAACCTCAACTGTAGGCTTCCCCCGCGAGTCTTTAATTTCTCTGGCAATTATTTCTTTTATTTTGCTCATTGAAAAATGAATTCAGTATTCTGTATTTTGGAGCCTGAATAGAATAAAGAATTACGAATATTGCATCAAAATCACATTTATTGTATCAGCATTCTTGATACCCCACAACTATTGACATACTTCTTTATAAATGTTATTCTAGTAACTAGAGACTAGACGTAAACCAACTTTTTTTGAAAAAGGGAGGATGTAATGTCCAGCCAGCAAAAGACACCTGAAGAGAAACTTTTCGAGTCTATTTTCGGGGTCGCTAGTAAGTCCTACATCCACGACATCCGAACTAAGGAAGAAAGGGAGGCCTCCCAGAAAATGCTCAAAGAAAAGATCGAGGGGGCATCCTTAACCAGCTCGCATATCGCGAGCGTGAGGTCATCAAGCTCCGATACGGCCTGGGTGACGGCCACACCTACACCCTTGAGGAAGTGGGTGTTATTATGAAGGTGACGCGCGAGCGCATCCGCCAGATCGAGGCCAAGGCGGTACGCATGCTTAAACGCAAACCCGCAGAGTAAGCGAACAATAGGACTAGCATCACTTTTCTTAAATGGGAGAGAATGCTAGTTCTCTTTTTTTACAAAAAATTTATACTACAATTCTGACGGCCGTCGTATTTGTAGTATACTTTCAAAATTCACTCATTCAAAAATTTATTCAAAATTCAAAATTATATTCAGGCTCCAAAATACAGAATACAGAATTCACTTAGTCCGCTTTATATAATCATACGCCGAAAGCGCCGCCCTCGCTCCATCCCCAGATGCCATTATAATCTGCTTGTGCTTTGAAACATTGCAATCCCCCGCTGAAAACAATCCGGGTGTTTTTGTTTGCAGGGTTTTAGGATCAAAAATAATTTCTCCTTTTTCATTTAATTCAACCAAATATTTTACAAAATCTGTTGAGGGAATATAACCAATTTCAACAAAAACTCCGCTTACCTCAAGTTTAACCTTTTTGTTCGTTTTTAGATCCTCATACACAATGGCTTTTACAAGCGGCCCGCCTTCAATTCTAAAAACTTTTGCTTGAGTTATAATTTCAATATTCTTGTGTTTTGCCACCAGTTCCTGGTTTTCGGCATCAGCATTTACATTTTCGCCAAATTCAATAATTTTAACATTCTTTACATAATCAGACAGAAACAAAGCAGACTCAAAACCGTTGTTTCCTCCGCCAATCACCACCACTTCTTTTTGTTTGAAAATAGGCCCGTCGCACAATGAGCAATAGCTCACCCCTTTTCCTTCAAATTCTTCTTCGCCTGGAACATTAAGTTTTCTTGACTGGGCGCCCGTTGCAATAATAACCGAAATTGCCTCGTAATTTTTTCCCGTGCTTGAAATTAAGGCAAATTTATTTTCCTCTTTTTTTATACTTGTTATTTCCTCGTATGTAATCTCAAGATCATTAAACTTTATCTGCTTTTTGTATAACTCAACTAGGTCGGGCCCTGAAATTTTTTCAAAACCGGCGTAGTTTTCAATGTCTACTGCTTTTTTTGCAACCTGCCCGCCAATGTCTTTTGAAACAAGCAAAAGCTTCAGCTTTTGGCGTGAAGCGTAAACAGCTGCTGAAATTCCCGCCGGCCCAGCACCAATAATGATTAAGTCGTACAACATAATTTAAAATTTAAATATCAAAGATTAAAGTGACAAATTAAAATGTTAAAATTACTTTTTACCCTTTAGAGTTAATATACTTAAGGCAAAGATATTAGATATTTCGATTAATTCTTTAAGTAGCCATTCTAACTCAACCTTATCTCCCTTATCTGTATCCCTTAACAATGTAAGCCAAACTTTTGACTCATTTGCAGATTTTAAAGAATAAGTAAAAAGTTTATAAAATCTTTTTTTGAACTAGCTGAATTGGCTTCAATATAATTTGCAAAAACGCTCGTGCCACTGCGTAACAATTGTTTCCATATTACACTGCAAACAGAATCTCTTGGTAGTTTGTCAATAAACTATTAACCTTAAAACCCAATTATATAATCTTTTCTTGAATTCATTTTTGAATTTTTCATTATCATTTTGCATTTTGATTTTTGATTTTTCAACTAGCTAATAGTGTTAATCGACTTCCCAGACTCAAATGCTTTAATATTCTCTACTGTTGTCTGCAAAATTCTCTCTAGGGCTTCAATAGAGTTAAAGGCATTGTGTGGAGTAATAATTACGTTTTCGCGCTCCATTAGCATGTGATCCTGCAAAAGCATTTTAAAATCCACCTGGTTATTGTTAATTTTTTGAGACAAAAGCTCTATTTCCTCGCCCAGCTCATGCTCTCCCTCTAAGACATCCAACCCCGCCCCGGCTAAAATTTTCTCGTCCAAAGCTTTTGTTAATGCATCCGTCTGCACAACTCCGCCCCTTGAGGTATTAATTAAATAAGCTCCCTTTTTAATATGACTAATGTTGTTTAAGTTTATCAAGTGATGGGTGTGTTGATTATATGGCACGTGCAAGGTAATAATATCAGAATTCGCCAGAAGATCTTCCATTGTCGCGTATTTGAATCCCAATTGCTTTGCTAATTTTTTGTCTTGATTAACATCAAAAGCCAAAACATTCATTTCAAAACCTGCGGCAATTCTTGCTACATGCTGGCCAATATGACCCATTCCAACAACGCCAATAGTTTTGCCTTTCAAGTCAAAACCGCAAAGCCCATCTGGCAAAAAACCAACCTTGCGAACCCTTTCAATTGACTGGTAAATTTTTCTTGAGAGATTCAAAATAAGCCCAAAAGTGTGCTCAGCCACCGTATTTTCTCCGTAAGTTGGCACATTGCAAACAACCACATTTTTTTCTTTGGTAGCCTGTAAATCAATATGGTCAAACCCGGTTGAGCGAGTCGCAATCATTTTCAAATTGGGGAACTTTTCCAGCACATCTTTATTAACTTGAGAGCCAACAAAAATTGAAATAATTTCTGCTTCTTTTGCAGAATCAGCTTGAGATGAGACCACTCCATCGTCAATAAACTCTAAATCAAAATTAGACAGTTTATTTTTCAAAAAATCTTTTTCCCAATCTTCTACTTCGCAAAATAAAACTTTCATATTAAATTATTATAAAACAATTTTAAAAAGTAAAAAAGCTCGAGCGCAATACCGAGCTTTTTTAGAAGCCAGATTATTGGCCTTCCGTGTTTTCACTATCAGGCTGTTGCTCATCTCCCTCTTCTGTTGTTTCATTTTCGTCTGTTCCCCCTTCTGGATTGTCTATTATTTCTTCTTCTAACATTTTTTTTCTTTTCATAATCTGTGAGGTAAATAAATTTAGCGCAACAGATTTTATAAAAAGCAACTTAATATTATTTTATATTTTTAACATATTCTTTCATTTCTTTTCCAAAAATAGGGTTGTTGAGGGTTAAATAGAAGAATGATTTCAGCCATTTTATTTTATCTCCGCATTCAAGCCATTCCCCTTTCAACTCTTGGCCATAAATAACTTTACCGTCATTTAGCATTTTATCAAAAACTTCTCCCAAAATTATCTCTCCTTTTTGAGACGGTTTTGCCTGCTTTAGGTATTCAAAAACATCAGGAGTCAAAACATACTTTCCCACAATTACAAAGTTTGATTTTATTTGTGAAGGCTCGGGTTTTTCAATAATTTTTTTGATTTTAAAAAGCCCATTGGCTATTTTTTCAACAGCAACAGATCCATAAGCGGGTACTTTTTCTATCGGCACCTGTTTTAGGCCAATTACTGGAGCCCCACAGGTCTTAAAAACATTTGAGAGCTGCCCTAAAGCCGGACTATCAGAATAAATAATATCATCTCCAAATGATACTGCAACTGACTCAGAATTTGTAATACTACCCCCTTTAAATGCCTGCAAAATGGCGTGTCCGTCTCCCATGGGATCTTTTTGCACAACAAATGAAAATAAAATATCACTAAAAAAATCCTCGAAGTCTTTAAGCTCTTTTAAAAGTTTTTCCTTTTTTCTCTGAACTAGTATTTTTTCAACTTCAGGAGAATTTTTAAAATAGTTTATTATCATTTTCTGCCTTGGGCTTATGACAAAAACTATTTCTTTAATTCCCGACTTTTTGACTTCTTCAACTATATACTGAACAATCGGTTTGTCTACCAAAGGAAAAAATTCCTTTGATAAAACCAAAGACAGAGGCATAAACCTTGTTCCCAAACCCGCTATTGGAATAATCGCTTTTTTTATTTCTAAGTTTTCCATGCAGATACGAATGACACAAATTTGATGCTAATCTACAGATATGCAAATTCACATATTTGTAGATTCGCGTAAAATTTGTAAATTAGTGTATTAGACCTGTTGTAAAATAATGATTTACGCTGTGATTTGTAATTTTGTGCGAAAAATGATAAAAATTCGCCGGCTTGCCTCTGGGCAAACCTCATCATTTTTCTAGTTTTTTACTCAAAATTACTTCATTTAGAATATAATCTTATTTGGCAACGTGTCTATTATTTTACCTTTTTAAATCTTAAGAATGCGGGGATATCCCACTCTTCTTCCTGTTTTGACTTTTTATTTTTTTCAATTTCTTCTTCTTTTTTTATCTCAAGAGCAGAACGCCTAATAGTCTTTTTTTGCCCCTGAGAATCATGAGCAACTTCTATCTTTTGAACGCTCACTGCTTCAACGGATGTATTTGCAAAAACTGGAATAGGGTTTACCAGGGGTGACTTCTTTTCATTTTTTATCTTTTCTTTCTTTGGATTTTTTATCTTTACTTTAGGCATTACCTGCTTTTTAGTTTCCTTTTTGCTTTGCTGCACGTCCTTGCCTTTACCTTTTATTTTTATGGGAGCAAGCACCTCTGCAAAAGAACTGGCACTTGTCATAAGTAAGGTGGTTTTTATTTTATTCTTGTACTTTGGATTTTTTGAAATTCCAAAAATTATTTTAGCTTTTGGATTTTTTTCAGCAATTGCTTTGCTTATTTTATCAACCTCAAACATGCTTAAGTTTTTCCCTCCCTCAATGTTAAATAAAACTTTCTCGGGCGTGAAATTATCCTGGTACAAAGGATTGTGTAAAACATCATGGATTACTTTATCAACCTTGTCTTTTCCTGCTGCTTCAGCCGTATTCAAGAAAGCCAGACTTCCATTGCCTTTTAGAACAGACCTCAAATCGGCAAAATCAATATTAATCAATCCTGGACTTTGAATAAGATCAATTAAGCTTTCAAGAGATTCTATTAAGCTTTTATTAACTCTTGAAAAGGCTTCAACGATAGCGGTACTCTCGTCAATTACCTTGAAAATTCTTTCGTTTGGAATGGTTATAGAAACATTCAGGGCACTTCTTAACTCTTTTATTGCTTTTGCGGCAATTCTGTGCTTATTGTTCCCCTCAAACTTAAAGGGCAAAGTAAATATGCCCAATGTAATGCCTCCAAAATCTTTGGCAGCTTCTAAAAAAACTTGTGTCGCCCCAGATCCCAACCCTCCTCCAAGGCAAGCAACAAATATTACAATATCTTGTCCTTCAAAAAGCTGTGCAATCTTTTCTTTTTCACGCTCGGCGGCCTCACGGGCTAAATCAATATTAAGCCCGGTTCCCAAGCCATGCGTTAGTTCCCTGCCAAACAAAAAATACTTGATGCCTTGCCTCTTTTTTAAAAATCTAACATCCGTGTCGGCCACAGCAAAAGTTGCTTTTTCCAGAGATCTGCCAATCTCTGAAACAATTGATCCGCCCCCCCCTCCAATTCCAATAACCTTTATCTTGGGCTTAAAAGATTCTCCTAGTAATTGCTGAGAATTAACGACCTGTTCTTTTTTGAGTTTAACAGAATCTCTTTTCTTCTTTACAATTTTTTTCACCGGTTTTTTTGCAACCGCAGCTTTCTTTTTTGTTTTTGGCTTGTTCTTTTTCATTAGACTATTTTACCCCGTTAGAGTTTTTTTTCAATAGACCTGTTGTAAAATAAGATTATAAGCAAAATGAATAAATTTTGAGCGAAAAGTGAGAAAATGAGGAGTTTTGCCCAGAGGCAAGCCGACGAATTTTTATCATTTTGCAGCTCTTCGAGTCTGAAGACTCCTCAGAGTCTGAACGACCGAAATTACAAATTCCAGCATAAATCATTATTTGGCAACAGGTCTAAAACCATATTTTTAACTTTTTAAAAGTTATGCTCCATGAATCTCTACAACTTTGATTTTAGACCAGTGCCCAGAAATTATTTCAACCATTGGTTTTTTAGTGCCAAAGTAGTCGGCTAACAACTCAATTATGGCAGCATTTGCTTTTCCGCCAATTGGCGGAGCTATAACTGAAACTGAAAATTCATTGTCATTTATTTTTTCAACCTTATCATATTTCGCCCCCGGTTTTGCTCTGACAACAATTTTCATAAATTTCTTTTTTAATCATGCTATGTTTATTTATTATGTACTAAAAAACCGCCAAATAACAGTCTGGCGATTTTTTATAAGTATGTTTTAAAATAGAAGCCCCATGATAATGTGGACGCCGAAGGGATGAGCCACTCGCACATCTGCCTTAGGAAGCTTCTTTGTTAAAACAATAAATGTAAAGCTTCTTGTTAATTTGGTGGGCGCGGAAGGAATCGGACCTTCGACCTCTGTCTTATCAGGACAGCGTTCCACCACTGAACTACGCGCCCCACTACTAAAATATTACCAGAAAAATAAAATAAGTCAAAAAAATAAGCCGCAACTTTTTAGGGTTACGGCTTTTATGAATTATGAGTCCGAAGACTCTGGGCGAAATAAATGATCTGTGGAGGCAGTGGCAAATAGGTGTCTCGGTTTAAGTACCGAAGCATGAGCTGCTCTAAGGATCCTCCTTAGAGGGTCATAGAGCGCGCGCTCTTTATGCACCTACCGAACAGCACCAAGCCGTTCCGCCACTGCCTCCAAGAAGCTGACTACTTAACAAAATAATCAACTTTCTGAAGGCAAATCTTAATTCATCCTTTCTATAAAAATAATAGCAAAACCAAGGCTAACTGTCAATATCCAGCGTATTTTTAAATGATCTTGGTTTCCATTTGCGGGTTATCGGCAATAACTTTTTCCATTTGCTTTCTTGTCAATAATCCCTCTTGGGCTCCCGTTTTTTGAATGACAAATGCGGCGTTAACTGTTCCCCATTTCATTGCAGTTGGAACGTCTAATCCCAAGAATGAAGCCGCCAAAAATCCTGTTGAATAACTGTCTCCACAACCTGTTCTTTCAAAAACAGGAGTATCTAGTATGTCTTGAAAATAAAAGCTATTCCCATCAAAAGCATAAGACCCTTTCGGTCCGTCAGTTATAACCACAATCTCTGGCCCAGTATTTTTTGTCAGTTTCAAAAGTTCTTTTATGTCGTCGTTTTTTCCAACCAGTTTTTCAGACTCCTCTTTATTAACTACGAGGGCAAACGTTTTCTGCAACAAGGGCTTTAAAACTTCCAAACCTTCTTTAAACTGATGTGTGCCCGGATTAAAAATCAGCCTTGCTTTTGTTTTATCTATGTAATCAATAATTTGCCCGTGCATAACTTCGTGCCCCGGCCCAAGTGAAGTCAAATAAACCCATTTTGCCGGCCCAATTTTTGGCAAGTTATAATTTCTTTTTTCATGGTAAACCAAAATGGTCCTTTCTCCCTTATAACTTAAGACAGCCGAAAAATTAGTGTCCTTTTTTTTGTCAATTTCAACGTAGTCGGTGGCAACTTTCTCTTTTTTGAAAACCGCGAGCGCTTCCCTTCCTGTCATGTCTTTCCCTAGTATTGTGTAAAGCCCGGCCATAAGCCCCAACCTTGAAGCTCCTACCGCCATGTTAGCCGCGTTTCCCACCCCGGGAACCTTAATTGCGGTGTTTACAGACACCTTGTCTGCAAAAGGCATTAAAACCAAACAGTTTTCGCCATTGCTATCGCATTGCACTTTTGTGGTTTCTTCATCAAGCCCCAAAAAAACATCATAAGTAGTGTCCCCTATTGAAATTAAATCAAACTTTTTCATTTTATTTTCTTTTGATACTTTTTTTTGCCGCCTTCACTATAAATGGGTTGGTCAATTCAAAAAAGTTAAGCAATTCATCCGGCTCACCTGATTGCCCGAAACTGTCGTGAATTCCTATAAACTCAACCGGCACGGGAAAATTTTGAGCCAAAACTTCCGCCACAGCAGATCCCATTCCTGCCATTATCTGGTGTTCTTCAACTGTTACAACAGCTCCCGTCTTTTTGACCGATTCCAAAATAGCTTTTTCGTCAACTGGTTTTATTGTGTGAAGGTTTATAACTTCGGCAAAAATTCCTTCTTTTTCAAGCTCGTGGGCTGCCAGCAATGCTTCGTAAACCAAAGGGCCCGTTGCAATAATTGTTACATCCTTTCCTTCCATAAAAACTTCTGCCTTTCCTATTTTAAAAGGAGTTTTTTTTGTTGTCATTACGGGAGTTTTTTCTCTGCCCAGCCTTATGTAAGTTGGTTTTCCGTTGAAGGCGGCCTCAAAAGTTGCTTTTTCAGCTTCCACTGCGTCGCAAGGAGAAATTACAACCATATTGGGCTGCGCTCTCATTAAAGCAATGTCTTCAAGCGCCTGATGAGTTGCCCCGTCCGGTCCCACAGAAACGCCTGCGTGGGCTCCCGCAATTTTTACAGGAACATTGTTAATTGAAATGGTCGTACGTATTTGCTCGTTGTTTCTGCCGGGGCTGAAAGCGGCGTACGAAGAAATAAAAGGAATTTTTCCGTAGTTTGCCATGCCTGCGGCCACGGTTGCCATATTTTGCTCGGCCACACCCA
>Ga0209542_10007141_pt1 | contig 21390 bp, 21 predicted proteins | sample RifCSPhighO2_01_FD_184028 | JGI IMG/M metagenome (GOLD analysis project Ga0209542, IMG submission 184028) | Soil microbial communities from Rifle, Colorado - Rifle CSP2_plank highO2_0.1 (SPAdes) (version 2) | ecosystem: Environmental > Terrestrial > Deep subsurface > Rock core/Sediment ... | reverse complement strand
CCACAATTCCCCCTAGACAAACGAAACAATTAAATATACTGGAAGATTATAGAATTTATGGAAAACGAAAAGATGATAACAATTCCAAAGAAGAGATTTATTGAAATGGAAATTGAAATTAAAAATCTTAGAGAAGCAAAAGACGTAGACTGGGAACTAGTTGAAAATGTGAGAAGAAGTCTTGAAGATGTAAAATCTGGAAGAGTAAAACCCCTAAGTGAACTTAAAGTTGATTAACTTTTTTTCTTATTTCTTCATTATAGTACAGAATTAATGATTTTATTTTATTAATTGTACTTTGTTGTCCTTTTTTTGTACTAATAGCAATTACATAAAAGACTGAAATATCGTCGTAGATTAGATAATAAACTCTATAACCTCTAATTTTCCTTTCTCTAAAAAACCTGTATCCGAGCGGTTTTCCAACATAGGGATTCTCTTCAAGGATCATCAGTGATTTTTTAATTTCCACTTTTATTGAATTATCAAGTTTTTCAAAATCTTTCTCAAAATCACCAGTAAAATAACCTCTATAACTCATAGATGTTAGAAGAAGAGGTTATTTTTAATTATTTTCATTTCACCTCTTATTCCCCTTCCTATAATCCCCTTTACTCAACCACTTTTCCAACAGACAATAAAAAATTATGAAAAAATATCTGCTTCCCATTTCCCTTATCTTGAATTTTGCTACGCCGGTTTTTCTGTTTACCCAGATGTTTGGGACGACTTTGTATGAATAACCCCTTATGATTGCCTTGAGCGGAAGTTCTACTGTTAAATTAAATTGTTTGCTTATGATTGGCTCTAATCCGATGATTGTTTCTTTTTTATACATCTTGAATGCATTTGTAACATCATTATATTTTATTCCAAAGATGAATTTTATCATTATGTTTCCCAATCTGTTAAGTAAAAGTTTGTGTGAAGGATAATCAATTACCTTTCCTCCTTTAATGAATCTTGAACCAAAAACAGCGTCGTAGCCCTTGATAATTTCATTGTAGTATTTTACTAAATCTTTTGGCATATCTGAAAGGTCTGCCATAACAATTGCGACATAGTTACCTTTGAAATTTCTCAAACCTTTTATTACTGTTGTACCAAATCCCCGCTGAGAATCGTTATTTATGTGTCTTAATTCTTTAATTTCTTTTTCTAATTTCTTTAGTATTTCTTCAGTTTTGTCGTTGCTGTGGTCATTCACGACGAGAATTTCATGTTTTATCTTTTCTTCTTTCAACCTTTTGTTAAAAATTTTTATTGTTTTTTCGATACAACCTTCTTCGTTATGCGCAGGTATAACTAATGAGAGCATTTTATTTTGAATATACGCACAAAACTTCATAGCATTTGTTTAATTTAAATTCAGCTAATACTTCTTGTTCGTTGACAAATTCCTGCCGGTCTTTTCTAACAACGAAGATGATAGAACCATCATAACTTTTATTGCTTGGCCTGTCAAAATTAAATAAAATATTAAGATTTTCTCTTAGAGGAATTTTTGGATTAATTCCAATAGTATAACTTTTGGTTGTAGTTATATTATTTATGCTTGCTTCGTAATCCTGAAACCAAATAAATCGAGGTTCATTTTCCCACTGATAGCGTGCAAAATTAATTGCTTGGTGTGTTTCAGTTAAAATGTAATCTACCTTAAAATCATTTGTTATAGATTTTAAGTCCTTAGTTATTAAAATCTCCTGGTTGGCTCCAAAGAAACCCCATATTAGATAGATAATAATAAAAATTGAAATAATAGCGTTTAATTTAATCTCTTTTTCAGAGAGGCATTTAGATAATAACAATAAAATTACAGGGGTTAAAATTATAAAATATTTTAATTCTGCGATTCTAACAACAAATAGCAAAGCTACTAAAATTATAAAAATTATTTCTTTTGAATATTTTTTAAAATCTAATTTGTAGATTTTGAATAAAAATGGGGAAATTATGAACAAAAGTGATAAAATGAAAAATCCTCTCTTAAATATTTGGAAATCGGTTGAGACGCGAACACCGAGGCTGACAAGCACGTTGGCTCCGAGATACCTGATAAATGAATAAAATGGCTGATGAAAAAGGTAATAGTCAAGGGCAATTCCCGGCAAAAGTCCGATTCCCAATGCCAAAATATAAATAAAAAATTCCTTGAAACTTCTTCCCCAAAAGTAAACTATTATAAAACTACCTGCAACTAAAATCATTGGAGTATATATTGCGAACGTAAATCCTAAGAACAATCCTGAATAAACTAGATTATACTTAATTTCGTCTTTCTTAAAAAATATAAATGATAAAAGAAAGAAAAAAGTTGCAGGCAATACGGGTGTTGTTTGTATACTTGTTTGCCACACAAGTGGAGAAAAAGCAAACAAAAGAAAAACTTTTTTGTTGTTCAACCAAAAGAATAGAATCATTCCTATTAAAAAAACCCACATTACATTTACTAATCTAAACATTATTTCGCTCGGCCAGATCTTTAAAAATAGCGAAATGATTACAGGATAAACTAATGAATGCGCGCTGAAAAGATCCACATTATCAATTCCTGCAAAATATTTTGCAATAGTTATAAATTCTGCAGAATCATGAAAAGTTGTTTTGGTTGAAAAAACTGCGAAGAGAATCAGGACTAACGCGAAAATCAGTATAATCCACTTATCATTATTTCTCATATTTCTTGCAGATTTAATTGGTTTAAAATAGTTATGTATTTTGAATATGATAATTTGCGCTCGTAAACTCGCGGATAGTTGACTCGGAGCCTTGCTTCGCTAAGGCTCTTCATTTAAAAAATTGTTAAGATATATAAAATTTAAATGGTAATTATTTTAAAGATATTTTGCGGAAAAATCTGCCAAAGGCGATATTGGAGCGAATAAAATAATGAGCGTTCAGCGAATGTAAATTCAATAAAACCCCAATTCTATTTTTGATATGCTGTCCATATTTCCGAATTCTTCATCAAATTTCTTATTATAGATGTTTGTGTTATAATATGTCATTTTTCCTATTGGTTTATTTGAATATAATTCTATTAAAATTCTTTCATCATCAACTATATAACCCACTAAAATTAAGTTTTTGTCCTTGACAAAAGAGGGAATTTTGTCATTTAAATTGTTCAAGTAAATCTTTTTGTTTTTGTCTTCATATTTGAGATAAGCAATCAGAAAAGTATCAAATCTTTCAAAGTCTTCAAATTCTCTTTGCGGGAACATTCCCGTGAAATACTCGGCAGACTCGAAATCTATGTAAAATGCAAGTTGTTCAATCTGAATTGAATGTTTAATCATCGTCTCGTTTGAAAGGTTGAATGTATCTTTTCTAATTAAATAACCGAGGGTTTTTACACCATAATCATTATTTTTGATTAGTTCCTTGTTTATACTTCCGTGGCTACTTGGCGTGTCAAAACCAATATTGAAACCATAAATCACTGATAAAGAATAAATCATGGTTAATAAAATTGTTAGGATAAAAATAATTTTGAATAATTTATTTTTGAAAAATAAATCAAGGGGAATCATTATTAATGGGCTTGCCATAAAAAAGACGTAATTTTTTTCTATATTTGTTGTTTTTAATGATAAAAGAATAAAATAAGTTGCGAACATTGTTATCATAAAAAGCAATTTTGGTTTGGTTATTATTTCTTTAAATTTAGCTAAGCTTAATATGAATATGATAAAAATTGGGCCGATTAATTCAATAAGCCATGCTGACACTATTAAGGGTTTGAATGAAAAAGGATTTGCCGCGTCGAATTTTCCAAAAAGCCTTAGAAGGTATCCACTGTTAATTCCTTTTGATGCTAATAAAAATGCAGCGATAAGGTAAATTATAATTGGCAAGATTATAAAGATTAATGTGTAAAAATTGAAATAGATTCTTTTATATGTCCTAATTATTTCTTCTCTGCCCTGTTCCATTTTCAACAAATAAATATATAAAACATGGAAAAATAGTCCAACGAAAAAAGACAGGTCAGCGCCGATATAAAAAAATGTTGCGACAAAATAGCCTATTTTCCATTTGAGTTTATCTTCTTTAATTAAATTGAAAAGAAAACTTAAACTTAAAAATAAAAATATACTTTGAATTAGGACAAAACCCATGTGGGATCTGCTGAACCCTATATGAGTAGGTATCACTGCAATCAAAATTATTGCAAAAATAGCTTTTTTATATTCAAAGTTTAATTTTAAAAAATAATAAATGCTTGCCAAACTTAATATGCCTAAGATGCTGTGTATGAAAATCAAATTTGGTTCGTTGATTGTTAGGTTAAATAAATTAAAGAAAATTTCATATAAAATAAAAGGGAGCAACATTGTTGTGTAGCCGTGGTCATATTGGACTAATTGAGCAAAAGAATTATTAATGAGATTTGAAGTTTCCCATGGAGAAGTCAAATGCAGTCTCATCGACGCCAAAATATGTCCAGATAAATCGCCGCCCATCATGTATAAATTGGGATAAATGATTCTAAGAATATATGCAAAAAATAAAATTATTAAGATTGTTATAGTTTCCCTTTTTGAAATCCATTCTCTCAAACTCATCTTATCTTTTTCTTAGGACAATCCTCCTTTGCATTGCGAAGAAATTTGGCGCGATAAATGCGAGAAAGTTATCAAAATTGTCAATAAACTTAAGGATGAAAAAAGGAAGATTGATTGTTTTTGCTTTTGCGGTAACCCCTCCTGATAGTGCGAAAATAAAAAGTTCGCTAAACTTTTGTTCTTTAATTTTGAAATAAGGAATTTCTTTTTTAAAATTATTAATGTCGTCGAAAAGCAGATTAGGTATTGCATTATTTGATGACCATGGATCTTTTGAATCATTGCATTCCTTATCTAAACTATATACATCAACATCGTTTTTCCACCCCTCATGTTTTAAAATTTTTAATATTATTTTCGTCATAATTGAACAGTTAACTTCCTGGATAAGTAAATATCCATTTGGTTTTAATATTCTCGCCATTTCCAAAAAGAATTTCTTTGGAAAAGATAAGTGGTGAATCATATTGCTGCAAAAGACGACGTCAAACTGATTTTTTGGAAATTTTGTATTTAATGCATCTACGTTTTTGTCAACCCATGGGTGTTTGTCAAAATCAGTTAACAGAATTCTGCAGTCTTTTCTTATAAAATCTTTTGACACCCCGATACCACAACCAACTTCTAATACCTTGTCGTTCTTTTTTATGTATTTATTCATCCATAAATACCTTTTCCTTAATAGGAAGTAAAGATTATTTGGTTTATGTTTGTAGTAATAATCCCGAGAAAAAGTCACATCCCCTTCGTGTTTCAGAAGATTCTCGCTGCGTTTTGGTTTGTATTCTTGTAGCATTCAAAATCATACAAATTTTATCTTTTTAAGTTTACCTTATTTGAGATATTTCTTAGTACAATCAAATGGTGTAAAAATAAAATATTTTTATATTTTATAATTTTGAATTGCTGGGATAAAAGCTTTAGAATTTCTTCTTTAGAAAAATCCTGTAAGTGCCATTCTGAAAAACCTTTTTCAATCCCCTTAAAAAATAGATCAAATACTTTTAATTTATTTAAAATTATTTTTATTAAATTTTTTAATTTTTCGTTTGGTACTGTAATAATTAAAATGGTTTCATTAGTGCACGATTTGGCTAAGTTTTCTATAGCCTTTTTTACATTTAAAATGTGCTCTAAAGTTTCTGAACAAATTAAAAAATCTATGTTTTTATTTAATTTTAATGGTTGATGGGTTATGTCTAATTTTATTAATTTTATTTCATCTTTTAGATTCGTTCTTGCTTTTTTTAGAGCGACGTCGGATATGTCTACTCCAATAAGTTCTGCGCTTCTAAATCTCCTTGAGATTGAACCCAATAAGTTTCCCGCTTCACAACCAACTTCTAATAATGTAAAATTATGCCTTTTCTTATTTTTTTGAATAAAGTACATTATTTCTTTACTTCTGAATTTTTCAATCTTTCCAGCAAGTCCATTATAAGGGGTCGGATGTTTTATGTACATTATATTATTCCATTTGTCTGAGCCCATTTCTATTTCCATTTTTATTAATCACGCCCATTAAGAGGATTTGACTTAAAAGCTTTATTGCAATAATATACTATCACATAAAAGTTAATAAATTACAATTTGTGAGGACTTAAATGATTAAAATTGGGATAATCGGTTCTGGGTTTACTGGACTCGCAACGGCTTATTATTTAAGCAATTTAAAAAATTCAGAGATTACTATTTTAGAATCTGAAAAAAATTCTGGCGGGTTGGCTAAGGGTTTTAAAATGCCAGAATGGGAATGGTATATGGATGATTTGATTCATCATTGGTTTACAAGCGACAAAGATATTTTTCAGTTGATTAAAGAATTGGGTTTAGAAGATAAATTAATTTTTAAGAATACGACATCATCTTGTTACTATCGTGGAAAAACTGCAGAATTAGATTCCCCACTTTCTTTACTTAAATACCCCTTTCTTCCTTTGGTAAGTAGAATTCGTATGGGTTTGACTGCAGCATTGTTAAAACTTGATAAAAATTATTTAAAATATGAAAAATATAAAGCATATAAATTTTTAGAAATGACTATGGGAAAAAAGGGATTTGAGATTGTTTGGAAACCACTTTTTATAGGAAAATTTGGGAAATATTTCAAGGAAATTAATGCGACGTGGTTTTGGGCGCGTTTGCATTTTAGAACAAAAGAACTTGTATATATTGAAGGTGGTTTTCAGTTTTTAATTAATGTATTAACTGAAAATATTAAAAAATCTGGCGTAAAGATTGTTTCAAATTCTCTGGTTAATAATATTGAAAAGAATGGTAAAAAAATTGCCATCAAGGCAAAAAACAGGACTTATGAATTTGATATAGTTGTGGCAACAATGGCATTGCCTGTTTTCTTAGATGTTACTAAAGATTTGCCTCCAGATTATATACAAAAATTAAGAAAATTAAAAATTATTTCTTCACAATATTTTGTTTTGGAACTTGAAAAACCTTTCTTAGAAAAAGGAATTTATTGGTTAAATATCAGCGAAGAAAAATTTCCTTTTATGATGGTTACAGAACATACAAACTTTGTTGATAAAATGTATTATGATAACAAACATTTGATTTGGGTTGGAAAATATCTTGATGAAGGGGATGAATTGTGGAAATTTGACGAGAAAAAATTGCTTGAAAAGATAATTCCATACCTTAAAAAAATAAATCCAGAATTTGAAGAATCCTGGATAAAAAGGAGTTTTTTTAAGAGATATAAATATTCTCAGCCAATAATTGAGGTAAATTATTCAACTAAGATGCCGGGCATTAAGACACCTATTGAAAATTTATATATGGTAAATATGTTCAACATTTATCCCGAAGATAGGGGAACTAATCAAGCAGTGGCATTGGGGAAGAACGTGGCAGAGTTGATTAAAAAAAGTGTTAGAAAAATATAAAATGTTAAAAAATTTTCTGAGGGGTTCTATTAGAATTTTTAAATTATCTAGAGACTACAAAATGGGAAAAATAAAATTAGATAATCTTCCGACGAGATTGTGGATTGAACCTACAAATAGTTGTAATTTAAAGTGTGTTATGTGTCCTCAGAGATTAAACAAAAGTAAAAAAGGGTTTATGGATTTTGAACTTTATAAAAAAATAATTAACGAGGCGAAAGATTTTGCTATAGATATAAACCTTTTTTTGGGAGGTGAATCTTTTATGCACCCCAAAATAATTGAAATGATAAAATATGCCAAAGATAATGGGTTGAGGGTGAGATTTGAATCTAATGCTACCTTATTAACAAAAAAACTTAGTGAAGAAATTATAAAAAATAAAGTGGATTTTATTTCTTTTTCCTTTGATGGTTATACTAAAGAAGAATACGAACGGATTAGGGTAAATGCTAATTATGAGAAAACACTTAGCAATATTTTAAATTTCTTAAAAATAAAAAGATCTATGAAATCAAAATATCCTTACACGCTTATTCAGATTATAGAAATTAAAACACCTAAGGGAATAAATAAAAAAATAAAAGAAAAGTTCCTTCAGAAATTTTATGGGCTTCCATTAAATGGTTTTAGTATTGTCAAACCCCATAGGTTTGGAGGACAGATAGAGGAAAATGTTACAGGAAGTAAATATGCCTATACTGATGATAAAATAGTTAAATATAACCCCTGCCCTTATCTATGGATGTCTATGAATATTTTATGGGATGGATGGGTTGTTCCGTGTTGTATTGACCAGTTTGGGAAATATAAAATTGGCAATGTTAAAAATGAATCCTTGAAAAGTATGTGGAATAATAAAAAAATGATTCACATAAGAGAGAAATTAATTTCAAAAAAATATAATGAACTTCCTTTATGCAAAAACTGTGATTTTCTCTGGCAAAAAACATTTAGGGGAATTTCGACAAAGAACATAAAGGATTTTGGAACTTATGTTAAAGAGAATGTTAAACCAATGATTTAGTTTAGGTTTTTAGTTTTTTCTTTAATTTGAAGAGGTCTTTAAAACTATTAATTATAACATCCAGATTTGCTCCTGTTGAAGCACTTTCTGTACTCGCGAAGTGGTGCACAGGAATTTCAACTATCTTGAATTTTTTTGAATTAGCTTTTAATAAAAATTCTGTCGTGATGAAAGCACCTCTTTGAGATTCAAGTCTTGGGATTGATTCTATTACCTTTTTTCTTACCAACTTAAATCCACAATCAATGTCCCTCACTTTAAGACCAAACATAATTCTTACAAAAAGCTGCCACATGAAAGTATTTAACTTTCTCGCAAAATTGACTTTTCTTTTTATGTAATATCCAATTACTAAGTCGGCGTTTGTTTTTTTCTGCGCAGAAATAAATTTTGTTATTTCGGAAAAATCAAATTGGCCATCGGAATCAGTGAATAGAATCCATTCGTATTTTGAGTTATAAAAACCAGAAATTAGGGCGGCGCCGTATCCTTTGTTTTTTTCATGTTGTATTAATTTTATATTTTTGTTTTTAGATGAAAGTTCTTTTGATATTTCGCTTGTTTTATCCTTACTTCCGTCGTCAATAACAATTATTTCATATTTATTAGCAATTTTTTTTAGGTTTCTGTCTGCAGATAAAACAGTGTGTTTTATTTTTCTTTCTTCGTTATAAGCCGGAAAAAATACTGAAATTTCTTTGAGTGGTTTCATTTCTTAATCAGATATTTTGGAATATTAAAATATTTCTATGGTGAAATATCTCATAAAAACTTAAAAGCAGACATAAATTGGGAACTAAATGAAAAAACCAAATGTGATTTTTTTTATGGTGGATGCTCTAAGGCCAGATAAATTAGGGTGTTATGGTTATGGAAAGAATACCTCTCCAAATATAGACTTGCTTGCAAAACAAGGGGTTCTTTGTGAGAAAACTTTCTCAACGTTTAATGTTTCGCACAGATCCCTTTTATCAATTCTTAGTGGCAGGCATGTTTTAGCGCAGGAGTTTAGTTCGTATCATACTAATAAAGAAATGAAGACCTTCTCTGATTCAGGTGGGATGTTTTTGCAACATATTTTAAAAAAGAACGGATACAAAACATACTGCTTAAAAAAAATGTTTGGCTGGCAAGGAAATGGTTTTGATTATTATTTTAAGGAAAACATTCAAGAAAATCAAAAGAAATGGAAATTAATAGGGTATCTAAAAAAGTTTAAGTTTTTATACAAGAGATTAGAATATTTGTTTCAATATTTTGCTCCAAAGCAAATTGCTGAAAGATTGAGAGCAATATCAATCAGTGAAACAATTACAGATAAGGCTATCAATATAATAAATAGAAATAAAACTGACAATTTTTTTTTATGGATAGATTATAAAGATACTCACCGGCCTTACCAAAGTCCAAAAAAATTCGCCAAAAAATTTCCAACAGAAAAAGGCACCAAGAAATTTCTAGATGTGATTTCAAATAAAGGTTTTAGTGAAGATATGATAAATTCATTTAGGAATTGGTTTTCTGGAGAAACATTAGGAGATATAGTTGCCAAATATGATCGGGCAGTTGCTTATACAGATTATTTTGTAGGAAAAGTTATAATGGAACTCAAAGAAAAAGGAATTCTTGAAAACACAATTATTTTTTTATTTGCTGATCATGGGGAAAGTCTTACTGAAAATGAGATTTATTTTACACACGAGGGGTTATATGATGTCAGTCACCATGTTCCATTAATAATTAATGGAAAAGACATTCCGAAAAATACTAGACTAAAATGTTTAGTGCAACTTGAAGACATTGTTCCCACTGTTCTTGATTTACTAAAAATAAATTACAACCCCTTTATGTTTGATGGGGAAAGTTTGCTGCCTGTTATTCATGAAAAAAAGAAAAAAATTAGAGACGCAATTTTTATGGAAGAACAAAATAATAATATAAAAAGAAGGGCGATAAGAACAGAAAAATACAAATATGTAGAATCTCCTGAAAAGGAATATACCCTTTGCACGAGTTGTAATTCGACCCACGGAGATATCATTTCTTTATTTGATTTAGAAAAAGACTCAGGTGAAAATACAAATATAGCTAAAAAAAATGTTAAACTCTTAATTGAAATGAAAAATAAATTAGATAAAACAATAAAGGATTTTAATACAATAAATGAAAAGAGGAAGATTCAATTGACTTTGTCTAAATTGAAGTAGGCATCCTACAAAGATTTTATAAACAAAATAAAATGGATTAAAACATGGTGGATATAAAAATTTCAATACCTAAAAAATTGGCAGAAAAAATAGAAAGAAAGGTAAAAGAAACTAATTTTAATTCTGTATCAGATTATATAATTTATATTCTGAATCAAGTAGTTTCTGAAGAAAAAATAGAAACAGATGAAAAAAACAAACATTCTTATAGTGAGGAAGATGAGGCTGCGATTAAAAAAAATTTAAAAGACTTAGGTTATATGTGAAATATGAATAATAAATGAAGACTAAACAAAAAGAAATAGATAAGGGGCTTAAACTCTTAGCAAAAACATCGGTATTTGTTTTTATAACAGTTTTCCTATCCAAAATATTTGCTTATATTTATAGAATAATTGTTGCGAGACATTTTGGACCAGAGGTTTATGGTATTTTTTCCTTGGCGTTGATTATCTTTAGTTTTTTTGCGGTTTTTTCATCACTTGGCTTAAAAGGGGGTATTTTGAGATTTTTCTCCCAATACATGAGCAGAAAAGAGTATTCTAAAATGAATTTTCTTTTAAAATATTCTTCTACTATTTTGTTTTTTACAGGAATTCTCTTCAGTATTTTGTTATTTTACTCTTCAGAGTTTATCTCATTAACTTTCTTTAATGAGCCCCGATTGATAATCTTCCTAAAGATTCTTAGCTTTTTGATACTCCTAAAGATATTTTCAGATTTCTTTCTGTCAATAATTACTGCGTTTCAACATGTAAATGCATCTTCTTTTATTGAACAAACCCTATCTGGTTTGACAAATTTATTGTTTTTAGTCTTTTTTATTATGTTAGGAATGCAAACAAACTCTATTATTTTCTCATATGTTTTTGGGTTTGTTTTTGTTTTTATTGCGTCTTTGTGGTATTTTAAATATAAGATTGCTCCAAAATTGAGCAGTCAAAAAATTGTTGAAAAAGATAAATTAAAAATAAAATCGGATTTTATTTCATATTCCTTACCTCTTGTTTTTTCGGGAATAGTTTCTTTTATATTTTCTTGGATAGATTCATTTTTAGTAGGTTATTTTTTAGATGTTACACAAGTAGGATTTTATAATGCAGCAGTTCCAATTGCATTACTATTTACTTTTATGCCAACAATATTTGTGAAAATGTTTTTTCCTATTATTAATAGAGAATATTCTTTAAAAAATTATGGGGTGATTGAAGAAATTAGTAAACAAGTTACAAAATGGATATTTTTAATTAATTTTCCGTTTTTTTTGATAATCTTGCTTTTTCCAGAGACAATTATAGGAATTTTATTTGGTTATGAATATGTCGTTGCGAAAGATGCTTTGAGGATTTTGGCAATAGGTTATTTCTTTTTTAGTCTTTTTCTTATTTCTGAAAGGCTGCTTTTAACAAAAGGTAAATCTAAAGTTATTTTATATGATTTAATCTTCACTTCCTTCATCAATATTTTTCTCAATATTCTACTTATTCCTAAATTTGGAATTAATGGCGCAGCTACTTCAACATCTTTTTCATGGATTATTTTGAGTTTATTGTGGTTTTTTCAGACCCAGAAATTTCTGAATATAATTCCTTTTCGTAGAAAAATGGTTACTATCTTCTTTGCTTCATTATTGCCTTTTTTTGTGGTTCTAATTTTAAAGAATTATTTTCAAATGGATGTTATTTCTTCAGTATTTACAGGAATCTTTTTCCTGTTATTTTATTTACTTATGATTCTGACTACAAAATGTTTTGATAAAAATGATTTTATGGTTTTGAGAAGTTTCAAAGAGAAATTGTTTAAGAATTCTGTCTAATATGTTTTATTCTTCTTACTGTCATAAAAGATTCTATATAATTTGCCTTTATTTCCCTAAATCTAAATCCAGTGAATTTATTTCTTGCAATGATGCTATTAACCCAATCATCGCTGTATTTTCTCATTTGTGATTGATAGCATTTTATACTTTCTATTTTTTTATTAATTACATTATCTATTATTACATAAGTATCGGCTAAAAAAGAATATGGGACTAAACCCTCTGGAATAATTGGTTCAAAGAAGTATAAAGTGATATCATTTTTTCTTGTTGCAGAGATAACTGCATTTGAAACAAGTTTATGATCTTGGTGTGATCCTTTGTCCCAACAAGTATATATTATTTCGGGGCTGAAGTTTTTAATATACTTTTCTATTATTTGAACAAGTTTTCTTTGCTGACCGCCAATTTCATACTGGTCTAAATCTAACAAGATTAATTTTGCACCTAAAATATTTGCTGATTTTTCAGCTTCTTCAATTCTTTCTTTTTTGGCTTCCTCTATATTTTGTCCAAATTTATCTTGATGAGGAATTGTTAATGTGAAAATTAAAACTTCATGACCTTTAGAAGTGTATTCTGCGATTGTTCCTCCCATTTGTGGTTCAATATCATCCGGATGTGCGGAAATAACCATTACCCTCATTTTCTTTCTAATTCTCCTCTATGAATTATAATTAATTTATTTCCAGAAATATCATAAGCAGGTGCATCCTTTTTATCTTTTAGATTCTTTTCTAAAGTTTCAGAATAAGGTACTATTTCTGCGTCCCATAAAATTATCCTATGATCATCGTATTCAAGTCTTGCTCCTGGAAAAGGTTCTGTTGTTGCACGATAAATTCTATTTGCAGTTGCAATATCCATTTCAAGTGTTATGATTCCGTCTTCTGGACTTAATCTTCTTCTTCTTCTAGTTGGTTCAACATCTAAATTATCTTGAGAAATACGGGGTATAGTTCCTCTTGAAAAATCTCTTACTAATCTTGACATTATTCCACAATAAACTCCATTAACTTTTCCTAAAAGTTGGGTTACATTTTCTTGCTCTCCAATAGAATAAGGTTCTTGGTAAGCTATTGCACCAGTATCTTCGCCTTTGTTAAGCCACATCATTGTTGCTGCGCTTTCTGTTAAACCTTCTCTTATGTTCCAGTTCAAAGGAGCATGTCCTCTTCCAATTGGCAATTTAGTTGGGTGTGTTCCAAATAATGGGATATAACCTAAAATTGGAGATTTGATTAAATAAGAACAACCAAAAGTAACTCCAAAATCCAAACACCCATTATTAACTTCCCTTAAAAATTCTTCAGAATGATTATTTAAGTGGCTTGTATAAATATTTTCTTTTTTATAACCTAAATTTTCAAAACTATCTTCATTTCCTGGCTCAGTAAAAACAACCGGGACATCAACTGAATTTGCTAAATTTTCTAGAACAAATTTTAAAACAGGTGTCCATTTTCTGTTCCCTATCCAAACGATTTTTGGTTTTTCTTTTCCCATTTTTTGTAAAAATCTGTCATCATTTTTATAGATTTGGATTTAAAAATATATGCTTTATTTTTTTGACTTTTTATTTTTAATTTTCCGTCGAAAAAATCAGAAATTTTTGCCGCTAATTCTTGTGGGTTGTTTTTATTATAAAAAACTGCGTTGTCTTTCAAACAATCTTTAGATGTTAAAGTTTCAGAGCAGATGATTGGAATATTGTTATTTAATGCTTCTAACCAAACCCTTGATAATGGTTCAGGAAACAGGGAAGAATGAACTAAGAGGGTTGATTCAAGATAATGTTTTTTTATTTCTTTTGGTTCAAGTTTTCCGTAGAATTTTACATTGAGATTATTTTTCTTGGAAAATCTTTGCAACCCCTCTAGTAAATAACCTTTTCCAATAATTCTAAATTCTATGTTTTTGTTTTTTATTAAGGAAATTGCTTCAAGAAGTTCTTTAACCCCTTTTGATTCAATCATACCACCTACAAAAAGGACAATGTTGTTTTTTCTTTTTATTTTAGGAAGGTTGTAATTTTTTTTATCTATAACACTCGGAATAACAAATATCTTATTTTCATCAAATCCTGCTCTTTTGTATATTGTTTTTGCTCCGTAGGTGTAAGTTGTATATCCATCAATTTTTTTAGAAAGATATAAATTTATTTTATTGTAAAATGCATAAACAAAAGAGGATGCACTTTTTTTAATAAATTTCCCTTTTATTGAATTTAAATTTCCCCGCATTATTCTTGCGAAACTATAATTGCTGCCTCCAAGAAGATCATCTTTGGTTGTACCAATTGCACAAATTGGAAAATAATTATTCAATGTAGCGACAACTTTTCCATATTTCTTTAAGAAATAACTCCCTGGGATTTGCCAGGTGTTGTAGATATGAATTATATCGGGATTTTCTTTTTTTATGATTTTTTGATTTAGTAAAAGCGAGATGTTGTACGCAAGAGTATTTGGATTTAATTTTATCTTTTTTACACGAATAATTTTAACATTACCATCATATTCTTCTGTTGTTTTTTTAGATGTGGCGTCAAAGCTTAGGACAACACATTCGAACTCTTTGTTTTTTACAATCTCATCGACAAAGAGTTTTAAAGACCTTTCAGAACCTCCTTTCATATTTGGATAATAGGCAGTAGTTATATAAAGGATTTTTGTTTTTTTCATTTTAATAATTCGTCTGCAGTGTTTATTACTTCATTTACTGTTATTGCCTTTAAGCATTCTGTTGTTTTTTTTCTACATTCGGCCATGTTGCATGATGTACAGACTTCATTGTGAAATAAAAATTTAGTTTTGTTTTTATCGCCCCAAGGCTGCCATTCCGATAAGTCGCCCCTTCCAATAAAATCAATTACAGGGGTTTTTAGGGCGCATGCAATATGCACTACACCAGTACTTGATTCAATCACAAGTTTTGCAGAATCTATTAATGCCATGAATTCTCTCAAAGTGAATTTTCCGCAACAATCAATCACTTCTTTCCTATTTTTAGTTAATCTAATAATTTTCTCAGAGATTATTGTTTCTTCTTCATTTCCAGTTAATATAACATTCATATTGTATTTTTCAATCAAATAGTCTATTACTTGAGCATATCTTTCTAATGGCCATAGTCTCGACGGGTATTTATTTCCCATTACAGAACCAAATCCCGGATGAACAATAATATAATCTTTAACTTTTAATTTACTCGTTATCTCTTTAGTTTTTTGTTTTTCTTGTTCAGATAAATAAATTTCCATCTTCGGGTTTTTGTTATCTATTCCAATTTGCCTGATAATGTCTAGGTTTTTTTCAATTGTATGTTTATGATTTATTGGAAAAGTTTTTCTCGTGAAAAAAAATGAAGGGCCTCTTTTGAAACCTCCAAAACCACCGATTCTATATTTTATTCCTGCAAGAAAACACCTTAAAGAAAGTTTAATACTGCCGGGAGAAATGATTATTGCTAAATCAAAGTTTCCTTTTTTCAAATCACTTATGTTTTCTTTAAAATCTTTATTATAAATTAAGATATTTGAAATATAGGGGTTATTCTCGAAAATTGCTTCCATGCCCCTGTTTAACATATATGTAATTTCACAATTTAGTTCTTTTTTCAGAACAGGTAAAATAGGAGTTGTGATAAGTAATTCTCCAATTGCCCCTAAATGAACAATCAGAACTTTTCTTATTTTGTCTTTTTTTATTTTTCTTAATTTTGACAAGTCGAATAATAACCAGAGAAAATAATCAAATAATAACCAGCTTTTTTTAATTAACTCTCTTGTTAATGTAGCTGTGCTTTTCATAGTTTAGGCAAAAGTATTCGATTTAAAAATATTTAGTAGAAAAGGTAGTCTTATTTTTTGATACCGATATTCTTGCTCAACAATTCTTAAAAACCTCTTAGTGGCTATATTTTCATGAAAAAACGAATTTGTTTCTTTTCTGTAGGTTTTGCATTTAATCGGTTAGTTAGATTAAAATTTTATGAGGAGATTTTTCCTAAAGATATGGATATATTTTTGTTTACAACAAATAAATATTTGGGAAAAGAAAAACAATCATATCAACATAGGTGGACAGGATTAAAACGGACTAAGATTATTTCAGTTGATTATAACCTCCCTTCTTTATCATTTGTCTTGAGAAAATTTTGCAAACAAAATAAAATAGATAGAATCTTTAACTTAGGTTTTCATACTGCTTGGCCTGTTTTATTTTTTTCAACAGTCTTTTCTAAAAGAGATTATTGCTTGAATGTTTTAACAGATATTTTCAAACAATATTATCTTGTTGAAACCAAAAAAGAAAAATTTAAAGAGATTTTAACTTTGATGTTTTTGTGGCCTGGAGTGTTCTTTGCAAAAAAAGTTTTTTTTACAGACCGATTGAATACCTTAAGAGCACCAATCTTTTTCTTTTCTAGGAAAAATAAAATTAATTGGTTGGCTGCGCCTGTTAACACAAGTTTATTTTATATAAATAATAAAAAACAAGCTAGGAATAAATTGGGGCTCAAATTTGATAAAAAAATTGTTATATTTGTTGGAAGAATCAATTATTTAAAATGTTCTGATATTCTAAGAAAATTGATAAATGAAAATAAAGATATATACTTCATTGTTGTTGGAAGGTTAATTGATAAAAGATTATTGGATATAAAATCTGAGAACTTTAAGCATATTGAAACGCTTTCTTCTGAGCAATTAGTTGATTATTATAACGCATCTGATTTGAGTTTTTGTTTGAATAGGGGTGGGGGCGGGCTTGGTCTTACATCTGAAGAAGCACTTGCGTGTGGTGTTCCAATTATTGTATCTAAAGAATTTAAATTGAAGAAATCAGCGTCACTGTTTCAAGTTTCTGTAGATTTTAAAGAAGTGAATAATGTTGTGAGATATTTTTTCAAACTTTCACAAAAAGAAAGATTAAACCTTTCAAAATGTGCCAGAAAATATGCTGAAGAAGATTATTCAGATAATGTATGGAGGGAAAAATACATAAATGCGTATTTAGAATAGATAAAATGAAAATTCAGAAAAAACCATATTTTACGATGTTATTAATATTCTTACTCATAATTTCAACCTCAATTCTATTATATAATGGTATAGGCAAATCAGATACTGTTGAATTTACACCATTTCTTTACAGGGAATTAAATGAAAGTTATTTAAAAAATGATTGGTTTGTCAATGTTAATGACAATACATTTAACGTGAGACAGAATTTTATTAGGTTAATAAAAGGCATATTATTAATTATTCCAAATATTCCCCTTGTTTATTTTTTACTTTATTTAGCAACTATTTTTTTGGTGGGAATATCAGTTTATCTCATATCAATTCATTTATTTGAAAAAAGAGAGATTGGTATATTAAATATGTTATTAATTTTTTTGGGTGCACCTTTTTCTCTAGGGGGCAATGTCTTAATTTCCGATCATTTAGTTTCTTATGGGCTTTCTTTTGCAATTAGTTTACTTGGTTTTTATTTTTTATTGAAAAAAAGATATTCTTTATTTGCTATAGCATTGGGAATATCCACATTAATCCATATTTCTCTTGGTCCTTTGGTGTTTGGAATATTATTTTTGGCTAGTTATTTGACAAATCTACAACAGGAGAAAAATTTTGAAAATCATCTTAAAGTATTTTTTATTTTCTTTTTGTTTATGATTCTTTTATCTCCAATATTTTTATCGCAATTTACTGCGGATTCAAATCTTTCTGGCGAAAAGGCAATTCAAATTTTGGGTTATATAAGAGCACCACACCATTTTCTTCCCTTTCAATGGGAATTAACCCGTTATTTTGAGTTTTCTTTTTTCATGATATTGTATTTTATTGCATTTAAAAATTCAAAAATAGATACACAACAAAAAAAGTTAATAAAAATAATAACTGTTATAATTTTTTCATTCTTTTTAATTAGTGTTGTTTTTAGTGAATTTATTCCAGTTAGTCTAATTATAACATTACATTTATTTAGGATGTCTATTTTATTGAGTTTTATTGCCTATCTTTTTATTGGAGATTATTTTTATGAGAAAATTAAAGAATCAATCAAAAAGAAGGATGCTAGGGTATTAATTTTCCTTATTTTGATAATTTCTTTTTTACATAACCACTTGCTTCTTTTTTCATTTCCATTATTTTTAATTTTTAAATATCTTGAATACAAAAACTTTAAATTTAAAATTCCATTAAAAATAGTTCTAACTTTTATCTTGATTTTTTCTATAATGATATTGAGTTTGTTTCCTTTTTATGGAAATTATCTCTTTTCAAAACTGAATATTTTTACATTAATCTTATTTAAACTAATAATTATGACCCCATTATTTGTCTTTATCTTATTTAAGAAAATTTCAAAGATTCTTATTGTTTTTTCACTTTTAATCTCTTTGTTGCTTTTTGTTTTGTTCAATCAATCATTATTGGTTTATCAAAACGAATCTAACTTACAAGAAATGTATAATTTTATAAAAGTCTCGACGCCAAATAATGCTATTTTTTTAACCCCTATAAATATTCCAACATTTAGGTTAAGTGCTGAAAGGGCGATAGTGGTTGACATCAAAGCATTTCCATTGAATGAAAGAGCTATGTTTGAATGGGTAGAAAGGATTAGTGATGTGTTAAGATATAAATTTGAAGGTAAACAGGGTTTAACTGATTCTGTTGTGGAAAGATACAAAACTTTATCTGAAGAAGAAATATTAGTTTTACAAGAGAAATATAATTTTTCTTACGCTGTTTTTGAAAAACCAAAAGATTTAGATTTTGAAATTATTTACGAGAATGAAAGATATGTAGTTTATAAAATAATCTAGAATTTTTTTCTTTTGATGTATTTGAGCATCTCTTTTAGTATCCCATAGATACCTTGTATATAATTACTTGACACTTTCGATTCATCGCACTTTCTTATTGTATAAGGAACATGAACCTGTTTTACTTTATATCCTCCTCTTTTTAATTCAATTAATATTTCAGCGTCGATAAACCAACCATCACTTCTTAAATCCAGTTTTTTTAAAACATCATTCCTTATTATTTTATAAGAATAATTAATATCTTTGAATTTTAAATTAAATAAAGTCTTAATTAATCCATTATAAATTACAGAGATTATTTTTCTAAACAAATTTTCTCTTTTTCCAGATTTATATCCTATGACTGCATCATAATCTTTCAAATAAGGAAATGATTTTTTAAGTTCACTTACCTTATATGGAAAATCAGCATCCCTATACCAAACATATTCCATCTTGCAATTAGCATAACCTTCCCTCAATCCATTTCCAATCCCCTTCTTTTCTTTTTGGCGTATAACTCTTATTTTTTTATATTTTTTACATAACATTTTAGAAATTATTTCGCTTTTATCGTTGCTGTTACTATCTACTATAATAATTTCGTAATCTTCACATTCCTTTTCCAAGAAATTAATTAAATCCATAATAGTTTTTTCAAGATTTTTTTCTTCATTATAAATTGGAACAATTACAGAAAATTTATATTTCATTTTTATAATTATTAAATAATCCCTTTTTTTCAATATCTCTTTGCGCCTTTTCATAGCTATCCACTTGTCCGATATCTAGCCAATATTCTTCTATTTTATGCTTTAAAATTCTCATCTTTTTATCCATCATTTTCTTGATTAAATCAGTCATATCATAACGGCCTTCTGGAATTTCATCTATCATTTCCGGATTCATGAAATAAACCCCTGCATTTATTTCTGCACCCACAATAGGTTTTTCTTCTATATCCGTAACTAAAATATCATCATCTGATTTAATAATTCCATAATGGAAAGGTATTTTCATTTCTTTTGTTGCAATTGTTAGTTTTCCATCGTTGTTTAAGTGTGTGTCTCTCAATTTCCTGAAATCTAATGTAGTTAAAATGTCTCCATTTATTACTAAGAATGGTTCAGTAAGTTCATTCCGGAGTAATTTTAATGGACCTGCAGTTCCTAAAGGTTCTTCCTCTTTTGAAATTTTTATTTTGATTCCAAAGTCAGAACCATTATTAAAAAAGTTTTCAAACAAATGAGATTTATAGTTTGTAGCAATTATAACCTCATTGAACCCACATTCTTTCAGGTGTTGTATCATTATCTCGATTATTGATTTTTCTCCGATTGGTAAAAGGGGTTTTGGAAAAACAGATGTGAATGGTTTTAATCTTGTTCCTAACCCTCCTGCTAAAATTACTGCTTTCATTATATTTTATATTCTCCTACTTTATAAATTTCTATATTATTTTTTATCCAGTTTATTGTTTCTTTGAGCCCATCGTCTAACGACACTTTTGATTGCCAGCCAGTTAATTGCTTCATTTTAGAATTATTCGCCATTAACCTCATTACTTCACTTTTTGATGACCGTATTCTTTCAGATTCTTGTACAATCTCGCAATCGCTTTCGGTTAAAGAAATTATTTTTTCTATTAAATCTTTTATTGATATTTCTTTTCCAGAACCTATGTTTATTACTTCGCCTATTACATTTGGACATTCAGCAACTTTTATTAAACCATTGACTATATCTGTGACATAATTAAAATCCCTTGTTGTTTCACAGTTGCCAACAGATATTTTATTTCCTGCTAATGCCTGCGTTATTATCGTCGGTATTACTGCGCGCGCAGATTGTCTTGGACCATAGGTATTGAATACCCTAACTATCACAACAGGCAAATCGTAACTGGAGTAAAAACTTTCAGCAAGTTTTTCTGCTGCGATTTTAGTTGCTGAATAAGGAGACTGCCCCTTCAATAAATGTTTTTCGTTTATTGGGACTGTGTCGGGCATGCCGTAAACTTCACTTGTTGACATGAGAATTAAAT
>Ga0209542_10007140_pt1 | contig 21393 bp, 18 predicted proteins | sample RifCSPhighO2_01_FD_184028 | JGI IMG/M metagenome (GOLD analysis project Ga0209542, IMG submission 184028) | Soil microbial communities from Rifle, Colorado - Rifle CSP2_plank highO2_0.1 (SPAdes) (version 2) | ecosystem: Environmental > Terrestrial > Deep subsurface > Rock core/Sediment ... | reverse complement strand
GCTTGTCAGTAATTGGCTTTAGCCTGTTTCCTCTCCCGGCGCATAAAAGCAAGACATCCATATCCAAAAAAAGGCAGACGTTATATATAAACCTTACAGAATGAACTTCCATTACTTCAGTACACAGCGATATTTTTCAATACCGCCGCAAATGCTTAGTTTCTTGATTTCTCCCAGCTAGGCCTTATCAAATTAACCGGAACATTGCTGGAAAAACGCTCTATGTTGTGCAGGGTCTCATCAATTATTCTTTTTACAGACTCCCTGCTCTTATATGCATGATGATAAGTAAGAATAACATTTTTCATTTTCTTCAGCTTCTTTACATCAGATGAATTTTTCCCTTTCATCATGCTATTTTCTTCCTCAAAAACATCTATTGCGGCTCCGCTTAAAATTCCCTTTTCAAGAGCATAAACAACTGCTTTTAGGTCAACAAGGCCGCCCCTTGCAGTATTGACTAGAAAAGCCCCTTTTTTTATAAGAGAAACATTTTTCATGTTTATCATATGGTAAGTTGAACTGTCGCACGGAATGTGCATTGAAATTATGTCGCTGGATGCAAGCAATTCCTCCATGCTTACAAGCCTGAACCCCAATAATTCTGCCCATTTTTGATCTTTGAAGTGGTCAAAAGCAATTACTTTCATTCCAAGCGCCTGCACCATCTTTAATATTGTCCCCCCTATCCTTCCAACTCCCACTATCCCTATCGTCTTTCCATTCAAGTCAAACCCCAAATTTTTATCGTCTCCAATCTCAGAGAAGGATGAGATTGAATTTATCTTTCTCGAAAAAGCCAAAATTAAGCCTAGAGTGAATTCTGCTATGGTGTTTTTTCCGTATTCCGGAATATTGCATACCTTAATTCCTTTTTTGCTGCAATAGTCAACATCTATATGGTCATAGCCCGCAGACATAGTGCAGACCAGCTTCAGATTTTTGAGCTTGTCAAGAAGCTCTTTGTTTATTTTGGAATGTATAAAAACAATGATTGCGTCGGCGTCTTTTGCCTTTGAAGCGCCTTTTGCATCAAGAGACCCTCTGTTGATGGATACCGAATGCCCTTTCAGTTTTTCTTTCAGATATTCTTTTCCTGGGCTGCTGATTTCAAATACGCTTATTTTCATTTTCTCCCTTCAATGTTTTTTATTATGTTTCCTATCTCATTAATGCTGTCTGCCTGAATAGTTATGCTGGACAGCCCTTTTGACAATATCTCTTCAAGCAGGTCCTTCAGCGGAGACTGGAAAGTCATGGTAGTCTCTATGTTATTTTTCCTGCACTCCTCAAGCAGGTAAAAAAGCAGATAAAGCACGCTTGGGTGCTTTGGGTTGTAAAGATGCTTCACTTGCAGGTTTGTCCTGTCCACTGCTAGGGTATACTGCACCATGTCATTATAGCCAAAAAATGCAAGATCAAGCCCGTCCTCTATGAATTCTTTTATCTGGAGGCACGAGGACGGAGTTTCAAATATGGTCCCGACTTTAACGTCCTTATGCGGAGAAATCCCGCATTTTCTCATTATCTCTTTTGCTTGTTTATATTCAGAAACATCCCTCACAAGAGGGAACAATATCCCAATATTCCTGTAACCTTTAAGCATTACAGATTTTATTGCCCTGAATTGTATCTTTAGAATTTCCAAGTTTTTTAAATCCCTTGATATCCCTCTTAATCCCAGCATTGGGTTGTGCTCTTTTACTTCGTTTTTCCCGCCTTCCATGGAGGAAAGCTCCATGCTGTCAAAATCCATTGTTCTTATCCAGACAGGCCTCGGATTAAACTGCTCAACAATCTTTTCAACTTCATCTGCCAGCATTTTTTGCAGCTCGCTGCTTTTTTTGTTTTTTAAGAACCACGCAGGGTGCTTGCCGGCCTGCTGAACAATAACATTAAGGCGCAATAAGCTTACTCCTGAACTATTAAGCTTTGAAGCCTTTTCCGCAATGTCAGGAACGCTCAGCTGTAGGTAGATTTTTGTATTTGTCTTTCCGCTAAAATCACGGATAGGCATATTCTCCAAATCCCTGAATCCGGAAAAAACATTTCCAGAATAAGAATCAACAGAGGCCTTATTTCCCTGCTTAAGCCCCGAAATGCTTTTAACAATTATACATGGCTTCCATGACTCCCTAAGGTAGACTATAGTGTGATCAGCCTCGCTTGATTCAAGGACAAAACCAGCGGCTTTTTTTGAGATAGCGGCAAGCCTCTCTGTCAAATTTGAGGAAAAAACTATGTCGGTTTCTTTTACAGAGAGTGCAGACTTTTCGTCGTGGACTTTCTTTAGAATCCCCTTTGCAGCCCCTTGCCCTGTTCCTAGGCCTTTAATTAGTATTCCCATATTGCTTAAACGCAAACACTAATATAAAAAACATTGTATAATCCTATTTTAGCTTTCCCTGCTGAAAAACTCCATTTTATCCAAAAGATATTTCTCAATTTCAGGATTTTTCCCTATCAGGTTGTTTTTCTCTTCTTTGTCCTCAACAAGGCTGTAAAGCTCCTTTGCTTTGCTTGTCTTGTTGTAAATAAGTTTCCATTCATTTGTCCTTATGCTCTGAACATTGTGGATTTCAGGAGAAGGCGTTGGTCCCCCTAATCCGCCAGTTTCTGAATATGCGGCCCTGTCGTCGAATTTTCCGCTGAAATACGACAAAAAGGATTTTCCCTGGATTTTTTTATATCCTTCTTTCTCCCTGATTTTGAGCATATCAAGCAGCGTGGGCAAAATGTCTATGTGCCTCACAAGGCTTTTTACTTCAACATTTTTTGGCAAGCTATTTCCAAGAATGTATGCCCAGCATTTTATGGTGTAATCGTAAAGGTAAACCCCATAAACCTTTTCGCCAACACGGTCGCCGACGCTGCATCCATGATCAGAAAGTATTATTATTATAGAATCGTCATAAAGGCCAAGCTCTTTTGTTTTGTCAATCATCTTTTTGACATATTCTCCGCTTCTTTCCATCCAGCCCACATATCTTTCAAAATTAGAACCCTTTTTCTTGAAATATTCTTCTGAAAAGTCGTCATATTTTTTGATTATGTTTGGCACAAGTTCAAGCGCTATCTTGTCATAGTCAAGGAAAACAAAAAAAGGTTGCTTTCCTTTTAGCCTGTTTAGTATTTCGGCATGCCTCTCGAACAGGTCAAGCTTTTCATTTTTCTCGAATATCCTGGCAGCGTCAAAACTCTGCTCCGGAATAACATCTTTTATCACAAAATCCAGCTCAGTCCTGTAGCCCTGCTCTTTGAGGTACTGCGTCAGTGTGAATATATTTTTTTTGTCAAAGCTGTAGCTTTTGTAGTATCCGTTGACCCCGTTTTTGTTGCCAGTCATTCCTGAAAACATGGAGTTCATGCAGCCAATTGTATACGGGGCGTAGCATATGAGGCTTTCAAGAAAAACAGAATCTTTTTTCAGCTTATTGTAGAATCCAACCTTGCCTATTGCATCATAGCGCCCACCGGCGTCTATAAGAATCATTATTATGTTCGGCTTTTTTCTTTTGAAAATATTGAGGAAACCCATTTTTATCATGAAACCATCTTAATATAAAAAACTATCCAGAAATTTGAAGCATCTTTCTGTGATTATTTAATCGCTTTTATTATCCAATTTCCCATAAGGTACTTTCTTTGTCTTAATGACATTATTTTTTGCCTTATGCCGTTTGGGTATGGGACGCGGTAATGGTAGTGTGATATATCCGTGTTTCTAAATTTGCTGAACATTGACTTTATCTCCTTCCTGCTGTATAATTTAGTCAGGGGAGAAAAGCCATACGCTTCTGAGTACTTGTTTATCAATTCCTGCATTGACATTTTTCTAAGCTCTCCCTGAAGAATGCCTGCTAACCCAACCCTTATTATGTAATGCTGCCAGGACTTGGAATACAGCATGATTATTGCTTTTCCTCCAGGCTTCAGCACCCTTAGAACTTCATCTATTGTCTTTTGCGTCTCAGGAGTGTGGTGCAATACACCGAACGAGTATACCAGATCAAAAAAATTATCCGGGAAATCAAGGATTTCAGCATCCATTGCCTTCAGGAATTCTGCTTTCAGCCCATATGCTTCAAGATGGCTGCGTGTTTCATCTATAGACCCCTGCGGGAGGTCTATTCCATAGCATATCGCCCCGCCTTTTACGAACTGTTTAAAGTCAGTTCCCATTCCGATGCCAATCTCCAGAACTTTTTGCCCTCTATGCTCGTTGAACTCGGCTATTTTCGGAATATAAGGGTAAAAGTAACTGTACCTTTTTTGCTCAACCTCATCGTAATATTCTTTTGTGCCATACTCTTTTTTAGAATACCATTTAGAAGGCTGTTTTCTGTCCCAGTATTGCCTTATCAACGGTTTTAAGTCCATAGCCATTCACTCAATATAACCTGCCTGCCTCAGCAGCTTTATCGATCTTTGCGTCAGGTCGTCATTCTCAGACTGCTCCAGATCAGATTTTGGAATCCATTCAAACAATCTTTTTTTCAGAAAATCTGCCTTTTCCGGCTCCTGTTCTATGAGATTATTTTTTTCCATTGGGTCTTTTTCTATGTTGTAAAGCTCAAAAATGTCCTTTTCAGGATGCGGAATGTAAATAAGCTTCCATTTGTTGGTTCTTATCATTCGCCACTTTCCTTTTATTCCCGGAATGTATGCCCGTTTATTCTGATTAAAATAAGGCCTTCCGGTTTCAGAAAATGCATATTCCCTGACTTTTTTGTCTTCGTTTATCAAAGGCACTAGGCTGACTCCGTCAACTTTGTCAACAGCCGGTATTTTTAGTAGCTCAAGAACAGTGGGCATTATATCGGTCAGCTGGACCTGCGATTGAATTTTTTTTTGCGGAAGAGCAGGACATTTGATTATTAGGGGAACTCTCAATGCTTCGTCGTAAAGGTAGTCTCCATGATTAAAAAATAGATTGTGCTCTCCAAAACATTCACCATGATCGGCAGTCAGCACTATTATTGTGTTTTTTTCTAATTCGAGAGATTTTAAATGATTCAACAGCCTGCCTATGTGAAAGTCAACATTGTTTATGGCTCCGTCATAGTGCGCTATGGCGTGCTCTATCTCCCTGGCTGGAAGATTATTGTTGAAGATAAGGTCGCCTCTTTTTATCTCTCCATCAACTTCATTAAAAGTATGTTTTCCTGTATAATCAGAGTCAAACATGTGATCATATGGCGCAGGCGGAGCGTATGGCCAGTGCAAGCCCATATAATGCAAATACAAGAAGAATTTCCTGTTTTTTACTCTGTCTATTGTTTTTATCGCAAAATCGGTCAGGGATTCTTGCGGCATTGTTTTATAACCAGGCTTGAGAATTTTTTTGATGTTTCTTTTTATTTTGGTTTTTATGCGCCAGCTAATAAGGTTAAATTCATTGAATCCCCTTTCTAGGCCGGTGTTGCGCGCCTCTATGTCGTTCCCTATTGTGGTATACCCATGCGCCTTCAAAATTTCTTGCAATACGGTAACTTTTGGGCTCAATTTGTGAGTGTAAAGGAACCTTATTTCGTGTGAATGGGGATAAAGCCCGGTCATTATCGAGGCAAGTGCAGGGGTCGTGCTGGGAAAAACGCTTATTGCATTATTGAAATAAACGCCGCTAGAAGCCAGTTTGTCTATATTTGGGCTTGTTTTTCTACTGTAGCCGCTTATGCTCAAATTGTCAGACCGCAAGGAGTCTACAACTATTAGTATAACATTCATATAAAAACCAGAAACCAAACCGTTTAAATATTTTTCTTTCCAATCAGTTTAAAATACCGAAGTTCCATTATTTTCATGTTCTTTTTTATATCTAGATTCTTAACGGCAAATTTACGCGCATTTTTTCCAAGCTTTACCCTTAAATTCCTGTTTTCTGCAAGCTTTAGAATCGCATTCGCAAGCGATTCAGGGTTTGCGCCTCTATAAATTAATCCATTTATCTCATTTTTTATATATAGTTCTATGCTCGGGTTGTCCGGAGCAATGACAGCCAGCCCGCTGCTTAGCGCTTCAAGCATAGTCTTGCCTGTTCCCTGCCCCTGCACAGGCCTGTAAATTGTGTCGACATAAATATCCGCTTTTTTCATAAGGCTTCTTGTCTGATGGTTTTTCCAGTCATGAAACTCCACATATTTGACTAGATTATATTTTTTGACCGCGTCATGCACTTTTGTTTGATATGGCTCGTCTTCTGCCCTAAGTGCTGTCTTAAGCATAATCACTTTCAAATTTTTCTTATTTTTTTTATTGACAAGGATGTTCAGCGCTTCTATAAGGAATAACGGGCCATAGGATTCCCTCAAAACCCTGAGGCACAATATAGAGACATTTTGTTTCTGTATTTTTTTCATTGGCATGAAGAAAGATATATCTACCCCTTCATTGAGTATAAAAAATTTCTTTTTGTTTATCTCATCACCATACATCTGCATTAGCCTATTCAAAACACTTACATCTATGCAGTGTATCGCATCTGTTTTGAATATGGTGAACTTAGTTATTAGTTTATAGTAGAGAGATTCGTCTGGCACAAACAGTATGTCGGAACCCCATGGAGTAAGGACAAAAGGATGCGTACCTGACAATGCGCCGACAAAACCATGGTAAGTCACCTGAAGGCTGTGCAGCACATCCGGTTTTATTTTTTTAACTGCAATAATAGCCTGCACGATGCGCAGGAAATAGTCTATAAATTTTATGCCGGTTATGTTCTTAACCAAATGCATTTTCAGATTTTTATATCTGTAAGGGTTTATGTCTATAAGATGGACTTCATGCCCCCTATCAACAAAATAATCGACGTGCCTGTGTGTATGGACGTTCTTTCCTTCAGAAATTATGCATATCCTCATTTTAGATTTGGAAGCTGTAGTCATTTTCATAAGATTAAAACAATTATTCAGCACACTTATGGTGTTTATATACTTTTTTATGGCACATTAAAATGCCTGCTTCCATAAGCTTTTTAAATATGCATTATAATCGCTAATTATAAAAAAATAAGATAGAATAAAGCACGCAACCACAATAAAATGAAGATTGACAATCTCGGATTAAAAAATAACGTAGACAAAAAAGATGTTGAAAAAATAGCATTTAACCATTCTTATTGGGAAAGCAACGCGGAAAAATTCAAGTCAGATCACAAAGTTTCGTGGGGAGATATCAACATGATAAACCTCGAGACAAACGGGATTCTTTACTACATAAAAGATGGAGACTATGTGCTTGACGCAGGATGCTCAAACGGATTTTCCACCTTTAAGATTGCAGAAAAAAGAAACATAAAAATCAGGGCGTTTGATTACAGCAAGAAATCCATAGAGTATGCACTAGTTGCCAAGAAGAAAAATGATAAATCAGGAAAGATAAGCTTTTTCCATGCAAACATGCTCGAAATACCAGAAAAAGACAACACGTTTGATAAGGCATATACAATAAGAGTCGTAATAAACCTTTTATCATGGAATCTCCAAAAAAAAGCCATACTGGAAATGCACCGTGTCCTAAAACCCGGAGGGGTATACATCATGTCAGAAGCTTTCCAAGGTGGGCTGGAAAATATCAATGCTCTTAGGAAAACCGCAAATCTCCCTCCTTTGAAAGTGCATGATTTTAATCTTTATCTTGAGGAAAAAAAACTGGAAGATTTCTTGAAGGGATACTTCGAAATCGTACAAATCAAAAAATTTTCCAGCATATATTATGCTGCATCAAGATTTTTAAGATACCTCACTATGGATAAGAATGACGAAGACTCATTCTCAAACGAGATAAACGACCTTTTTGCAAAATATCCTGAGACAGAAAATTCTGGAGACTTCGGAATACAAAAAATGTACATCCTGAAAAAATTGCCGCATAAACATTAACTTTTACAGGTGCGTGTAAACCTATAGAATGTACTTTCATTAAGTTTATATACACCAAATATTTATGTTTTATTGGATTTATGGATAAAATGAAAAAAATTCTAGTGACTGGCGGCGGCGGATATATTGGATCAGTCTTAGTAAAAAGGCTTCTGGAAAAAAATTATGATGTAAGGGTTTTTGACGTTTTGTTCTTTGGAGAAGACCCTCTAAAGGAATTCCAGAAAAACCCTAAATTCGAGCTGATCAAAGGAGACTTAAGAAATTTAAACGAATTTCCAAAGCTGTTTGACGATGTTTATGCCGTTATTCATCTTGCATCCCTATCAAATGACCCTTCGTGCGATGTTGATCCCCAGCATACAACAGACATTAATTATTTATCATCAATAGAGCTTGCAAAATTATCCAAGCAGCACAAGATTCAAAGATTTATTTTTGCTTCTTCATGCAGTGTATATGGGGCGCGGGAAGACATAATCCTTGATGAAAATTCCGAGAAGGCACCTGTTTCATTGTATGCAAAGAGCAAGATAGATTTTGAAAACAAGCTGCTTGAGATGATAGATAAGGATTTCTGCCCGACTATAATGAGGAACGGCACAGTATTCGGGTTATCTCCGAGAATGAGGTTTGACCTTATTGTCAACCTTATGACAAAATATGCAGTCACAAAAAACAAGATTTTCATTGTCGGAGGCGGATTGAACTGGCGCCCGCTGATACACGTAGATGATGTTGCAACATCATTGATTATGGCCATGGAAGCCCCTCTTGAAAAAGTAAACGGCGAGATATTCAATGTAGGACACAACAGCATGAACTTCCAGGTCAAGGACGTTGCTGATAAGATAAAAAAAGTAATGCCGTCAATAGAGGTGGAGTATGCCCCCTCAGACAAGGATAACCGCTCATACAGAGTTTCATTTGATAAGATTGAAAAGATTCTCGGATTCATGCCCAAAAAATCAATAGAAGACGGGGTAAAAGAGATAGCAGAAGCAATCAAAAACGGAAAATTAGGAAACATAGACTCAACCAACTACATAAACCTGAAAAAATTCATGGAGCTCAAAAACCTGCCTTTTGCATCAGGTGGCTTAAGAACACGCAGCACTTTCCTTCCATTCGCGCTTCCGCTGATAGGGGAAGAGGAAATCAACGAAGTGGTTGACACTTTAAGATCAGGATGGCTGACAACAGGCCCAAAGACAAAAAGATTTGAAGAAGAAATAAAAAATTACATTGGGTGCAAGCATGCGATTGCATTGAGCTCCTGCACCGCAGCGCTTCATCTTTCCCTTGTTGCGCTTAATGTCGGTCCGGGAGATGAAGTAATAACAACTCCGGTTACTTTTGCATCAACTGCAAATGTTATTGTCCACCAGGGCGCAAAGCCGGTTTTTGTCGATGTTGACAGAAAAACAATGAATATAGATCCTGATAAGATAGAGGAGAAAATAACAAAAAAGACAAAGGCAATAATCGCTGTTGACCTTGCAGGCCAGCCGTGCGATTATGATAAAATAATGAAAATAGCAAAAAAGCACAATCTGCCGATAATAGAAGACGCTGCCCACGCCATAGGCGCGGAACACAATGGAAAAAAAGTCGGCATTATAAACAAAACAACCTGCTTCAGCTTTTATCCGATAAAAAACATGACAACCATAGAGGGAGGAGTATTGGCCACCGATGATGACAAGCTGGCTGAAACCGCAAGAATATACTCTCTTCATGGAATGAGCAGGGACGCGTGGCAAAGATATTCTTCAAAAGGATCTGCGCAATGGCAGACAGTTGCGCCGGGATACAAATACAACATGACAGATGTACAGGCATCCCTCGGCCTGCACCAGATCAAAAAGCTTGACGATTTCATCTATAAGAGGGAAAAATATGCAAAATTCTACAAAGACGCATTTTCAAAAATAAAGGAGATAATGATCCCAGGGTCCATAGGCAATATTAAGCACGCGCAGCACTTATTTATAATAATACTCGATATAGACAATCTGAAAATATCAAGGGACGAGTTCATAGAGCTCATGAGAAGCGAGAACATAGGGACAGGAATTCATTTCATATCATTGCATACGCACGAGTATTACAAGAAAACATTCGGCTTTGAGAAAGAGGATTTTCCAAACGCAGCATACTTATCTGACAGGATGGTTTCATTGCCGCTGTATCCAAAAATGGGAATGAACGACCTTCTTGATGTAATAAACGCAGTTACAAAAATCATAAACTATTCTAGAAAATAATTATAGAAAATAAAAATCAAACCTTGAATATCATCGCGCCATTATTCTGGAACACCGGCCTGTACAGGCCCGACTCCCCAAACCCGTTTAGCTTGCTGTTTGTCTCGTTCATGCCAAAATATTTTACAGTCTGCCCGTCTATTATAATATACTCATAAGAACGGGATTTCAGCCAATCATGCGTTTGCTGCGCGCTCTGGTTAAACCCGGTTTTCATATAGCTCCGTATATCCTGGCACCAGTGGCAATTATACATGTCCATCCCTATGACAGGGCCGTCGTTCCAGTATGTAAAAACATGCGAGTTTTTCGGAAGATTCTGGTACATCCATATGTATGCGCCTACCTCATCTCCAGAAGTCCAGAAAGCGCCAGGAGGCCACTGGGCAGTATTCACTGCAATCTTCTGCTGACCCGATGTAAAATACACGCCGACAATAATTAAAATCAATAAAATATATTTTCCGGCATTGCCTGATATTTTTTTTGCAATTCCCATAATGCCTGAAGCGCCTTCTGCTGCCAGCATGCAGACCGGAATCGCAAGCAGCATCCATGCCCTGAAAGGCGAGATTTTTATTGGGAGCTTTGTGGAGTTGACAGCGTAAAAAGCAAGAATGAACCATGCAAGAACCACTGCAAGCCAGTATTTTTCATCTCCTTTGCCTGACAATTTTAAAAAGAGGAAAACAAGGCCAACTATAGCAAGAACTGACAAAACAAATCCTATTCCTACCGGGTTATTTATCATGTTCTGGCTCTGGGCAAAAAAGAAATCCCTTGCAGTATAAACCCTGTCACCTGTTCCTCCCACACTCAATGCACCGACTCCTGCGCTTACAAGTATTCCAAGGCCCTTCAAAGTCCCAAAAAATCCGTGCTGGATTATCATGGGCAGCCACCAGAAGGCAAATGAAACAGCCACTCCCAGGAGCCCTGCCAGCCATTCATAAACAGCAAATTTTTTCTGGGATATCATCTTTGCTGCGATATAAAATACAAAAAACAATCCAAAATAAGTGCTGTGCGTCGGGGTCGCGGTGAATGGGGTTGCCATCACCAATCCGGCTATTATCCACCATTTTTTATCATGCTTGATTCTTTCAAGAGCATAAAAGGCAACGAAATAAAGAGGAACTGCAAGGGATATTGCCCATATAAAGTGTGACATGAAGGCAGGTATTGCCACGAGCGCAAACGATGCAAACAGCGCCTTGCCTTTGCTTCCGGATAATTCTTTTACAAAAAAGTAGAAGAAAATCGTGCTAAGCGATATAATCAGGGCGTTGAAGAATTTGATGGTCCAGTAAACAGAGTCATTTGTCTGGTGCAGAATTCCAAGAAGTATATCATAAGTCGGGGGATAAGGGTTTATGTAGCTGATATAATCGGTTTCCTTGTCAAATACATTAAGATTCATTGAAACATATTTTATCCCGAACGTGTGAGCCCATGAATCGTCGTCTTCAAGGTAAGGGTAGCTGAAGGCGCCGGACATGTAAACATATAGATTAACTGCAAACAAAAGAAGCATTGCAAACGCGTAAACGTCGCTTTTTGTCAGCTTTAATGAAAAGCTTAAATTTTTATAATTCTTTATGAGATAATAGGCGGGATAGGCTGCGCTCAGCAAAAAAATTATCCTCCAGTCTGCAGGAATCCTGATTATGTTGAGGATAATGCCAAGAAAAGGCATGAAAGAAAGGCCGAAGCCGAGCCTCATCAGGTTTCTTTCCAGAAAATTATCTGAATTTTTTGCGAATGATGACAAAGTGAAACCTAGCAAAAATGTGCAGGCAAAGAACAATGCTACTGTTAAAAGATACATTTCATCAGGTGTAAATTATTGCTTATTTAAATATTACCAATAATTTTTTAAATGTACGTTGAATTAGACTAATAATGAAAAAACTGTCTGTAATAATCCCGGCTTATAATGAAGCAGGAACAATAGCCGATGTAATCAGGAAAGTGAAGGGCGCAAGGCTGGAAAACATCTCCAAGGAGATAATAATAGTTGATGATGCATCCACAGACGGAACTGAAAAAATACTTGCAAAAATAAAAGATTCATCAATAAAAATATTCCACCACAAAAAAAATCTAGGGAAAGGGGCTGCAATAAGGACGGCATTGAAGCATGTCACAGGAGACATGGTTATTGTGCAGGATGCAGACCTTGAATACAACCCTAATGAATATCAATCCCTTTTACAGCCGATAATAGACAAAAAAGCCAAAGTCGTTTACGGATCGAGGCTGCTTGGCACAAAAAAATCAAGATATTCAAGATGGGCATACTACATTGCAGGCCGGTCGCTGACATTCATCACAAACACACTTTACGGAACCAATATAACAGACGAGCCATGCGGCTACAAGGTTTTTGATGCCAGAACAATAAAAAGCATCAAGCTTGAGTGCAACAGATTTGAATTTTGCCCTGAAATAACGGCAAAAATAGCAAAAAATAAGATACCTATTTATGAGGTGCCTGCATCATACAATCCAAGATCAAGGGAAGAAGGAAAGAAAATCAAGTTCAGGGACTGGTTAGAAGCTGTTTATACACTGATAAAATACAGATTTTTTGACTGAACATACGCTCAATAAAAACAATTCCTAAAAATGAAATCCGGATTTTATTCAAAAGCTGCAGTTGCTGTAATAATCCTAGGAATATTGCTAAGAGCAGTACTCTCATTCACCAATACAATTTCAGGAGATGCCTGCTGGCACGATACTGCAGCCAAGTTCATAGCAGAAGAAGGAAAATTTCCATTATATGAGCAGGTTGGAAGAGACGAGCCGTTCTGGCCTCCGCCACTTTTTCATATAATCACGGCATTTTTCTATTCTTTATTTGGAGAGCCGGGACTCAAAATAGCCCCATTCCTTTTTGGAAGCCTTGCGCTGATTTTTTCGTACAAGCTTTTGCGAAAGATGATGGGGGAAACTGCAACATTCTATGCAACATTGTTTATGGCATTCATACCGATAGCAGTTGATTACAGCGTTCTTGGATACGTTGATTCAATAATCCCCTTTTTTACAATTGCAGCAATCTATTTTGCCATCGAAAAAAGGTTTGTGATGAGCGGAGTGATGGCAGGACTCGGAATACTGGCAAAATACAACGTCATTTTCCTCATACCAGTATTGATGTACATAGCCTGGACGAAGAGCAACAAAGACTCGCGCTGGAAGAACGTTATAATAGTTACAGCAATCCCGATAATCATAAGCCTGCCTTGGTTTATCAGAAACTGGGTTTTGCTCCATAACCCGATATGGCCTTTCCTCAATTTTGTGTTTCACGGATACGAAGCTTTTCCGAGAGGCGCTTATTCCGGCATAAGCCTTGTCAACCTGTCTTCAATCTATACTTATGTAATGATTTACCTTGGATTTTTTGGCGTGCCTGATGGGGCTTATTGGCTTTTCTTTTTCTATAATATTCCCTACATATGGATTCTCATATCATTATTCCTTGCAGGAACTTTAATCTTTGTCGTGCCTCTTTTCTTTGGATTCGGCAGGAATAAGCACAGGAAAATATTTTATGTGCTTATTGCATCATTCATGGTTTTGTTTTTCCTTTTTGAGCTGAATGTTAGGCCGGCAGTCTCAAGAATAATGCTTCCAGCCCTTATCGGGGCAGCGTTTGTCTATGGGAACGGAATGGAAAAAATAATGAAGAAATATCCGCAATACTCAAAAATAATAAACATAGTCATAATTGTTGCAATTGTAGGATTTATTTTTGCAGAATCTATAAAGTTCACATCAGCTACAAAAAGCTGGAATTTTTACAAAGACGACTTTGAGTGGATAAAATCCAACACCGACAAGGATTCTGTTTTCCTTATGAGCAGCCAATGCATCCCTTTGCGAATAGACAGGAAATCTGTTTTTCCGTCGCTGAGCATAGATTCAAATGATTATGATTATGTATGGGTAAATCAGGATTTTAGGCTTGAGCCGCAATCAAGGTTGTCAGATGAGTATATAAAAAAAATTGAAAGCAAGAATCCCCAAACCGTTTACAGCAACAACAGGACAAAAACCAGCATTCTCAAGGTTCAGAATTAAATTTTAAAACCCAGAATTAGGCGGCTATTTTATTGATTTGGACATTAATTTAATGTCATAATCAACCATAAGATTAACTAAATCGTTGAAAGTGGTTTTTGGTTTCCATCCGAGTTTCTTCCTTGCATACGAAGAGTCTCCAAGCAGCTCATCAACTTCTGTGGGTCTGAAATAATAAGGATCAACCCTCACGAGAGCTTTTTTTGTTTTTTTGTTGATTCCAACTTCATCAACCCCACTGCCTTTCCATGATATTTTGATGCCTATTCTTTCAAAAGCCTTCTCAACAAATTCTCTTACAGTATGGTTTTCTCCTGTTGCTATGACAAAATCTTCCGGTTCCTTCTGCTGGAGCATAAGCCACATCGCTTCCACATACTCTTTTGCGTAGCCCCAGTCCCTTTTTGCATCAAGATTTCCAAGGACAAGCTGATTGTCAATGCCCAATTTTATCTTGGCAACCTGCTGTGTAACTTTCTTTGATACAAAATTTTCTCCCCTCCTCTCAGACTCATGATTAAAAAGTATTCCATTGCAGCAGAACATATCATACGCTTCCCTGAAATTTATTGTTATCCAATGCGAGTACAGTTTGGCTATCCCGTAAGGGCTTCTTGGGTAAAATGGCGTTTTTTCAGTTTGAGGGACTTCAAGAACCTTGCCGTAAAGCTCGCTTGTCGATGCATTGTAGAACTTAACCTTCTTGGCCATTCCAAGGTTCTGGATGGCTTCAAGTATCCTCAATGTGCCAAGCGCATCGGCATTTGCAGTATATTCCGGAATTTCAAAAGAAATCTTGACATGGCTCTGAGCTGCGAGATGATATATCTCACTTGGCTCCACTTTCTCTAGAATTTTTATTATTGAACTTGAGTCAGTCATGTCGCCATAATGCAGTGTTAATTTTCCTTCCTGCTCATGCGCGTAGTCATATACCTCCTTAAGCCTCTCCCTGTTGAATGAACTTGAGCGCCTTGCAATGCCATGAACTTCATACCCCTTTTCCAAAAGTAATTCTGCAAGAAAAGAACCATCCTGCCCGGTAATGCCGGTAATCAAAGCAACTTTCTTCATAAAATTGGAAAAACAGATTGCTATTTAAATATTTCACTTTTGCAATAATTCTCTATTTGAGAACCTTTAAATATAAAAAGAATCCCCTAGAATACCAGTTTTGCCATGAAAAAACAGAAATATGTGGAAACTATTGAAAAAGATGGAAATTATCTTGCTTTTGTGATAAGAAAAGGATTCAACAAGCCAGGATGTAATTTCTTCCCGCCGGATGATTTTCCGCTGCAGCTCGGTATACATTTGAGAATGAAAGGAGAAAAAGTGATGTTGCACGAGCACGTTCCATTCAAAGAACTCAAGAACCTTAGAGTACAGGAATTTATTTATATCGAGTCAGGCAAAGCTAAAGTGGGAATTTTTTACAAAAAAAGCAAAATAGAGATAGTAATTCTTAATAAAGGCGACATGATACTGCTGAACTGCGCGCATTATGTTGAATTCACGGAAAAAACAAAAATAATAGAAATAAAGCAGGGACCTTACAGGGGAAAAAATGAAGAAAAGAAATATCTCTAGCAAAAATAACATCCCTTCTGGGTTTTATAAAAAAATTCTTCAGTCCATGCCAATATGCTGCGTGGACATGGTGTTAAAATCTTCTAATAAGATTTATCTTTTCAAGAGGACTTATGAGCCAGTGAAAGGCGAATGGTGGTTTCTTGGTGGAAGGGTCTTTAAGGGAGAAAGCCTAAAAGATGCAGTTTTAAGGAAGGCAAAGAGCGAGGCAGGAATTGATGTTAAGATAAAAAAACAGATAGGGACGTATGAATCATTTTTCAATAAAAACAGGTTCAGCACAAAAAAAAATAGGAACAGTACACACTCAATAGCAGTCTGCTATTTAGTTGAGCCAAAAACAAAAAATTTCAAGCTAAAGCTCAACGACGAGCACACAGATTATATGACAATAACAAAAATAGGCAACGACCTACATCCTTATGTAAGGCAAATACTAAGGGATGCAAATGGGGTATAAATGATACCGGTATGCGAGCCTACTCTTGAAGGTAATGAGTCAAAGTATGTAAATGACTGCGTAAAAACTGGGTGGGTTTCTTCATCAGGCAAGTACATAAAAAATTTTGAGGAGAAATTTGCAGATTTCTGCAATGCGAAATATGGGGCAAGCTGCTCATCCGGAACAGCGGCAATACACCTCGCAATAGAGGCAATGGGAATTGGAAAAGGGGACGAAGTGATAATCCCGACTTTTACGATGATTGGCGCATGCAATGCAGCAATATACGCTGGTGCAAAGCCAGTTTTGGTTGATTCTGAAATTAATACATGGAACATAGATCCCGAAAAAATAGAAGAAAAAATAACAAAAAAGACAAAGGCAATAATGGTAATGCATACTTACGGTCATCCATGCGATATGGACAAAATTAGGAGGATAGCGCATAAGCATAACATTTCAATCATAGAGGATGCGGCAGAAGCGCACGGCGCAGAGTACAAAGGAAAAAAAGCAGGAAGCCTTGGAGATATTGCATGCTTTAGCTTCTATGCAAATAAGATAATAACTACTGGGGAAGGTGGTATGGTTGTCACAAACAACAAGAAATGGGCAGACAATGCAAAATCATTAAGGAATCATTGCTTTGGCGAGCCAAGGTTCTTACATAAAAAAATAGGCTATAATTACAGGATGACCAATATACAGGCCGCAATAGGCTTGGCGCAAACAGAAAAAATAGTGGAATATGTGGAAAAAAGAAGGGCAAATGCAAAACTATACAGCAAGCTTCTTAAAAATGTAAGGGGGCTGTCTTTGCCGCCGGAAGCCAAGTGGGCAAAGAATGTCTATTGGATGTACGGCCTTATTGTAAAAGGCAGCTTTGGCATGAATACTTCTTCATTAAGAAATGAATTAGGAAAAAAAGGAATTGAGACAAGAACTTTTTTTATAGGCATGCACAAGCAACCGGCATATAAAGGAAATGACAAAAGATTTCCGGATATTGGCGGAAAATATCCTGTAAGCGATGAGCTTGAAAAAAAAGGGTTTTATCTCCCATCTTCAACGCACCTCACAAAAGCGCAGATTGCTTTCATCACTGATTCTATAAAATCAATACAACAAAATCAAAAATGAAAAATCAAGATAATGAATGGAAACCGAAGGTATCCGTTATATTTCCCTCATATAATGAGAAGGATAATATTCGGGAAGCAATAAACAGGACCCATAAAAGCCTTGGAAAAATGCTTTTTGAGATAATAGTTGTTGATGACAACAGCCCGGACAAGACATGGAAGATTGTTCAGGATATGAAGAATCCTAAATATAAAATTATTAGAAGAATAAAAGAGCGCGGCTTGGCTTCTGCAATTGCAACCGGAGTTGAAAGTGCAAAGGGAAACATAATTGTATGGCTCGACTGTGACCTAGGCATACCCCCTGAAAACATATTAAGACTTGTCGATGCACTCAAGGAAAATGATGTGGCCATAGGCTCAAGATATGCAAAAGGAGGAAAAGAAATGAGACCTAAGTGGAGGTCGCTGCTTAGTACATCAATAAACATTTTTGCAAGCATGATGTTGGGATTCAAGGTCAGGGACTACACTTCAGGATTTATAGCAGTAAGGAAAAACGTTACTGACAAAATAAAACTATCCAGAGAAGGATTTGGAGAATATTTTGCAGAGTTTGTATATGAATGCTTAAAAAATAATTACAAGATAAAAGAGATAGGGTATATATACGGAAAGAGAAAAAGCGGAGTTTCAAAATCAGACGGCAGCATACTTGTTCTTTTGAAATACGGGTTCCAGTATGCATACAAGATACTAAAAATAAGGATTTCATTGTAGCGGCATACACCACTTTTAAATAAATATCAAAAGATTTATAATAAAAATCAGATACTCGACGCCAGTGGCAAAACAGAATTCAACAGAAGCTGTAAACCTGCAAGTAACAGAGAGGAAGACATGCAGACTCTGCAACTCTGACAAGATAATACCGGTTTTCTCTCTCGGAGTCCAGTATGTCAATAATTTCATCAAAAAAGAAGACAGAGAAAAATTCATAAAATCACCGCTTGAACTTATACTGTGCCAAAATTGCTCGCTTCTCCAGCTGAAGCATACTGCTCCTCAGGAGCTGCTTTATGCAAGATTTTACTGGTATAAATCCGGCGTCACAGAAACAATGAGAAATGCCTTGCGCGACATCACTTCCAAAGCAGAAAAAATGCTCAGCTTGAAAAAGGGGGATGTCGCTCTTGATATTGGATCCAATGACGGGACTTTACTAAGGGCTTACAACGTACCCGGACTTCTATTAGCAGGCGTTGAGCCTGCTGACAATCTTGCAGAAGAGGGAAAACGGGGAATTGATTATTTCATACACGATTTCTGGAACTATAGCTCCTACAATAAAACTGTTGGAAAAAAGGCAAAGATAATCACTGCGATAGGGATGTTTTATGACATGGAAGATCCAAATCAGTTCATTGAAGACATAGCAAAATCCCTTTCTGATGAAGGGATATTTATAGCACAGCTCATGTGCCTTAAGAACATGCTTGACAAAAATGATGTTGGAAACATCTGTCATGAGCACCTTGAATACTACTCCTTTTCTTCTTTGGAATATCTTTTTAGCAGGCACGGCCTGGAAATATTTGATGTTGAAATAAATGAAGTAAATGGCGGTAGCTATAGGCTCTATGCAAGGCTTAAGGACAGCAAAGTCAATACTCCAAAAGGCTCAGAAGAAAGAATAAAAAAAGTCCGTGAAGACGAGAAAGACTTCAATGGCATAAAACCTTATATGGATTTCTTCAAAAGGATAGGGGAGAACAAAAAACAATGCGTTGAATTCATAAAAAAAGAGGTGGTCAAAGGCAAGAAAGTCTGGATTTATGGCGCATCAACGAAAGGAAACACAATACTCCAGTATTATGGGCTTGACAATACCCTTATAGAAGGCGCATCTGAAAGAAGCCCATGGAAATTCGGGAGATACACAATAGGCAGTATGATTCCTATATTTTCAGAAGAAGATGCTTACAAAGCTAACCCTGATTATTTCCTTGTCCTTCCTTATGCATTTTTTGATGAGTTTTACAAACGAGAGGAAAAATGGCGCAAAAAAGGCGGAAAGTTTATAGTTCCATTGCCGGAATTTAGAGTGGTAGCATGAAAAAAGCACTAATACTTGGAATTACCGGACAGGATGGCAGTTATATGGCAGAATTGCTATTAGGGAAGGGGTATGAAGTTCATGGGCTTATAAGAAGATCTGCAACCGGAAACAAGAAAAATATAATGCATATTATTGACAAAATCAAGCTCCATAAGGGGGACTTGGCAGACACTACATCCCTGTATCGAATAATAAGCACAGTAAGTCCAGATGAAATATACAATTTTGCCGATCAGGACCATGTAAGCTGGAGTTACGACTCAATAGACTATTCATCTGACATAACCGGAGCCGCTGTAGGCAGGATTCTTGAAATAATAAAGCAGATTGACAAAAAAATAAAATACTTTCAGCCAGTTTCTTCCAATATGTTTGGAAAATCGGAAGGGATACAAACTGAAAATTCAGCATTAAGGCCGCAGAGCACTTATGGATGCTGCAAGGCATTTGCTTATTTGCTGACTAGATATTATAGGGAAGTTTTTGGAATATTTTCAAGCACGGCAATTTTTTACAATCATGAATCTCCAAGGAGAAGTGAAGAATATGTCAGCAGAAAAATAACGAAATCGGTCGCAAGAATAAAAAAAGGCCAGCAGAAAAAGCTATATCTTGGAGACATAGACATAAAGATAGATTTTGGATACTCAAAGGACTATGTCGAGGCTGCATGGAGCATACTCCAGCTTGAAAAGCCTGATGACTTTATAGTATGCACTGAAGAAGTCCATTCAATAAGGGAATTTGTAGAGGAAGCATTCAGGTGCGTTGGATTGAACGCAGATGATTATATCGAGATTGATTCCTCCCTTTTAAGGCCCGGGAAAACGGACACATTGATTGGGGACTCCTCCAAGGCCAAAAAGGCATTTGGATTTAATCCGAAGACAAGATTTAAAGATATCGTAAAAATAATGGTTGACTATGATTTAAAAGAAATCGAAAAAGAATTAAAATAAATATGGCTCTGGACAAAAAGACTTTACTGTTGCTTTCATTGATTCTTATTCTCGGTGCATTTCTCAGGCTTTACCAGCTGTCTTCTGAAAGCTTCTGGCTTGACGAAGGAGCTACTGCAATGGCCCTGAAGGAGAATGGCTCATTAGGCATAATGAACAATGTTCTAGAAAAAGGGCAGATTATGCACAGGGATTATTTCAAGCACAATGATGAGTTGCCTCTTTATTATATGATCTTATCCCAGTGGTCCAATCTATTTGGCATAAGCGAATTATCATTAAGGAGTTTCTCCGCTATTTTTGGAATCGGCGCATTATTGATGATATTTTTCATATCAAAATTATTTTTTAAAGACAGCATTTCACTAGTTTCAACTTTTCTTGCATCAATCAACCTTACATTGATTGGATATTCCCAGGAAGCAAGGCAATACAGCTACTTGCTTTTCCTCAGCCTGCTTTCACTTTATTTTCTTATGATGGCGGTAAGGAAAAGAGATACAAAATATTTTGCAGGGTTACTTATAACCAATTTTATCATAATTTACTCGCATATTCCATGGGTAATCTTCATAATGCTTGAAGGGATATATGCAACCTGGACAGTATACTCAGATTATAGCAAAAAAATCACAATAAACAGAAAGATTGTTGCAGCATTTCTAATAATGTTTGTTCTTTACCTTCCAATGGCTGGCAGAATTTTTATCAGCGAAACATCAAACGTAGGATCTTATGGGAAGCCCGACATCAAGCAAATAATATCTTTTGGAGTGCAAATGTCAACATGGATTTATCCAAGTGATAGCACGAAGGCAAAAATCAATGGACGGGATTTTAACTTATCCCTGAATGAATTGATACTTTTAGCATCAGCTGCGTCAGTTGTGGCAATAACTGCAGTGTTTTTCATTATTGGGGCATATAAACTGAAAAAATACAAGAAAGGGGCAGTGTTATTC
>Ga0209542_10007139_pt1 | contig 21393 bp, 31 predicted proteins | sample RifCSPhighO2_01_FD_184028 | JGI IMG/M metagenome (GOLD analysis project Ga0209542, IMG submission 184028) | Soil microbial communities from Rifle, Colorado - Rifle CSP2_plank highO2_0.1 (SPAdes) (version 2) | ecosystem: Environmental > Terrestrial > Deep subsurface > Rock core/Sediment ... | reverse complement strand
CATTATTGAAGCAGCTTGAGAAAAAAAATGTAGCGCAACAACTTCTGGATCAGATTTTAGTCGTCTAGCAAAAGCAATTATCTCTTCTATATCTTCTGATTGGAAAACTGAAATTGATTTTTTTTGTAGTGGAATTACTTTTATTTTTGCTTTAGTAATTATGCCGGTTGTTCCTTCCATGCCGTAGATATCTGCAAGGTCTGTTTTTTCTATCTGCATTTTTTCTCCTTTTCCATTTACTATTTCAAGTTCCCAGAGATGCTCACTTACTTTGCCATATTTTCCTAAGCTGCTTAGTGTATTTAGTGCAATCATTCCGCCCAACGTTGCTTGGGGATTTGTATAGATCGGAAATTCACAACCAACTGCTTTTAATTTTTCATTAAGTTCTTTACTAGTAACTCCGGGTTCTGCACAAATGGTGCTTTTTTTTGCGTCAAAGTCGTATACTTTTCTCATTTTTTTTGTGCAGATGACCAGTGAGTTTTGCGGAACTGTCGCCCCGACGGTGTTTGTGCCTGCTCCTCGAGGAACAATATCTTTTGCAGCAGTTTTTATGAGGGTGCTTACTTGTTCTTTATTCTCGGGAAAAACTACTCCCGTGAGTGTTCCTGCAATTTTTGAATTGTCCGTTTCATAGAGAAAAAGATCTTGTATATTACTCATTGCCTTCCTCCTCGTTTTGTGTTAGTATCGGTTTTATTTTTTCTTCTAAGAGAACGTTTTCTTCTTCATCAACTGACTCTTCTAATCCGATAGGTATATCAAGCGCATGCGCAAGTACGTATGATAATTCAACTATTTCAACTCCGGTGTTTTTTGCATTTTTACGTAAGAGATTGTAGCTATCAAAACTAGTTACCACCATTTTTTTTACTCCAATTCTTTTTGCTTGCAAGACGCGCTCTCTTGCAATTTTATTTGCAAGTGGAGGATTAGTAAAAGGTAGGTTGCCGCAACCTCCGCTACAAAATGCATCTTCTTTTGCATTATCCATTTCTTCTATTTGATAGCCGATTGCTTGCAAAATTTGTCTTGGCTCTTCATAAATTTTGCAGTATCTCCCCAGATGACATGAGTCATGAAAGGTAATCGTTTCTACAGGGCGGTTTTTTATCAGCTGATGTTTTTTTCGTAGCCTTTCTAAGATGAGTTCCCAAATATTAACCACTTTAATATTCCAGTCGGGTAAAAATTCTTTATAGTCTTGAGTAAATACTTTGTAGCTTTTCGGGTCGGTGGTGATGATCGCGTCTACACCTTTTTCTTGGAATAAATCAAAGACTTTTCGTGCTTGTTTTCGTGCTTCTTGTTCGTAGCCTGCTTGGAGAATTTCTATGCCTGAACAGAGGTGCTCGTCAAGCAGGAAATAATTTATTCCTAGTTTTTTAAAAATTTCCTGATAAGCTTTAAATCCTTCTTTATTTTTGTAGAAGGTAGTGCACTCAGGAAAGAAGAGTGCTTTTTGTTTGCTGAATAAATCAAGGAACCCCATTTTTTATAAGAAGTAGGAGGTATTTTTTAAGGATATATACTAGCGGAACATATATATTTATAAGCACTTAGAAAATTATTTTTTTATGGGACTAGAAAAAGATATCCACTCAGTTGATACTAGAAATTTTAGAGGGTATGTTACGGGGCAAGAAATGTATATTAGTCGGGCTCGTCAAAAACAAAAGACAGCTGAACCTTCTCAACTTGATTTGGCGATTGATGCTGCGCAAGATAGAGGTACCTATTGTTGTTTGACCGCGGCACTCGTGTTTGCTGGTTCGTTATCGCTGTTTAGTTATGGAATATACCAACTCTATGAATTTTTGAATTGATCTATTGATTGCGATCTATAACCATTATTAATTTAAATGCTTAATGAAATGGTAGATTATGAATCTTAAAGAAATGGTGCTGGCTGGAGCGATTGGAATGCTGCCTGCAGCTGGTGATACTTTTGCTTCTCCTGTTTTTTCTAATCCTAAGCCAAATCTTGATACTACATATATATTTGATCTGTATTCGATTGAAGATCCCTATGCGCCCGATCAGTTTATTCTTTCGTATGACGAATGGTTGACGCTTACCGATAGAGAAGTAGATATTGATGATGTGTATGCATTAACAAAAATATCATTACTCTTTGATATGGATAAGGAGGCGCTTGATCTTTTAACTCCTATGGAAAAAAAAGCATATAAAATGTTTTGGGATTTTTATGAGCTTGATGAAACAACGGTTAGGGGCGACGATCTTTTTGCACAAATTGAGCGAAAAACTATTAGGCAAGATCAATTGATTTTGAGAGGCACTTATAAAAGAGATTTTAATTTTGGAAAACTTTGCGAGGGAGAAAAAGTTGGTATCTTTTTTGACTATGCTTATAGAAGGCGGAAAAAAACTGAAGACGATCAAATTAGATCGCTAGAGCGCATTTTTAGTAAATAGTTGTTCAGCAAAAAAACTAATTATAATTATAAAAATCTTTTTCAGAAAAAAACGAGCCTGGCTAGAGGTAACAATTTAAAGTGTGCAGTTTTTTTCTGACTCTCCAAATCAGGACAAACAACACTCTAAAGAGTGTTGTATAAATCAGAAGGATTTGGAGATTATTTTAAATGCATCAAGTGTTCCATCAGTCGAGGGTCTATTGACGTCGTAAAATACTTATTGAGCTCTTGCGGGCTGACCCATTTTAGTTCTTTAAAACTTGCCCCGACTTTTTCTTTACCACTGATAACTTCACAAAGATAATAAATTAGAATGAGATCATGATTTTCTTTAAGAAATCTGGCAAAAATTGAACCGAGACTTTTTACTTTGAAACCAGTTTTTTTCTCTACTTCGTTTTCGACATTTTTTTCTAGATCGATCTCCGAGTTTGGATCTCCGCCGGGAAAACTCCAGGTAAGTTCCTTTAATAATTTATCATTTTCTCTTCTGCCGATAAGAATTTTTCTTGTTTGGGTATCAAAGATTATTCCTAGAGTTACTACCCGAAATGATTTTTTCTCAGTCCTTTTCATAGTGCATCTCCTGTTGTTTTATAGAACACATGCTCTTTGGATATTTGTGGGATTTATAAAGTTTAAGTTTTCTTAAACTATAGTGTTGCAAGTACAAGCTTGTTTATATAGTTTCTGCTTAGATTAAAAACGCAGCTTGTTTTTGAGTGATTTCCAATGGGGAAGTGCGATGCTTATCGTCGCTATAATAAATCCTAGCAATAATCCTATATCATTATGCGCGTTTGCTTGAATTCGCTGTAGTGCGATTATTGTTAGTACAGCAAAAGAAAATATGAAATAAGGGATTCTCCAATTTTTATTTTGATCGATAAAAAAATACCCTGTATAAAGAACGAATGCGGCAAAGGCAATATGTGCTGAGGCGTCAAACAAAATATCTTTGCCGTAGAGTTGCATGGGGTACCACTTAAAGATATAAAGTCCAATAAGGATAAGCAAAAAAGTTATACTAATTTTTATGAGTTGTGATTTTTGTTTTTTGTTTATCATGCTCTTTTAGAGGAAGTGTTCCTCAAATTTTTTTCTCTTCTTATAACCATCATACTAAGATTAATAAACCCTTTTTTCTATTGGTTTTTATGGAAAAAGATATTGGAAAAATTAAGAAGAATGAAAATACTCAGATTGTGGTGCGTGCTGATGATTTTGGTGGAAAGATTGGGTTGACTATCCGCGAGTATACTACTTCTGAAAAATATACGGGGTTTACTAAATCGGGAACGCGAATTCCGCTTGAATCTTTAAAAGAGTTTAAAAAAATGATCGCAGGAATTGACGAGCAAGCATTAGAAAAGCTTAATGAATCTATTGCACCAAGTGATTCACCGTCGGATGAGGCTGATGAATAAGTATGATTGTAAATGAATCTCACTCACGATTGATTAATGAACAAACTATTTTCCAAGGATTAGAACTAACCGTATTATCTGGAAATAATCCTTGCATGTATACGCTTAATTATCATCCCGATATATTCAGCAGAAATTTTCGATTGACGCATCAACGAGTTATATTGGACGACGGAGTTGTTGTAAATAATGTACCTCATTATCTGATGCCGCCGGGAGTTTTAGGATTTCATAGTTTAGGAGATAAAGAAGTAACTGCTGATGCGTCGCTCGAGGAGGAAGGGCATAGTTATCCACAAACACTCGCGCATGAACGATTACATTATCATGGCCATGGAGAATATACTGCACGATTTTTAACTAAGGACGAGAATGCAGCGTGGTATGCGTAAGCGTTTTATGTGAAGCACCGTTATCTTTAAATCTTTGAGGAAATTACTTACTCTATGAAATTATTACTGGGAACTAAGAAAAAACAGATCGTGCAAGAATTGCATGAGCGTTTTGGAGTGAGTCGAGTTGATGGATTATTTTTACAATTTGGCAAGGAAAAAATACGGCTTTATTGTGGGAGTTTAAGTCGAGAAGAACTTACTTCGCTTGATAGCGTTCTACGGCTTGAAAGTGTAGGACTTTATTTTGCAAAAATTCAAAATGATGGAGTACGCTTAACACTTGAAGGGTGTGAAATTGTAAAAGACCAAATTACAAAAAATCTGCTGCCTATTTCTAACGAGGATGCTGATCGATGGTTTCATGGACAAGATTTAGCAATTGCTCATGAACCTGCTTTTAAAATTTTAACAAATAATCAAGATATTATTGGGTGTGGTAAGTCGACGGGAGATAGAATTACTAACAGCCTTCCTAAAGAGCGACGGATACGATAATAATCTTAGTGTTAAGCCAGTTAAATCTTTAAATAGTATTCTTGCTGTTACAACATATGAATAAACAAGAGCTCGCGCATTATATCAAAGCGGGAAAAATATCGCAGGAGATTCGCGCATATATTATTAAAATTGTAAAACCGGAAATGAAATTAGTTAGTTTAGTTACTCAGATTCATGCTAAAATTGAGGAGTTGGGGGGAAAGGCGGCGTTTCCGGTTAATCTTTCAATTGACGATGTTGCAGCGCATTTTCACCCTGCAACTAATGATGAGCGCGTTGCGCAAGGATTATTAAAAGTTGATTTTGGGATAGCAGTGCAAGGTTGTATTGCTGACTCTGCGGTTAGTATTGATCTGACTAAAGATAAAAAATACGGACCGTTAATTGCAGCGGCCCAAGCTGCTTTAGAGAACGCGCTGGATTTACTTGAGAAAAATCCTAGCTTGCATGATATTGGCAAAGTTATTCAGGAAACTATTGAAAAAAAAGGTTTTTCGCCGATTATTAATTTATCTGGACATTCTATGGCACCGTATAAAATTCATGCAGGAATTACGATTCCTAATTATGGTAATGGAAATCGCGCAACGCTTCCTGCAGGTGTCTATGCTATTGAACCATTTGCGACGACGGGAGAGGGGAAAATTTATAGCGGCGAGGGAGGAAATATTTATGAACTAGAAAATATCAAGCAAGTGCGCAGCCCCTTTGCGCGAAAAGTGCTGCAATATATTCTTGATGAATATAAAACGCTCCCTTTTTCTTTACGGGTTATTGAAGAAAAATTTGGGAGCATGGCTCGACTGGCGTTACGAGAGCTTGAAAAAAATGGAGTGATTCAGCATCATGCTATGCTTATTGAGAAAACTCATCATCCTGTCTCACAGGCAGAACATACGTTTATTAAAACCAGCGATGGGAAAATTATAGTGACAACACGCGACTAGGTAAAAAATTGAAATATCCTTTTTGATTCATTTCTGCTCCAGAATGTTTTACAAGATCAATCATCTTTTCAGTAAAATACACTAGCTCAAGAACTTGAGGGTCTATTTGGTCTTTTAGTTCATTAAAATTTGGTTTTTCAAAATTAATAATTTGTTGTAGCTCTTGTGCAGGAGGACAAATAAATTCATATCCAAACTGAAAAAAACCTTGATAGATTGAGGAAAGACTATTTTCCCCGGCATCTTCTCCCTGTAAGCACCACAAAACTGGCGCTAGACCATTTCGTGCAGGAGAAAGTTTGAGTAAGTATAAAGAATTATCAACAGGGTTATGGCGTCCTAACACTAATTTTTCTATATTCCATTGATTTGTTCCTGAATTATCATCTTGCACTGTTCCCATTACTAGTCCATTATCTAAATAGATTATTTTTCCATGATGAACACCTGGTTCATCATTAAAGGAATAACCCCCCGATAGATCATAGGCGTGTGATATTTTTGCCATTAAGAAGGTAGAAAATATTTATTTATAAATATTGTTATTGCGAAGCTTTGTCCGGTGTTCCACCGGACAATAAAAGTTTGCAAAACACAGAAAATAAATTCATTTTCTGTGCGCAAGAAATCGAAGATTTCTCTGGTTTTACAAAGCAAGTTCGATAAAATTTTTTTATTATTTGACAAAAAACATTAACTCCGGACAGAGTATATTGCGAAAAAAACTGCACACTTTAGTGTGTAGTTAGCTTCTCGTGAGAGAAAACTTTTTTTTCTCTGACTCTTTAAATCCGGATAAACCGCACCTTAAATTGTGTAGTACAAATCCTAACAAACCACACCCTTTAGGGTGTGGTACAAATCCTAAAGATTTGGTGATAAAAATAAAAAATAAAGAAAAATGTTGAAATTTCCTACCAAACCTGAGTAGCTGTGTGGTATTAACCAAAAATTCCAATAAAAGAATAATTAATTAATTTTTATTGCTCGCTTTCGCTCTTCGACGGGTATTTTTGGAATGGTTATCTTAAGAACTCCTTCTTTGTAGTTTGCAGTAAGGTTTTGTGTATCTGCATTTTCTGGCAGATCAACCGTCTTATAAAATCCTGCGTAGCTTTGCAATTGACTGTAGCGATATTTTTTTCCTCTTTGACAGCCGCAGCCCTCGCTTGAGCAACAATCGTCTTCCATTTCATCCTCTGAATCATCTTCTAATTCATCGGTGAACTCTTTATCAAACTTTTTTTGCGCTTTGATTATTAGTCGGCCGTTGTCAAGCACTTGCAGATCTATATCTTCTTTACTCACTCCGGGAATTTCAACAGCGATGTGAAACTCTTTGTCGTTTTCTTGCAGGTCAGCCCATGCTTGTCGATAATTTCTTGGTTCAAATTCCAGAGAATCGTCTGTAAAATCGCGTGCGCCAAACAAATTATTCATACTTGAGCGAAATCGTTTCATTTCATTCCATATATTATCTTCCCACATGTTTTTTGTACCTCCTTACAGTATCTTAACGCTTTACTAATTTATGAGAACACCTATTTTCATCCAAGCAATTTTGTAATTATTTCTTTTTATGCTTTGATTCTTTTTGATTTTTTGCGAGTAATTCATTGATCATTGCATCATTTTTGATGGCATCTTCAAGAGCTGGTTTTCCTAATGTCTTACTTACTAATTCAAATGCGCGATCAAAATCGTTTTTGGTGATGATGATCGTTTCATCTTTTTTTCTATCGGTGTAGAGTCGTTTTATTGCATTGATTCCAGCATTTCGGGTAATTGATTCTATATCGGCGCCCGTATATCCTTGCGTCTTTTTTGCATATTCTGCTAGATTAACTGATGTATCAAGAGGCATATTTTTTGCATGCACTGCAAATATTTTCTGCCTAGTTTTTTCACTGGGAAGATCAAGTTCTATAATGGTGTCTATTCTTCCCGGTCTAAGCAACGCACTGTCAATGAGATCTCTTCGATTAGTTGCAGCGATGACAATTACTTTTTCTAACTCTTCAATACCGTCTAATTCTGTGAGGAGTTGATTAACAACGCGCTCGGTCGAATCGGTGAGCGAATGACCACGCATTTTTGAGATTGAGTCAAACTCGTCAAAGAAAATGATTGAGGGGGAAACTTGTCTTGCTCTTTTAAATATTTCTCGTACATGTTTTTCTGATTCACCAACCCACTTGCTAATTAATTCTGGCCCTTTTACTGAGATAAAATTTGCATTTGCTTCGGTTGCAATCGCTTTTGCGAGCAAGGTCTTTCCGGTTCCGCTTGGTCCTGATAAGAGTACTCCTTTTCCTGGTTTAATTCCTGCTTTATTAAATAAGTCGGGGCGAAGGAGTGGGAGCTCAACCACTTCTCTAAGTTTTTCTTTTACTTCTTCAAGTCCGCCTACATCTTCCCAGGTTACATTTGGTTTATTAATTAATACTTCCCGCATTGCTGAAGGTTCAACTTGCCTAATTGCGTCGATAAAATGTTGTCGTGAAACTTTTATTTTATCTAATATCTGGGTGGGGACTTTTTCCTCGATATTTTTTAGTTGAGTAAAATAGGGCTTGATTGCTTTAAGTGCTGCTTCTTTACATAACACTTCAATATCTGCTCCGGTATAGCCGATTGTTTTTTGCGCAATCTCAATAAAATTTACGTCTTTTTCAAGCGGCATTCCTCTGGTGTGAATTTGTAAAATTTCTTTTCGTGCAACTTCATCGGGAGGATTGATGCGAAGTTCTCGATCAAATCTTCCTGGGCGTCTGAGCGCCTCGTCAATATCCTCAGGTCTGTTAGTGGCAGCCATGACCACTACTTGTCCTCGTGTTTTAAGCCCGTCCATCAATGTTAACAACTGTGCAACAATTCTTTTTTCTGTTTGATCAATACCCTCTCCTCGTTTTGGAGCAATTGAGTCAATCTCGTCGATAAAAATAATTGAAGGGGCACTTTTTGCTGCCTGCTCGAAAATATCTCGAATGTGTTTTTCTGATTCTCCATAATATTTGCTCATGATTTCTGGACCTGCGATCGAAAAAAATGAAGCATCTGTTTCTGTTGCTACTGCTTTTGCAAGCAACGTTTTTCCGGTTCCTGGAGGACCGGTGAGCAACACTCCTTTAGGCGCACCAACGCCGAGTTTTTGAAATACTTCAGGATGTTTCATTGGCAACTCAACCATTTCTCGCACCAATTCAACTTCGTGTTTTAATCCTCCAATATCCTCATATGAAATGCCGGTTGCTTTAAGATCTCCTGTATGCGGGGTATCAGAAACAACAATTTTTGTTGCAGGAGTAATGATCACCCGCCCTTTTGGTTCGGTTTTTGTAAGCACATATCCCAGACGTGTTCCAAATACATCAATAACTGTTTTTTGATTTATCGCAAGTGGTTTATGCATAAGTTTTGTATGAAAATATTCTGTTGGATCGTCGGAGAAACGAACTTCTTGGAGCGGGGCGAGTGTTACTTTTTTTGCTTGTTCGATTTGAGTTTTACTTATTTTAATTTTGTCTCCAATTGAAGCCCCGATATTAGAACGCGTTGTACCGTCAAGCCGTATAATTTCTTTATGTAAATCTTGTTTAACTGAACGCATGACTTTTGCAACGGCAGCGTCCTTTCCTTTAATTTCAATGATATCTCCTGAGACTAGGCCTAGGTCACTCATTATCTTTGAAGAAATTCTGGCAATACCTTTATCGATATCTTCTTGGAGGGACTCAATTAGTTCAAGCTCAATGAACTTTGATTTTTCTTGCGTCATTTTTTCCTCCTGTTTTTAAGAACACGATTTCTAATACTCCATTTCTCATAGTGTGTGTTGTATTTTTTGGACTGACAAAATCAGGAAGTTGTTTTTTTAGCTGGATCCCCTGACGTAACTTTTGGCGGAGATACTCTTGTATTTGCTCGCCGTTTTCTTTTTGCGCGGTTACTTCTAATTCTTTTCCTTGTATGTTTAGGCTAATATCTTTTTCATTATAGCCGGGGAGCTCAAATACTATATATACATAGTCATCGTCCTCGACAAAATCAATTGTTCGGTCTTCTTCCTCTCCTTTGACAAATTGTTTTCTTCTTCTAGATGGAGCGTTACCTAAAAACTCTCTCATCAATTCTTCAAAGGGGTCGTCGTCAAATATTCCCATGGTATCTACCCTAAGTATGCGCTTTGTTTAGTTTCTAGCGCTGCTTTTGCTGAACGTAAATATTCTGTTTCAATTCTTCTATATCGATCCATATCTGATTTGGTTACTGAGGGACCAACTTTTTTTAATGCTTCTTCAAAATGTTTTGACTTTACTTCTTTTGTTTGAATATCTTCTCGTAGTGCGAGCATGACTGCTTCTCTGACAAATGATTCTATATCTGCTCCGGTATATCCTTCAGTTTGATCAATCAATTTCTTGAAATCAACGTCGTCTGCAACCGGAACATTTTTAGTGTGAATTTTCATAATTTGTTCTCGCCCGCTTCTTTCGGGTGAACCGACTAATAGAATACGATCAAATCGTCCTGGCCGCAGTAATGCAGCGTCGAGCATATCTGGCCGATTTGTTGCAGCAACTACAATAACATTTGATAAATCTTCAATACCGTCCATTTCAGCAAGCAGCTGGTTGAGCACTCGCTCGGTTACTTTATTTCCTGAATCCATGCCCCTTTTTCCTGCAAGTGAATCTATCTCGTCGAAGAATACAATGCAAGGACTTACTTGCCGTGCTCTGCTAAAAATTTTTCGTACACCTTCTTCTGATTTTCCTACCCACATTGATAAGAGTGAAGGCCCTTTTACTTGTATAAAGTTTGCTTCTGATTCTTTTGCAACTGCTTTTGCGAGGAGCGTTTTTCCTGTTCCCGGTGGACCATATAATAAAACACCTCGCGGCGGTCTTATACCCATTCGCTTAAATGCGTCGGTATATTTGAGCGGCCATTCAACCGCCTCTCGTAACTCTTGCTGTACTTTGTCTAGCCCCCCTACATCTTTCCAAGAAATATTTGGAGTTTCAACAAGCACTTCTCTCATCGCTGAAGGGCGTACTACTTTGAGCGCCTGATCAAAATCATTTTTAGTAACTTTCAAATCTTTTAACACTTCCTCAGGAATATCATCATCTTCTTTGAGATTTAATTTAGGGAGAATTCTTCGTAAGACAACCATTGCTGCTTCTTTTGCAAGGGCTGATAAATCTGCACCAACAAATCCGTGCGTGACACTTGCAAGATAATCAAGGTTCACATCTTTGGTGAGCGGCATACCTCGAGTGTGAATTTTTAAAACTTGTAACCTTCCATTTTTATCTGGAACACGCAACTCTAATTCTCTATCAAATCGTCCTGGTCTTCGCAGTGCTGGATCAATAGAATTTGGCCTATTTGTTGCTGCAATTACCACAACTTTTCCTCGTGACTGCAAGCCGTCCATCATTGTTAATAATTGACTGACTACTCTTCTTTCAACTTCTCCACCAACGTCCTCTCTTTGTGGAGCAATTGAGTCAATCTCGTCGATAAAAATAATTGAAGGTGAGTTTTTCTCCGCCTCTTCAAAAATATCTCGAATCTTTTTTTCTGATTCTCCGTAGAATTTACTCATGACTTCTGGACCATTTAATAAAATAAAATTAGCGTCTGACTCATTTGCAACTGCTTTTGCAAGTAAGGTTTTTCCGGTTCCTGGTGGACCGTGGAGTAGCACTCCTTTAGGAGGTTCAACACCAAGGCGTTCAAATACTTCTGGATGTTTGAGTGGTACTTCAACCATTTCACGAATTTTTTTTACTTCATCAGTTAAACCACCGATATCTTCATAGGTTACTTCAGGGATCGTTTCATCTGAAATTTCCATTGGCTTATTACTTAACACCACCTCGGTGTTTTCAGTGATAACGCAAGGAGCATTAGGATTTGAGCTTGCAATAATAAATCGTACTTGCTGCATTCCTCCCAGATTATTAAACCCGCTACCGAAAAAATCATTTAAATTACCAAATAAATCATCCATGTTCATCTCGTCGTTCATCAGTTCTTTTCTTCGCTGAAGGCTGCCTAATACAAGAATGTCTCCTTTAACCACTGCTCTTCCGAGCAATCCTGGTTTTAGATCGCCCTGCACGCGAATACCTTTTTGAGCAGGAGCTACCATGACTCTTTTTGCTTCTTTAACTTCCGCTTTACCAATAGTTACATTTTCACTGACGCTAGTTCGCGCATTTTTTCTAATGATGCCGTCGATTCTGATAATACCTTCACCAACATCTGCAGGATAGGCTTTATCGGCTATCGCTACTGTTTCTCGTGTTCCTTTAACGGTGATGATATCTCCTCGTCTGATTCCTAACTCTTTCATGATTTCAAAATCAATGCGCGCGATTCCTCTATACGCGTCGTCTTGAAGTGCTTCTGCAACTCTGAGTTTTATTGGTTTTTGTGACATTAATTTATTTCCTGGATTTTTGTTATTTTATCTTTATTATTGCAATTTCCCTGACAACCAAAATCAAGGCTGAGTTTTCCGAAATCTTGAAGTGCGAGTTTTACCATATCGTCCACTATTCGTTCATGGTCTTTAATAAAGTTAACGATTTCCCGAGGGATTGAAATTGCGTATGAATTGCCGACGAATCGCATCTTGACGCTGTATTGTTTTTTTCTTAGATCAAGAAAATTTTGGTATTCTTGTTCGTCTTTTGGATGAATAATTTTTGCGCTGCATTTTGGGCAAGCGATCGCACGTAGCATAAAACCATTTTTAGTGAGCGCAAATGATTTCATTTCGACCGCACAATGCTTGCATAATATTGTGTTGTCGAAAATATCTGCCATACTAGTTACTAATAATAATGTGAGAGAATTTATTTGAATAGTTATTTTTTGTATGCATTTTTTTGTCCATCTTACTATGAAACCCTAGAGAAGCAGGGTCATACAGTGTATGTCCTTGCTCGTCCAGGGGAAAAGAGGTGTTATCATAAAGCAATACTTTCGTATATACTTTATGTGTATACAGAGCTATAGCTACTATATAAATGTTTCGGTGATATTTTTTTTGTCGACGGTGAAATGGGGGATTTTACAGAAAATCTTTTTTATTTTATCATAAAAATTTTCTTCATGATGTTTCCCAAATATGAAAAATCTGTTGAGGAAGGATTGAAAATAACTTGTAAAGAAAATTGAATGATTAGGTAGGTTAAAATAATAAAAACAAAAAATGAAGCTAACCCAATCTAATAGGCTATGTTTTCTGATAATTTTCTTATTCTATCTGATAAAAAGTTTCCTCCAAGGGTTCCAAAAAAAACAGCAAGTGCTAAAGTTGCTCCAGAAAACAAACTTATTGCAGTTTGTATTTTAGTTATATTCTCCATACTTTATGAAGCGTGAGCCAAAAACAGCGAGGGCATTCATGCATTAGATTCAAAGATGATGGGGAGAGCTTAAATTTTGTTTTTTCTTTTTCAGTCATGAATAAATAAGAAGAAACTCTTATAAAAAGATATTGGATTAATGAGTAAAGTAAATTCTATTTAATACTTCAACATTAATCTTCTTTCACCTCGCGCATCGCGATAGGTGATGGGCTCATTGATTCCTTGATAGCCGAGGTTAAGTACATGGAAAAGGACAAGCATATCTCGTTGGTTTTGTACGAGGCCATAGTTTGTGCCAAGCTCTCCCAGAGAATCAAGATCTGATTTATATGAAAATTTTTTAAATAATTTTCTTAAAGATTGGAAGAGTGAAGTGATGTCATTGATATCTACAAAGTTTACTCTTGCCTCAATGGTGGTTAGTTTTGTTTTTGACATTCATTGTTTAAAACCCAACGATTTAAAAACTATTCATTCTAGTAATTTTTATGACTGAGAACATTTTTGGGAAAGTGAAGCGGGGGTGGGATTGGGTCTGGAATTCTGACTCGTTGTTGAGCTGGGTTGTTGCGTTCATTATTATTTTTGTTTTTGTAAAATTTATTTTTTTTCCGGTGCTCTCTTTGCTGTTTGGAACTGCGCTTCCTTTAGCAGGTGTAGAAAGTTCAAGTATGGATCATCAAATTGTCAAGGATGAACGAGGATTTTTGAGTATTTGTGGAAGTTATAGCGGAGAAAATAATTATCTTGATTTTGAAGGTTATTGGGAGCATTGTGGGGGGTGGTATGAAGCGCGCAATATAACTCAGGAACAATTTTATTCATTTCCGTTGCATAACGGATTTAACAAAGGAGATATCGTGCTTGTCTACGGACGGTTTACTCCGCAACAGGGAGATATTATTATTTTTACACCAAATACCAATTCACTAGCCCCTCTGCCAATTGTGCATCGTATTGTGAGTATTTCTGATAATGAGGGGGTAATTGTTTATCAAACAAAAGGAGACCATAACCCTGAACAGCTTACTGTTTCAAATAATGTGTTGCGAACTGATGAAACGAAGATTAGTCCTGAACAGATTGTTGGAAAAGTTATTTTTAGAATTCCGTATCTTGGATGGGTGAAGATTTGGTTTAGTGATTTGTTCAATACGGTGTTTTAGTATTACTCTTGAATTAAACGTGCAATAGGAAAGATTTTTAAATGATTCTTGCTAGGATAGCTGATATTTTTAGAATGGAATTTTGTCCGAAGTGTGGCTGTGTGTTGATGGGTAAGGGGGAAGTCACTTGTCCTCGATGCAACTATAAAACAAAAAGTAAAGCGAAGATAGAAGTTTCTGAGAAAATTGCAAAAGTTCCCGAGATTGGCGTCATCACTGACAAAGATACTGATGTGTTTCCAATAACCAACGGAGACTGTCCTAAGTGCAGCAACAAAGAAGCATATTTTTGGACTTCACAGACACGCGCGGGCGACGAAGCTGAAACAAAGTTTTATCGTTGCACCAAGTGTAAGCATACCTGGCGAGAATATAGATAAATTGAGTTGATTATTTATTTCTAGAACCAATTTTGAGAGTCAAATAGTTTATTGCAGTTGTTTTCTCAACGAATCAACGGCTCTTTTCTTGATGAATCGTATCTTGTTATATAGTCTGCTAAACTTCCTCTTAAATTTCTTTTATCATCGTAAACAGTAGTAGACCACGCTCCTTCTTGACCTTTTTCTTGTCTTGAGGGCGGATAAGGTCGTGCGTTCCAATCTGAAAATAAATCAATAGCTTTTACTGCTAGCCCACCGAGAACTCTTTGTCTGGTGTGTTGATACTGTTGATCATCTAAGTTTTCAAATCTTTTGTGCGTTTCATTCCATTGATACCCTTGCCTTACTAATTCAGAATGTGTCTCTTTTCGTATAAAGTCGTTAAAACCTTCTCCCTGATAATTGTTATGTTTTCTCCAATTGGTTGTCATACACCATTCAGCACGGGCTCTGAAATCAATATTTGAAATAAAATCCCAGCAGGGTTTTAGTAATCTTTCATGAGGCAAAGAATCGTATAAATCAATCAATGCATCAACATCTTTAATTGAGAGGTAATAAGAACTTGACCCGCTCTTTGTTTCAATAACAGTGAAAGTGTATCTTTCTACTGTCTTCTCGCTTAAATTTGGTTTTACCATTACTGATCGTTTTAGAGTTATATGTTTAAAAATATTGTTATGATTAGACTATTTTAGGGATAGAAAATTATTTGTTTTTCTTAAGCAACACATCAACTTCTTTTTGGGTGTAGACAACTATTCTTTCTTGGTCGTCAAGATGAGAACCACAGCTAATACAGTAACGATATCCTTCCATAATCTTTTTACATTTCTTGCACTGCACAACATCTTGCGGCATTGGCAAAAGAATAAAACACAGTTTATAAGGATACTGGTGTTAAATAACAAATAGATTGTTAATTTTTAGCAGCTTTCTTTTTTGATGCTTTTTTTGGTGTTCCAATCTGCACTAGATTATTTTCTTTTTTTTTAAGTTCCTCAATCATTGCTTCTAGATGCTCTAATCTTTCGGCAATTCCTAGGATCTGATCTTTCACCTCAATTACATCTCGCTTCACACCTTCAAAAGCTTTCTTTACGTTTCTTACAAAACTCATGGTGACAAATGATAATACTTGTGGTATATAAATCTTTTGTTTGTCGTAATTTTTTAATGGTTACTCTTCTCCAATAATGGTTATGCAATATATTTTTAAAGCAATTACTTTTAGTAGAGATGTTGTTTTACGACGGCAACGGTTCCGTAGCTCAGCCTGGTCAGAGCACCGGACTCTTAATCCGGGTGTCGCGGGTTCAAATCCCGTCGGGACCATTTATGAACCCGCTTCGCGTCCAAAGAATCCCCGATTCTTTGTCTGCTTGATTCTTACGAATCTACGCATGATCAAATCCCGTCGGGACCATTTATGAAGGTCGTTTCACGGCAGAAGAATTAAAAATTGTTTTATTTAATTCTGGAAGTTCAAATTCCGTCATTTAATTAAGTGTTTCATCTGTTTTACCATGAACGATCGTTGATTTACAGATTTGTATCGCTCTTTTAACTTGTGGGTCGTCAAGCGCTTTATATCTACTAATCTTTTCCATTGCTGCATCCCAGGGCTCTTCACCGAGGGTAACAAGAGTTCTGATTGATAAAGCAATGGGAACAAAATTATGAGGATCAAGCCGGTTCATTCTTGCAACTTGCCAGTATGTGCTAAACTCAGAGAAACTATCTGCTCCCAATAATTTTCTTAATGTATGCGCGTGAGGAGAAGGCTGCTGATAAGTAAGCTTCATGCCAGAAACAAGTTCTGAGAGTACCTGCATGCCGTACTTTCTATCAAATGCCTCAACATCGAGGGTATATTTATCAGAAGCAGAAGCTATTGGAAACTTTGTTAAATTGTATTGTGAAACAGTAAATCTACAAAAAGGAGAAAAAGTCATACCATAGCAAACGGACTTTTCTTCGTTTTTACTTGCTCTCCCATATAGTGCTTGAGTAGATAAAGGACAGTCGGCAAGCGACTCTACTGGTAAGCGCGTAGAATCTCCGCTTATCAAAATGAAATTAAAAGAGCTATTTCTTAGTTCAAGTACTGCTGCTTCAAGAGAGGAGTTCATTTTTATTCTATGAATGACTAGAATTTGTATTTATAAATCTTCTTGATTATTAAACTGATACCGGGTTTTTTATTAGGGTAAATTATATATATTTCTTTTACCTTGATAGTTTATGGGGTTTCAATCTGATTATAACGAATATGATTATGAGTTTAGTTGTCCCGAGTGCGGCAGCGGTCAGGTGGTCATTAGCGAGGACGAATATGGGTATATGCGTATTGTGATTTGTAAGAAGTGTGGCTATACTAAAAAAGAGAATGGTAACTGATGATTGTTGAGAAAATATTATTTTATTTGGTGTTGCTTGATAGTTTGTTTGCAGTAATAGCTACGTGGTTTTTTTCTAGGTGGTATAAAAAACAAGGGCTGCATCGTTATTTTCCATTGAGCAAAGGGTGGAGTGCACTGTATCTTTTTCTTGTTATGTGGATTGGATTTACATTGTATCGCCTCGGTATTCTTTTTTAGAGAAAGCCCTAGCTCATTCTTTAAATAATAGTTTTACTCTATTGTTTCATGGGGAAAGATATTGCAAGCATTGTTGATATTCTTGAAAAAACTTATGCAGGTGAGCGACGGACCAGTTTAAACCGGATGCGTGAGAAAAGAAATCCGTTTGCGGTGCTCATTGGCTGTTTGGTGAGTGTTAATATTAAAGACGTGGTGTGTGAAAAAATTTTGGAAGAGCTTTTTAGTAAAGCGAATACTTTTAATGAGTTACTTGCAATGGATACTTTAGCGCTCGAGTCAATTTTATATAATGCGCGGTATCGCAAAGTTAAAGCTTTCCGACTGCAAGAAGTAAGTAGAGAGATTCTCCAGCGATTTGGCGGGGTTGTTCCCTCCAGCAAAGAGGAATTATTATCGATAAAAGGGATCGGTCCAAAAACAGCGAATGTCGTTTTAAATTTTGCATTTGATAAACCAGTAATTCCCGTTGATTCAAACACGATTCGCATTGCAAATCGCATTGGATGGACCAGAAGCAAAAAAGCAGATGAAGTTGAAAAAATTCTTGTCAGTGGACTAACCAATAAACAAATTCGAGGAGCAAATGCACTGTTTATGTTGCATGGTACAAAAACCTGCGTTCCCGTTTCACCATTTTGTTCTGGATGCTCGATTAATAAGTTTTGTGAAAAGTGTGATGTAGAGAGGAGTCGGTGAGTAATCTAGCTTTTTAGAAAAATAGTTTTAATTTATCTTTTTATCTTTAATAAATTCATTAATCTCTTTTAATATTCTCTTATCCATATCGAACATATTTAGTCGAGTAGCATCATCAATTTTAAAGGTCGCTGGTTTTCCTTCCTTCACATCCATTTTCTCGACATCTTGTAGGTCACATAAAAAAACGTTTGATTCAACAGCCAAATCTATTTCTTTAACTTCATAATGGTACGTTTTAAAGAATTTCAAACTTTTAATATTATTAACGTCGATGGTAAGTTCTTCATCAATTTCTCTTTTTAGTGCTTGTTCTACCGTTTCTCCTTTTTCTAAACCTCCACCAAAAAATCCGTAATCCTTGGTTAGTTTATTAATAAATCCCTTCCTTCTTTGTAAAATAACTTTAAAGTTTTTATTACAAGGGACAAGTAGCGCAACTCTTCTGGAATTCATAAAAATAGAAACTCTTCGATCCTTTATAAAATTATCAGTTTAAAATCAATATAAAAAATAAAAAAGCACCTCTTGCAAAAAATAATTAGGCCAACTGTCTTCGAATAGAATCAATGTTTTCTGCTATTTCCTCACCTTTCTTGGTGAGCTTTATCAGTTTAATTCTCCCTTTTTTCTCGAAATCAACCAGCCCCAATTCTTCTAAAGTCTGTAATATCTTTACTGCGTGTGAATAGGTACAATCGACCTCTTTGGCAAGTAAAGAACCATACCGAGCTTTAGACATCTTTTTCAAGGCAACCAGCATCAACGCCGGCTTCCTTCTAAAAAATATATCAAAGTTATCTTTCATGATCTCTTCAGGGATGTTTATTTAGTTTCAAAACATATGTTCCAAAACTATATATTAGTAGCTGTGAGTTAGCTTATAAAGCTTTCTCTGTAAAAAATTAACCATAGAGTAACAAATTGACGTTACTCATTACTAAAGTGAAATTATCATTGTTTTCATAACAAGAATGTTTTTATATTCTTTTGTTCTTATTAATTAATGAGTGAGGGTTTTGATGCGCGAATTGTGTGGGGTGTTGATTTTCTTGCGGTATGTCCTACTTATCGATCATTCTGTGATTGATTAGTTTTTTCTAAAAGTCCTATGGATCAAAAATTATCGCTAGTGAAGGGGTATCTGTGTGAAGCCCATAACGGATTAGTTTTCTTAAGAGAATCTTTTTGCTCTGATCTACCGATAGAAGTAGATAATTCTTCTGGTGAAAGGTCTTATACATTGTCTGAATATGTAGTAGTTCCCCGAATAGGCGAGGTGTTTAGTGAAACGCGTGGAACGTTTGCTAATGTTGGAGAACTTGAAGCTCATATAAAAAATCATATCCTCTAAACTTTATAGTGCTGGTTCTTTTCCTGTCAGCGAGGTATACATTCCCAGATATCCTTTACTTACTAATTCTGGTTTACCGGCGATAAGTTCTATTTGCGTTCTGCCCGAGCTTACTGAATCTATGACAAACTGATTGGGGTCTTGTGCAAGTAAGAATTCAATAATTTCTTTTTTTGGCATATGAAATCGTATGTCTGGATCATCAATAGAATTTTTTATCGTGTTTAGCCCTCCTTTAATAATCTCTGAACTCCAGATTTCATCGTCGATGGCAAATTCTACTTTGGGATTTCCATACCCGATTGCTGATTTATACAGTGTATTAACACCAAGTGCGAGCAAAATGTAGTCGATGTATTTTTGATTAAATTCAAGTGTAGCTTGCTCTATTACTTTTTGTTTATCAATAACTCCGTCCACATTGGCATTTGCAAATACTATGTTTTTTATAGGATTTTCAAGAACTACTTTTTGTTGATTGACTACGGGCTGTTTGTTGAGGAAATATCCAACAGAAAAGAAAAGTGCGAGAATTCCTAGAATACCTAGAGTGATTACTAAAAATTTTGATGTCTTTTTTAGCCCCCTCCATCGGTCTTTAATGAGTACTTCTTGATTCACCATTTTTAGTAGGAGAGTATAAGGAATATTTAAATATTCTGCTGCTGTTTTTTATCGATGATAGATATCAAGTTAGTTCGTGAGCAACCTGAATTAGTTAAAGAAAATATTAGAAAAAAATTCAAGCATGAAAAAGTAAAACTGGTTGATGAGTTATTACAAAAAGATGAGCAGTGGCGCGGCTATAAACATGAATCAGACAATCTGCGGGGGGAAAGAAACAAAATTTCTGAGGCGATTAACAAAGCAAAAAAAGAGAAAGATGAAAAACTAGCTAAAAAATTAATTGCACAAGCACAGGATATTCCAGAAAAAATTAAAGCTATCGAGGAGAAATTGGAGCGTTTGCTTGCGCAAGTGCATGTATTGCAAAGTGCTATTCCTAATTTGATGAGTAATAAAGTTCCGCTTGGAAAAGATGAGAAAGAAAATAAAGTAATAAAAAAAATCGGGGCTATCCCTGAGTTTTCCTATCCAGTTAAGAGTCATGTTGAAATTATCGATGGACTTGGTCTAGGAGATTTTGAAAGTTCTGCGAAAGTTTGCGGTACTGGATTTTATTATTTGAGCGGGGAACTTGCATTACTTAATCAAGCACTGCTTGCCTATGCACGAGATATTATGGTAAAAAAAGGATTTTTGTATATAGAAACACCGCTGTTGTTACGTGAAACAATTATCGATAAAGTAACTGATTTACAAGATAAAGAACAGCAAATTTACGTTGTTGAGGACGAACCAAAAATGGCGTTGATAGGGACCAGCGAGCATTCATTGATTGGAAGATTTGTTGATAGTGAGATTAACGAAAAATTATTGCCAATACAACATACAAGTTATTCAATGTGTTTTCGTAAAGAAATTGGCAGTCATGGAATTGATGAGCGGGGATTATTTAGGACGCACCAGTTTAACAAAATCGAAATGATTGTGATTTGCAAGCCTGAGGAAAGCGAGGGATTTTTTAAAAAATTGCAGGATATCACTGTTGAAATTTTTAAAGGACTTACCATCCCTATACGAGTTTTGCATATTTGCAGCGGAGACCTTGGTGATCTAAAATATGAACAAGTCGATATTGAAGCGTATTCACCTCGTAAAAAAGATTATTTTGAAGTAGGAAGTTGTTCAAACCTGACGGGAGCACAGGCACTTAAACTGGGGATTACTACGCGCATTAAAGGAGAGCGAGTTATTCCGCATACGCTCAATAATACTGCACTTGCTTCATCACGAGCGCTTGTTGCAATTCTTGAAAATTTCCAGCAAAAAGACGGCAGTGTCAAAATTCCTAAATCTTTGTGGAAGTATACAGGGTTTAAAGTAATGAAACGCAATAAGGATACTGTCAAGATAGTATGATATAATTATCTTTGACAAATTGTATCAATCCTAACAATTTATTTCTTCCAAGAGAAATTTTTATATCGGCAACTTCTGCAGGTGTTTTCCCCTCCAATTCCTGATT